>Ga0214923_10001981_pt1 | contig 28115 bp, 31 predicted proteins | sample LL1510_MetaG_FD_177993 | JGI IMG/M metagenome (GOLD analysis project Ga0214923, IMG submission 177993) | Freshwater microbial communities from Lake Lanier, Atlanta, Georgia, United States - LL-1510 | ecosystem: Environmental > Aquatic > Freshwater > Lake | place: USA: Georgia | collected...
AACGGTGAATCTAATGAGAAATCTATTGCTACTGTTCTTGTAGTGGATGGTTTTTACCCAAAGAATTACACCGGGTATGTATATTCAGTTTTTGTTTTACACCTTTTTTATATTTAATCCTTTGCAAGAATTAGGAACGTTTATACAGGCATGGAGGGAAGCTGAAGTGTCCCTCAATAAATTTGATCAATTACTAAAGACACCAAGTGAAATTATCCCTGAAAACGCCAAGCATATTGGAAACATTGAAAAAATATCATTCAATCATGTTTCATTTAGGCACCAAACTGCAAACAGAAATGCGTTAACTGATGTAAGTTTTGAGTTAAATAAAGGTCAAACAATTGCTTTTGTTGGTCCTTCTGGAAGCGGGAAAAGCACATTGGTTAAGATGTTGGTAGGTTTGTATTTGCCAATTGAAGGGGAGGTTAAATTTAATGATTTTGGAGTTGAGGAAATAAATAGAAATGAAATTCGCACCCAATTGGGATTGGTTTCTCAAGAATCGCAATTGTTTAGTGGTAGTATAAAAGAGAATTTAACATTTGTTTGTCCCTCAGCAACTCAAGAGGAGATGTTAGAGGCATTGTCGAAGGCGGCGACTAGTTCATTAATGAGTAGGGCTGAAAAAGGTTTGGATACCCAAATTGGGGAGGGGGGAATTAAAGTTTCTGGCGGTGAAAAACAGCGATTGTCTATAGCGAGGGCATTGTTGCGAAAGCCTAATTTATTAATCTTTGATGAAGCTACTTCTGCGTTGGATTCAATTACCGAGCAAGAAATCACAAAAACGTTAAAAGATATTTCGGGTCAAAAAAATAGAATTAATGTAATGATAGCCCATAGATTAAGTACAATTATGCATGCAGATTGCATATTTGTTTTGGAGAAAGGGAAAATTATTGAAAATGGCACACACGAAGAGTTAATTGAATTCAAAGGTTTGTACAATGCAATGTGGCGTCAACAAATTGGAGAAAATATCGATAATTAACTTTGGCATACTATTTGATTAAATAAGAAAAAAACAAATAGTTAGGTATGAAAAAAAATATACTTTTAGTTGCAATTATGGCTTTCGTTGGAATGTCCAATGCACAAATGGTAAAACCAACTGAGTTGGTAGCGAATTATTCAAGTTTCAATGGCAAAACCATTTCAGTATCTGATTTTACAGGATCAATAAGAGGCTCAGTAGGTACTGTTTCAGCAAATACTGCACCCGTAAATCCAGGCCAAACAACTGTGTTAACAGCGCCGTCGAGTAAAGCTCCAGGTGTATCTGTAACTACCAAATCTGTAGCACCAAGCGAGCAATTTTGTAAAATTTTAAAAGGATACAAAATTGTTGATTTTAAAGCTACAGGCTCAGCAAACTGTGGCTGTTTCTATATCCCATCAAATATGGTAACCAAATTTGAAGAAACTCAAAAATTAGGTAAAATAATGGTTCGAATTACAGTTGATTCTAAGGCAAAAGTGAATAAAATTACAGGAGTTGATTCTCTGTAAATATTTTTATAAATAGTATGTTAGTTATAAATAATGCGGCTCTGGCCGCATTATTTGTTTAATATCATTTTGAAATGAGGAATATTGGCTTCGAAAAATCTTTCGCCAACTTGCTCAAAACCTAGCTTTTTGTAAAAGTCTAGCGCATGTTCTTGGGCATGTAAGTAAATAACTTTGTGAGTGGGCATTATTTTTTCTAAACAATTTTCAACCAATGCAGCACCTATTTTTTTGCCTCTATAAATTTCTAATACGGCGAAACGTTCAAGTTTAATTCCATTTTCAGTTTGTCGAATTCTACACGTTCCTGCCTTTATTCCTTGGTATTGCGCTAGAAAATGCCTGCAATTTTTTTCATGTTCGTCATATTCTTCCTCTGGTGCACAATTTTGTTCAATTACAAAAACAATGCGCCGAATTTCAAAAGCGGCAGCCATTTCTTCGGGAGTTTGTATTTCAAATATCTGAATCATCAATAAAAATGGTTATTTTTGCTTCAAATTAACAACAAAATATTATAAAATGGCTCAATCTAATGTTCAATCTTTATTAGGAGATCAGGCTGAATACCTGTTGAATCACACCTGTAACACTATTTCTAAAGAATCTATTCATTTACCTGGATCAGATTTTGTAGACAGAGTTTTTGCTCAAACCAACCGCAACACACAAGTTCTCAAAAGCTTGCAAAACCTTTATGGCAATGGAAGATTGGCAAATACAGGGTATTTAAGTATTTTGCCAGTAGATCAAGGAATTGAACATAGTGCGGGTGCGTCTTTTGCTCCAAACCCAGCCTATTTTGATCCAGAAAACATCATCAAATTGGCTATAGAGGGTGGTTGTAACGCCGTTGCATCAACTTATGGTGTATTGGCTATGAATTCTAGAAAGTATGCCCACAAAATTCCATTCATTGTTAAAATAAACCACAATGAATTCCTTTCTTACCCAAATAAATTTGACCAAATTATGTTTGGATCAATCAAAGAAGCTTGGAACTTAGGCGCTACCGCTGTTGGTGCTACCATCTATTTTGGAAGTCCTGAAAGCGCACGTCAAATTGTTGAAGTTGCAAAAGCATTTGAAATGGCTCATGAATTAGGTATGTCTACCATTTTGTGGTGTTATACCCGTAACAACGGTTTCAAGGTAGATGGCGTTGATTATCACGCAAGTGCTGATTTAACCGGTCAAGCAAATCATTTGGGAGTTACGATACAAGCCGATATTATCAAACAAAAATTACCTACAAACAATGGAGGTTATTTGGTTACCAAGCATGGTAAAACACATCCTAAAGTATATTCTGAATTAACTACAGATCACCCAATTGATTTGACGCGTTACCAAGTTGCTAATTGCTACATGGGTAGAGCAGGTTTGATTAATAGTGGTGGTGAAAGTAAAGGACAAGGCGATATTGAAGAAGCGGTAACAACAGCTGTTGTTAACAAAAGAGCTGGTGGAACTGGTTTGATTTTGGGTCGTAAAGCTTTCCAAAAACCTTTGAATGATGGAATTCATTTGTTGAACTCAGTTCAAGATATTTATTTAGACAATAGCATTACTATTGCCTAATTTAATTTAACGTTAAAATTCACAAGCATTGGCAACCACTGACTTTGAAGAAGAATTCGGATTAGAAAGTTCTGAATCGAAATGGTTTAAAAGAACCATCTCTGGTATTTTAACAAAAACCAAAGATAAAAAACCAACTCCCGATGGACTTTGGGAGAAGTGTATTCGATGTAAAGAAGTACATCCAACAAAAGATTGGATGATTAATTTATATGTTTGCCCATCTTGTAATTACCATGATCGTATTGGCTCAAAAGAATATTTTGAAATATTATTTGACGATCATAAATTTACTGAACTTGACGCCAATTTAACGAGCGGTGATCCACTGAGTTTTGTGGATTCAGCTCCTTACATAGACCGTATTGTTGTAGCTCAGAAAAAAACTTCATTGAAAGATGCCGTTAGAACTGCTTATGGGAGTATCAACGGTCATGGATTGGTTGTGGCCTGTATGGATTTTAATTTCATTGGGGGATCAATGGGGTCTGTTGTGGGTGAAAAAATTGCAAGGGCAATTGATCACGCAATCAAAACAAGAACTCCTTTTCTGATGATTTCAAAATCGGGTGGAGCCAGAATGATGGAAGCAGCTTTTTCTTTGATGCAAATGGCCAAAACCAGTGCTAAATTGGCTTTGTTGAATAAAGCAGGCGTGCCGTATATCTCATTAATGACAAACCCTACAACCGGTGGGGTTACCGCTTCTTTCGCAATGTTGGGAGACTTTAATATTGCAGAACCAGAAGCACTTATTGGGTTTGCGGGTCCAAGGGTAATCAAAGAAACTATTGGTAGAGATTTACCCAAAGGATTTCAAAGTAGCGAATTCTTGGTAGAACATGGGTTTTTAGATTTTATTGTAAATCGTACAGAATTAAGAGAAAAATTGTCAACTTTGTTGTCAATTATTTGGTCAAAAAACAACTAACATAAAGATAAATTGAATATGAATTTTCCAGAAAATTTAAAATATACCAAAGACCACGAGTGGATTTTGGTAGAAGGAAACAGTGCAACTGTAGGAATTACAGATTTTGCACAAGGTGAATTGGGTGATATCGTTTTTATCGATATTACTACAGAAGGTGAAACGTTAGATGCACACGCTATGTTTGGTAGCGTTGAAGCAGTTAAAACGGTAAGTGAATTATTTATGCCTGTTAGTGGCGAAATTTCAGAAGTTAACGCTGGATTAGAAAATAGCCCAGAATCAGTAAACTCTGATCCTTATGGTGATGGTTGGATGGTAAAAATCAATTTATCTAATCCTGCTGAAATCGATGGTTTGATGAGTGCAGATGAATACAAAGCCTTAATTGGTGCTTAATACCTACATTTTTTAAATGTTAAAAAAACAAAATATAATCCCTGCAGTTATGTGGGGATTTATTATACTTTACTTAACAATTAAACCGAAATCTCATCATGAAACCCCGTTGTTTTTTCAGTGGATGGGTAAAATAAAACTAGACAAAATAGAACATTTTGTTTTTTGGGGATTGTGGTATGTTATTTACCATGTTACGTTTGTCAAATATTCGAATAATTCTGAAGAAAAATCAGCCAACAAAAAAATACAAATTCGCTTCGTAATTTTTGCAGTATTATTTGGAGTTGTCATTGAAATTTTACAATTAAAATTGAATTGGGGTAGAAGCGCTGAATTGTTGGATATTGTAGCTGATAGTCTCGGTGTATTGACTGCTTACGCACTTTTTAAGTTGTTTAAGCAATAAATAATCTAAAATAAAACGTATTGTAGTATAAACAAAAAACGCCTTTTTAAAAGGCGTTTTTTGTTTATTGATGAGGTCGGAAGCGGATTCGAACCGCTGTAAAGGGTTTTGCAGACCCGTGCCTAGCCGCTCGGCCATCCGACCTTTTAAGGGCTGCAAAGATAAGCGTTTAAATTTGTTTTGGCAAATAAATTGAACAAAAATAATTGCAATAAACCTTATTGTTTGCTTACTATTTCACCATCAGCCATTTCGATGATGCGGTCGGTTTTCGATGCAAAATCAGGATCGTGGGTTACAATTAACAACGATGTGTTAAATTCTTTGGTTAGTTGTTTGAAAATATCGAAAACCAATTGTGCATTTTTAGAATCTAAGTTCCCCGTAGGTTCATCGCCCATAATGATACTTGGATTGTTAATTAGCGCCCTTGCTATGGCAACGCGCTGTTTTTGTCCCCCCGAAATTTGAGAAGCCATTTTCAATGCTTGATCTTCAATGTCTAATAAATTAAGTTTTTGAATGGCATCATACTCAACTTCTTCTCTCGTTTTTTTGCCCAATTTCAATGCGGGCATCATCACGTTTTCTAAAACTGAAAATTCTGGTAACAAATAGTGGAACTGAAAAACAAACCCAATATGTTCGTTTCTAACCACCGCCAATTGATTGGGCGTTAATCCACTCAAAAGTTCGTTGTTTAAATATATTTCCCCGGTATAATCCGTATCCATAGTGCTTAAAATGTACAACAATGTACTTTTTCCACAACCAGATTTTCCCATAATGGAAACAAATTCGCCTTGATACATTTCAAGAGAAATGTTTTTAAGCACCTGAATGTCCACAGGGTCGTGGAAATGCTTATTTACGTTGCTAACTTTAATTAATGGATGATCCATGTTATTGTCCTCTTAGAATTTCAACGGGATCAATTTTACTGGCCTTTCTTGCGGGCAAGAAACCTGCAAAAAAAGTAGTAATCAATGCGAAAATAGCTCCTATTACATAATACAAACCATCGAAATTAACCGGAAAAGTTTTTACGGTAGGTATTGCCTGTGTTTCAAAAGGAGAAATGCTAATTAAATATGAAACACCCAAACCGAGTAACAATCCCAAACTCCCTCCAACGATTCCTATCAAAAGTGCTTCATAAATAAAAATGCGCATGACATCACCACCCGAAAATCCGGTTGCTTTTAAAATGGCTATGTCGTTCATTTTTTCGTAAATCATCATGTTCAAAATATTGTAAATACCAAATCCTGCCACAATGAGCAGAGTAATTGAAACAGCATATGTAATTAAATTTCTGATACTTGTTCCCGTTTCGAATTGTGCATTTGCCGTTTTAATATCTACCGCATTGATATGGTTGTTATGCACGATTTCATCTGTCATTGGTTTTGCTTTTTCAATATCAAAAAGCTTCACACTGATATCTGTCACATAATTGCTGGTTTCTCCAGCAACTTTTTGAGCCGTTTTAATGTTGGTATAACTTTGAAGTTTGTCAATGTCGGCCAATCCGCTTTGGAAAAACCCTACAATTTTTAATCTTACAATACCTCCAGATGGTGTTACCATTGGCACATAATCGCCTTTGTGTAAGGATAATTTTTGAGCTATTCCTATCCCTAAAATTACGCCATTTTCGTTGCTTTTTAATTCTAAGGGACTTCCGTTCACTATGTACTGTTGGAAGTTATACAACCGAGTTTCTTCAATTACATCAATGCCAATTAAATTTCCGTTCAATAAAACGCTTCCTGATTGGTAAAATACCCTCGTTGAAACTTGTGGAGTAACGCCTTTTACCCGTTTGTCTGTCTTGAGTGCATTGATAATGCCTTTGTTGTTTAATATACTGGCTTGACTTTTTTTAGGTTTGATAGAATGAATTACATTCATGCTATTTTTATACTGATCTGATAATTCAATGGGTTGCTCCTTGCTTGCTTGAACTTCATTGTAAATTCGAATATGGGGAGTTCTGTTTAATATTAATCCATCAAGCAAACCATTGAGTCCGGTCATAAAACTCACCAAAATAATAAAAGTTCCAATGCCAAAAGTTACGCCCAATGCGGCAATTGAAGATTGTTTCTTCCTTGCCCATAAATGGGTTTTGGCAATTTCAAACAATATAGATTTGGCCATTTTTAGGGTTTTATTAAAACAGTGGTTTTGTCTATCCCTTTGGTGATTTCAACAAAATTGAAATTTCGTAAGCCTGTTTCAACTTCCAACTTGCCATTTTTGGTGATTACATACTTTTCTTCAACCAAATATGATAGGGGAATAACCAATGCGTTACTTTTTGTATTTGTGATGATGTTCGCCTCGGCAGTTAACCCTGGATAAAGGGTAGGCATTTCTCGATTGAATTTTCCCTCAATTTTAAAGGATTGAGATTTGGCATCTAACGCTGGATAGATCTTTGAAACAGTGGCATCAAATGTCTGTTTGTATGCTTCCAACTTAACAATTATTTTTTGTCCAACTTTGATTTTAGCTATGTCAGACTCATCAATATCCATTTCTATGATAAATTGTTTGTCGTTTCCAATCACAGCAAATTCTTGAACAGGGGAAACCATTTCACCAATTTCATAGGGCAATGAATATATTTTACCTTCGATGTAACTGGTTATTGTAAAATCGGCATTATTTTTTCTCGAAATTTCTAAATTATTTTTCGCTTGTTCTTTGGTTCTCGATATTATGTGCTTCTGCGAATTTAACCTCTCAAGAATTCCTCCAAAACCATTTTTGCTAGTTTCATATTTCAATTTGAACGCATCCAATTGGCTTTTGGTGCCAATATCATTTTTGAATAGATTCAATTGTTTGAAATAAGCAATTGAATCGAAAATCATTTGTTTGCTTGCGTTTTTTGACTGAAAAACAAGTTCTTGTAATTGACTTTCATTGTCATTGGCAATTTGTAATGCCATTTCAGCATTTTTTAAGGATAATGCTGTAGATATGTTTTCAAGTTGCGCAATGGGTTGTCCTGCTTTTACCAAATCTCCCTCAGATACAAAGTAATTCAATAATTTACCCCCTATACTTACTTTTTGGCTGTATTGTTGATAGGCCTTGATTTTTGCACTGGCGTATACCGATTCTACAATTTCTTGATTTGAGGGAATTAGGGTTTCCCCTTTTTTGACGCAACCAAATATCAATACTGAGAAAAGGAATAAAATTAATTTGAGTTTCATGATTTGCAAATTAAGTTCGTTTTTAATGAATAGAACATGACATGTATCATTTTCTCCAAACTAAGTCGCCGTTTATATAGGTCTTAACGATTTTAGCCTTTTGAATCTGATTTGGAAGTGCAGTAATAATATCGGTATCTATTTCTATAAAGTCTGCCAATTTGCCTACTTCCAAACTTCCTTTTCTGCGTTCTTCGAAATTTGCCTGAGCAGCCCAAAGGGTCATTCCCAATAAGGTTTGTTTTGTTGTAAGCGCTTGGTTCGGTAAAAATGCATTTGCCAATTTTCCACCAATGTCTTTTCTTTGGGTAGCAGCGTAAAATGTAGCCAGCGTTGAAATATTTTCAACTGGAAAATCGGTGCCCAAGGCAATGGATCCAGCAGCATTCAAAAGGTTTTTATAAGCATACGCTCCTGCAATTGGATTGTAATACTTAGGGTTTTGCTTTAATTTATTAGAATCTACACAAATTCTTTCTAATGCCCAAGGAGCATCAGAAGTAGCATGAGTGGGTTGTACACTCGGAATTATTGAATATTCTCGAAGTGTTTTGATATCTTTTGTTGATACAATTTGAGCGTGTTCAATTCTCCACCGTATATCAACATCTTTTGGAATAAATCGCTTGAAGCTTTTAATCACCAAACTATTGGCGCTATCGCCTATGGCATGCACGCAAACTTGATAGTTATTTGAAAGGAGTTGAGAACACCAAAAATCAAAAGAATTCATATCTAGCAATTGCAACCCATGGTGCCCAGATCGATCGCAGTAATCGTTCTTCATCAATGCACCTCTTGAACCCAACGCTCCGTCGAGGTAGAACTTCATACTTCTTACGTTCAACATATTACCGTCGTAAAATTCATGGTATTTGGTTGCATTTAGAATTGATTTTTCATTGAACATCATCATCGCGTAAATGCGCATTTTCATGATGCCATTTTCTTGCAAGCGGTTTATATATTCAATTTCAGACATATCCAATCCAGCTTCGTCTAGGGTGGTTAAACCATTTGAATAACAGGTTTTCAATTCTTTTGCAACTGCTTGATTTAAAATTTTTTCGTCGAGTTGAGGGATTTTTTCTTTGATCCAATCAGCCGCATTATCGATAAATATTCCGGTTACTTTTCCTTGATTGTCTTTGATAATTTCACCGCCTGTGATGACTGTATCTAAGTTTAGTTTTAAAATTTCTAATGCTTTTTAGTTAACCCATATGGCATGTCCGTCTACACGACTCAAGCAAACAGGTTTTTTAGGTACATATTTATCTAGGATTGATTTTGAGGGAAATTCTTTCGTTGGCCACAGGTTTTGGTCCCAACCCCTTCCAATAACCCATTCTCTTTTATTTTTTTTGGCAAACTTTTTTGCCATTTTGCCAACTTTTTCAGGGCTTGTAATATCGTACAAGTTTAATTCTTTTGTTCCACGGCAATAAGCCAAAAAATGACAATGGGCGTCAATAAAACCTGGATATAAATAACCCTTGTGATTGATTATAGAAGCTTTAGGATATGCAATTCTAGCATCGTCTAAATTTCCGGTGAAAATGATATTTCCATGATAAATGGCAATGCTTTGGATAGAATTAAATTGTGTATCAGCAACATAAATCTTTTTTGCCGTATGTATTTCAATGTTTGATTGAGAAAACAACGACTGAATTGAAAATAATAACAAATTAATGAACGTATATATTCGTTTATCTATAGAATAAAATTTGCAAATGCAAAAGATTTGAGGAAATTTGTTGAACATAATATATTTACAAATTTCATATTTTATTTGAAATAACGGACATATGAAAAAAATAATTTTAGTATTGGTAGTAATCGCAGTTGCTGTAGGTGCAATTGGAGTGTATTTATGGAATAAGCCATCTGAATATGTAAGTGATGGTAAACCTGATTTCCAAATATCATTGGTTGAATTGACAAATGACGGTAAAAACTTGAGCGATTCAATTTTTGGTACAAAATATGTAGGTAAAGCAATACAATTTGAAGCAGAAGTTGAAAGTGTAGTTGATAACAAAGGTTCTAAAACATTCACCTTGAAAACAAATGACGATGATATGGTTGTAAATGCTGGATTTCATGAAAGTATTTCCAATAAACTTACAAAAATTGTTGCAGGTGATAAAGTGAAATTGCAATGTGATTGCAGTGGTGTTACCAAGCCTGAATCTGAAGATGACTTGCTTTCAGAAATTGAAATAAATTTAACACGTTGTGATCTAATAAAATAAATATCATGAAAAAAAATATCCTATTCTCGCTTTCTGTAATGTTACTTGGCTTCGCCAATGCGCAAGTTTACAGTACTTCTACTGGTACAGTTTCTTTTGTAAGCAAAACCAAATTTGAAGAATTCTCAGCTGATAACAAACAAACCCAAGCAGCAATTTCTGCAGATAAAGGAACAGTTCAATTCAAATTGCCAATCAATTCTTTTCAATTTGAAAAGGATTTAATGCAAACGCATTTCCAAGAGAATTACATGGAATCCGCAACTTTTCCTACCAGTATTTTCAAAGGGAAAATCAAGAATTTGGCCGATGTTAAATTTTCAACTGACGGTAATTATGAAGTTCAAGTTGCTGGAACGCTAGAAATGCATGGCGTAACCAAAGAAATTGAGGTTAATGGAAATATCGTTGTTAAAGGAAAAACCATTACTTTGGTTTCTAATTTCTCTATTGAATGCGCTGATTACGGTATCAAAATACCAAAAAATAATGTCAGTCAGGTTTCAAATACAATCAATATCAAAGTTGATTGTGCTTTGACTCCCAAAAAGAAGAAATAATTATGCACAAGGTTAAAATTATTATTTTTTCTACCATATTGTGCACTTCATTCCTCTTTGTTGGCGAATCTTGCAAACACGAAAACTTGCCCTATATCAATGGCGATAGTATTTGTTTTGAAAGAGATATTCTTCCAATATTTGTGTCAAACTGCGCAATGACTGGTTGTCATGATGCCAATACCAAAGCGCATGGTTATAATTATTCAAATTATGCATCAATTATGAGACGAGGAATTACCGCTGGTGATCCTTCAAATTCTGAAACTTGGAGTGTTATCGAAGATGGATCTATGCCACCAAAAGGTCAAATGACATCATTGCAAAGATCTTATATCAAAACTTGGATAGCTGCGGGAGCTAAAAATGGAATTAATTGCTACGTTGGTTGTGATTCTAATGTTTTCACTTATAGTGCGGGCATTTCAAAAATCATGTCGCAATGTACCGGGTGTCACTCAGGTACAAATCCTTCAGGAAGAATTGATTTATCTAGTGCTACAGGTGTAAAATCAGTTGCACTTTCGGGTAGACTCGTTGGATCAGTTAAACAATTGTCGGGCTTTGTTTCAATGCCACCTTATGGCAGTCCTAAATTATCTGATTGTCAAATTACTCAAATTAATAAATGGATAAACAATGGCTGTAAAAACGATTAAATTAAGTTTATTGATATTGTTAATTGTTGCTTCTATTGAAAGTTGCTATTATGATAAAAAGGAGGATTTATATGCCTCAACAATTTGCAATACTGCAGGAATGACATATACCAAAGATATTGCAGATTTGGTAACAAACTCATGTGCAGGTTGCCACAGTGGGCGATATCCTTCTGCGGGCATACCATTAAGTAACTATACTGAAATAAAAAATTGCGTAATCAATGGTAAATTTATTGGTTCAGTAAAACAAGATGGAACTGCTTTGGCTATGCCAGAAGGTGGCAAGTGGAGTGATTGTGATGTTTCAAAAATAGTGGCTTGGAAAGCCGCAGGTTGTCCTTTATAATGAAACATTTAATTTTATTAGGGGTTGCTGTTTTTTTTATGCAAAATTCAAAAGCCCAAGAGAGAAATCCCTCAACCACATTGGTTGATCTTGGTGAATTTGCTCCTGTACTTGATTTAAATATTAAATCAAAAAGTTTACGTATTATTAACGGCCACTCATCAGCAGTATTGCCAAAAGGTTCATTTGAAATTACCATTGCACACAGATTTGGCCGAGTTTCAACCGGAATTGATAATTTGTGGGGTGTAGATAATATGAATAGCAACAGAATTGGATTCGACTACGGTGCAACCCAAAAGTTAACTTTTGGTGCCGGTAGAAGTAGCTATTTTAAAACTTTCAATGGATATGTGAAATATGCCTTGATGGGTAATTATGCGAGTAAGTTTAACTTGACCTACTTAGCTGATATGGCTGTGGATGGTAGATCAACCAGCGATTGGAATTTAAATCCATTCTTCTTTACTCACCGGTTCAATTATACCCATCAATTGATTGCTTCATATGCTTTTCATCCAAATTTGGTGGTTGGATTTACCCCAACATTGGTACATTTGAATCTAGTTGATGGATTAAATATGGGTAACGATATTCCTGTAATGGGAGGTTATATTCGGTTGGCTTTGAATAAACATGCAAGTTTTACTTTAGAAGCAAATAAAATCACTTCCTTTGGAATGGATTTGCCTGTTAAAGACAATCCAACGGTTGGATTGGGATTTGAACTTTTTACACCAAAGCACGCGTTTCAAATAAGTTTAAGTAATTCAAGAATGTTGAATGAACCATATTTCATGGTAACGGACCAAGTTCCGAATACGTATGGTCAATTTTGTCTGGGATTTAATATTGTAAGAAGATGGTAAGATTCAATATAAAATGGATGTTGGTGATTGTGCTAAGTTTTGCTTCGTTGAAACTTTCTGCACAAGATGATGATTTATTGGGTGATGAACCAGCTCTTGCTGCTAACAATAAAGTAAATTTTGCGTTTAAAACAACCAAGGTAATCAACCTCCAAAGTTTGGAAATGTTGGGCCCAGGTGTTTTCGATTTCAAAATGAACCACAGATTCGGCGCCTTTAACAACGGTCCCATCAATGCATTCGGATTAGATTTTGCAACCATTCGCTTTGGTGGAGAATACGGAATAAACAGAAATTTAATGGCAGGTATCGGAAGGAGTAATGTTTCGGGATTTAAAAATGTAGACGGATATTTAAAATATCGTGTTTTTCAGCAGACCTCAGACAATAAAAAACCATTTTCATTGCTTTTGTTTTATGGTATTGAAAATAAAATTGGTCCTTCATATTCAGATATTGATGCTGGAAAAAGATTAACGTACGTTGCACAATTAATTATCGGACGAAAGTTTAATGAAACTTTCAGTGCTCAATTTTCACCAAGCTACGTCATGGGTTATAATTATTACAATGCTGCATTTAATCAAGTTGCCCTTGGTATGGGCATGAGAATGAAACTTACCATGAGAACCACGTTAAATGCAGAATGGATTCCAATTTTAACAAATAAAGGACTGGTTAGAAATAGCACTTCCGTTGGATTTGATATTGAAACGGGTGGACACGTTTTTCAAGTCCATTTCACAAACAGCAGTGGACTAAATGAAGCTCAATTTATTAGCAACACCCAAGATACTTGGGATACTTACGGAATTCGTTTTGGATTCAATTTATCAAGGGTATTCACAATTGTCAATCCCTCAAAATTTAAATAAATTCAAAATTCCTTAATCATATAAAAATAAAAATGCCCTTGGATATCCAAGGGCATTTTCGTTTTATGTGAGACAATTAATTTATCCCGTATTGGTAAGGATTTCCGTAGAAACGATAAATACAAACGGGGATATTTTTAATCGTCTTATTAGAAGTTTCAATGGTAATTCTCAATTCGCTATTTTGATTCCAATTGGGAATATCAGATAGCTTTAAAACATGAAACGCTGCTCCAAATCCAGCTTCCCAGAAATTATTACAATTCGTAAACCTGTAATCAATTTGTTCTGTTTTATCAGATTTTGAAAATAAAGATGATTCGTGGTTAATGATAGCAGTTGCGATTTTAGCATCCCCCATGAACTCGGTTTTGTCTATTTTAATTACAATCAAATCATTTGGCTGAATATCTTGTTTTGCCAAGTTGTGATTGTTTACTATATACTTGCCAAAATAATCGCTTGAAAATGAATATGTGTAATTTACGTTTGTTGAAAGTGAAGTTTCATTTGCCAACATAAATGGAAATTCATTATGGTTCTTGTGAATATTGGTTAAATAATTCGTATCATTCAACCCGGAAATATTGAACTTGTCTACCTGTCCACCAATGTAATTGGAATGAACCGTTCCATTTTCGAAGTAATAATAGAGCAGGGGACGTAATGCAGGATTTGTACCTGCGTTCGACATGAACCACAAATCACTTTTCCCCTTCATTTTATTGAGGGACACATACAAGTCGTGCCAATTCCATTCCTTTTGAGACATCATCCAGATGTTGCTCGATGAAAATAAACTTATAGGATGGCTTTGCCTTGATTCTTGATATTGAAATACATCAACAGGCCCGTCAATGATAAATTCCGACTCTGAATTGTAGGCTTTATTGAAAGTTGAAATTTGAGATGCATAAATTTCGTTGATTTCAACTGAATATCTTTGTTTTACAATAAAAATTTGAATAACACCTATCGTTGCAACAATGATCATAAATGCAATGTAAATGTTTCTTTTAAAGCCATTAAAAAGATTACTAATTGATAAAATCAATAACGGAAAAGAAAAGAACAATACATTGTTCTGTAAAACGGGTTTGAAATTGATCGAATAAAAGTACCCAATCAACATAGGCGTTAACCATAAAACAGAGAAAACAAATGTGTATTTCCAGGAAATATTTTTATGTTTAATTGCATAAAAAACACCTGTAATAACAATATACAATATCAATATAAAAAACAAATTGCTATTGTTAAAAATGTAAATGATGTGATTCAAAAAGAAGGTTAAGTCGGGTTTTCCTAACCAATCTAGACCACCTAATTTTAACTGTGATGTAATGATAGAAATTTGTGGGATAGCGAGAAAGCAAAACAACCAGAAAGCTTTCAATAAATCTTTCCTCTTTGCGCTTTGAGACAAAAAGACATACGTAAGGATTATGAAAGCAGTTAATGTAGCAAAATGATGGGTGTAAAATGCTCCTGCTGTAAAAATGGCAATTAAAATCCAATTGCTGCGATTTGCAAATCCTTCCTTATTTGAAATATCCAATTGCCATAGTGTAGCAAGGGTAAAAAACTGGCCAAATATATAAGGTCTAACCCATAAAGATAGATCAACTTCCCACCATAATACCGACAAACAAAGCATAGCAAAATAGGCCGGTTTTAACCCAAATATTTTCTTGGTAATAATGAAAGTCAATATCACATTTGCCAAACCGAAAAGTGCTGTAATAATTTTCAAAGGCAAGGGTTTGGCTGAAAATTGATTTATCCAAAACCAAATAAACGTTTGTACTCCAGCGGGATGTCCATCCACCAAAATGCCATTGAGTATATGCTGTTGCCAATTGCCTGCATTTTGTGCCCGGAAAATCGCACTTAATTCATCACTGTCAAATTGAAACTGATCAATTTTATAAAATCGCAGAAAGACGGCCAACCCCAAAATCAAAACAAAGGGCAATGCGCGAACACTCTTTTCTTTGAATGGAATCATTAGGTTTTTTGCTTGTTCTTCTGTGCAGAAGGAAACAAGATGTTATTTAGAATTAGTCGGTATCCAGGGCTATTGGGATGTAAATTCAAATCGGTGGGTTGTTCACCCACCATGTGTTGGTAATCTTCAGGGTCGTGACCACTGTAAAATGTCCATGTTCCCTTTCCCATGGTTCCATGAATATATCTTGCCTCTTTAATTAGTGCGTTTTCCCCCATAATAAGCACATCACTTTTTACCAATTCCTTGTGGAATGCTGTTGTTTGTCCCATAAATCCTTTAATGGTTCGTGTATGGTTCTGACAAAGAATACTCGGTATTAGATCCCACTTTGCCGAATAATCAAAGAGTGTAAATAAATCTGTTTCTTCAGTTACCCCTCTTAAAACTGGGTTGGGATTTACGTCAATATTACTGTATTCGTAAACATAGGGGTCATTTTCTAATAAAAAGTTTTTAAAAGCGAAGCACTGTGAAAAATCTAATTTCTGCTGGGCATTTTGCTCAGAAGGTGTTCCATCGAACATGACTTCGCAGATATCGGTATTTTGCGCGGCTAGGGCAATGTCGTAGGTGTCGGTTGCACTGCACATTGCAAATAAAAATCCACCACCCAAGCAAAAATCTCTGATTTTTAGTGCTACATTCTTTTTAAGTTCACGAACGGAGCTAAAGCCATGTTTTTTTGCAGTTGCTTCGCCTTCGGCAACTTCGGCTTGATACCAAGGGGCATTTGCATAAGATGAAAAGAACTTTCCAAATTGACCTGTAAAATCTTCATGGTGAAGGTGAATCCAATCATATTCGGTAAGTTTTCCTGCCATTACTTCATCGTCAAATACAACGGTATAAGGAATTTCGGCATAGGTGAGCACCATGGTTACGGCATCGTCCCAAGGTTGTTTGGTTTTTGGTGAATACACAGCAATTTTGGGTGCATTCAGTAATTTCACCATATTCATGTTCACAGATGGATCGGCGATTGTGTTTTCAATGCCATTGGCTTCTGCATTCGAAATAACGTCGAAAGTTATTCCCCTGGTTTTACATTCTGTTTCGAGAGTTGGGGTATAGGGCGACATAAAACTTCCCCCCCTGTAATTCAATAGCCAAGTAACTTCGGTTTTTTGTTTGTCGAGAAGCCAAAAAGCAATACCATAAGATTTCAAATGATTCTTTTGAGATTCATCCATAGGAATCAATATTTGATTGGCCTTGGCAATTAAAAAACTACCAAGCATCAATATAAATACTATGCTATTTTTTGTCCTACCCATACCATCAAAACTCCCAAAATTACTGACAAAATTCCGTATCCAAACATGATTCCATATTCCTTGGCATCCAAATACCGAAGTAATTCTAAACCAAAACCTGAAAATGTGGTGAATCCACCCAAAATACCAGTTATCCAAAATGATTTACTATAGTCTGAATTTAATTTGTTCCATAAAACTCCTATGAAAAGGCAACCCAATAAATTTATTACAAATGTACCATAAGAAAATTGAAGGGGTTGAAATGGGATTATTTTGTTAATGAATCCCCTCAAAGTAGCACCAATGCTACCTCCAAAAGCGGTTAACAAAACGATTTTTAAATTCACAAAGCGAAAATAAGCTTTGCCCTTCGTATTTTTGCATGATGCAAGTGGAAATTACAAATATCATCGATGAAACCAACCGCGTAAAACGCTTTGAGTTATCAACTGATGATGGTACCGTAATTGATTTTTTGCCGGGACAATTTGTTCAGATTGTTCATCCCGATTTACCAGAGTTTGAAAATACCCGAAGTTACTCAATATCTTCTCTCTCTGTGGGTTCAAATAAAATAGAATTGTGTATCGCTTTGAATGAAAATGGAATATTCACGCCATGGTTGTTTCAAAAGTCGATTGGCGATATTTTGCAAATTTCGGAATCTCGCGGTGAATTTGTATTAAAGAGTGAGCATTTGAATTTCCCGCTTGTGTTCATTTGCACGGGAACTGGAATTGCTCCGTTTAGAAGTATGATTCATAAAGCTTTAGCTGAGGGAAATAATGATGTCTATTTGATTTTTGGCAACAGGAAAAAGACAGATATTTTATATAAAAGTGAATTGGAATTTTTAGTGAATTCAAATTCAAAATTTTATTATCTACCAGTGCTTAGTCAAGAAACCAATTTTGAAAATTTTGGATATGTACATGAATTTTATTCAAATATTTTGAGGGAAATAGGAGAGGCCAGAATCTTTGTTTGTGGCTGGAAAGACATGTGTGCTGAAACGCGTAACCGATTGAAAGAGATGGGTTACAACCGCAGGCAATATTTCTTTGAGCAATACGATTGATCCAATTTGCGAATTAATTTTGAGTTTTATTCAATAAAGATTTACAAAAAATTCAAATAATTTTGTTCTAAGTGAATTATCAGTTATTATTGCAGTCGAATTGAGAAGCAATAAGCTTAATCTTTACGCTTTTTACCTTTCTACAGGTATTAACAAATTCAAAAACATTTAAAATTATTTTTTTCGTTATCACAAGATATGGCAAATACACCGGATCTCGGTAAAATGAGTGTAGCAGAGCTGCGTACAATGGCTACTGCATTGGAAGTTCAAGGAACTGAAAAGTTAAAAAAACCTGAAATCATTGCTGCAATTGAAAAAATTGCAAGCCAATCAGAATCTAATACTTCAAATGCCGAAGTAAATCGTGCAGTCTCTGAAGACAGAACTTCAAAACGCAAACGTGTTCCAGTCAAAAACGACTTGACTACCAATAAAACGGTGGCTGAAAATCCTTCAGAAATACTTGAAACGCCCAAATCTGAAATAGTTGAAACTTCAGTTGCCAATGCAACTACAGTTGAATCAAACGACCGCGATAAACGTAATTTTAGAGAACGCAAAAACAAAGGATTTAAAAATGGCCCAACAGACAGCAAAGAACAGGAAATTATTTCACCTGTTTCTAACTTGCCAGTGCCAGAAAATCAGAGTGAAGTTCAAAGAAACAACAATCCAAGAACCAATCAAACGCCTAATCCACGCTTGAGTAATAATCCCAATCACCCAAGTCACCCAAATCATCCCCGCAATCCGAACAACAGAAACAATGCAAATCAAAATGCAAAAGTTTCTTCTGAGGGAAATTCTGAAGTATCTCCAGAAACGAATTTCAATGTCAATCCCGACCACGTAGATCGCCAAAAACCACAAGAAACTGAAGACGAAAAACGCAAACGCGAAATTTTGGCTCAGTTGATGGAAATGGATGGCATCGTTGTAACACAAGGTGTTTTGGAAACAGTGCCGGATGGATATGGCTTTTTAAGATCCCCTGACTATAACTATATGGCATCTCCAGATGATGTGTACGTTCCAGGATATTTGATAAAGCAAAATGGTTTGAAGGTGGGAGATACCATTCGTGGTAGCATTCGTCCCCCAAAAGACAATGAAAAGTACTTTTGTTTGGTAAAAATAGAATCTGTGAATGGCAAAACACCGGAAGAAGTAAGAGATAGGGTTGCATTTGAGCATTTGACACCTTTATTTCCTGATGAAAAATTGAATTTGTGCGACAATCCTAAAAATTATCCAAACAGAATTATCGATATGGTTTCTCCAATTGGTAAAGGTCAACGTGGATTGATCGTGGCACAGCCGAAAACAGGTAAAACTTGGTTATTAAAAGGTATTGCCAACGCAATTGCTGCCAATCACCCAGAAGTGTATATGATTATTTTGCTTATCGATGAACGTCCTGAAGAGGTTACAGACATGGCAAGAAGTGTAAGGGCAGAGGTTGTAGCAAGTACATTTGATGAGCCGGCCGACAAGCATGTGAAATTATCGAACATGGTTTTAGAAAAGGCAAAAAGGTTGGTAGAGTGCGGTCATGATGTTGTTATATTGTTAGATTCAATTACCCGTTTGGCAAGGGCTTATAATACGGTTCAGCCTGCATCTGGTAAAATATTGTCGGGCGGAGTTGATGCGAACGCATTGCACAAACCAAAGAGATTCTTTGGAGCTGCCAGAAATATTGAAAATGGTGGATCTTTAACCATTATTGCCACTGCCTTAACTGATACTGGTTCAAAAATGGATGAAGTAATTTTCGAGGAATTCAAAGGTACTGGAAATATGGAATTGCAATTAGATCGCAAATTGTCGAACAAGCGAATATTTCCGGCAATTGATATTTTGGCATCGAGCACAAGGCGAGAAGACTTATTAATTGACAAAGTTTCATTGCAAAGAATGTGGGTATTGAGAAATCATTTATCGGACATGAATGCAGAAGAAGCAATGAATACATTCTTGCGATACATGCAAAATACCAAAGACAATACAGAATTCTTGGTAAGTATGAATGGATAAATTCATACTTATTGACTTTTTTATTCCGTTTTTTTATTCTTGCTTTTTTTATTTTGATATAAAACATTGTATTTCTTTATTTTGAAAAGCATTGCACTAAAAAAAATACTATTTGAGAAAATGTGAATAAACCAACATGCTTCGTTTGGTTTGGTTTATTAATTTTACAATTGAATTTAAGTATATGGATAAACTAAAAGTTGTTACGGATTATGCTAAATTAACCCCCGAGTTGTTGGAGTTATTTAACGAAACCTACCCACATGGAATTGCTGGGAAAACAATCCGTTTCCCAAATTCAAAAGGCGAAATTGTAACCGCAGTGAGATTGGAAACAGAGGAGAGAATTTATTTGGTGAAATTGAGTGCGAAAGCAAAAGAGATCCTTACAGAAGACGATTTAGACGCAATGATTCGTCCGCTTGGAAAAGATGCCGAAGCTGAAGAAGTGGAAGATGAACCCGACGAGGATACTCCCAAAGATGAACCTGAAGAAGATTAATATTTCTTTGGTAATTGGATTATAATTATCCAACTTTGTGGCATGTCTAAACCAGTTGTTGTTATTACTGGAGCTTCCAGAGGAATAGGTCGTTCAATAGCAATTAAATTTGCTTCAAACGGATTTGATTTGTTTATTGGAGGAACCAACCCAAACACATTAATAGAATTACAAAGAGAACTTGAGCATGATTTTCAATGCAAATGTTCTTTTTTTGCTGCTGATTTGTCAATTGAAAATCAATGTCAGTTATTTGCCGGTGCGATTTTGAAAGAACATTCCAAAATCGATGTTTTGGTAAACAACGCGGGTGTGTTTTTAGGTGGTAAAATGATGGAGGAGGATACTTCTCAATTGCGTAAAATGATGGATACCAATTTATTTTCAGCGTACTGGGTTACTAAGGGATTGTGGAATTCATTTAGAGAAAACGCAAGATCGCATGTGTTTAATATGTGCAGCATTGCAAGTTTTACTGCCTATGCTGCTGGTGGAAGTTATTCAATTTCGAAATTTGCTTTGCTGGGGTTTTCCAAGAGTTTAAGACTTGAAGGGCTTGATAAAGGAATCAGAGTCACCGCTATTATGCCTGGAGCAACACTTACAGATTCATGGGCTGGAGTAGATTTGCCAGAGAGTAGGTTTATGAAACCGATGGAAGTAGCTGATGCTTTATTTGTTGCCTGGTCAATCAATCAAACTACGGTAATGGAAGAGGTTATATTGAGGCCAATTTTGGGCGATATTTAGTTGCGAAAATTGCGTAAAATATTACAAAAGTTACACAAAGGGTTAATGTTTTTTTCTTGAAAATCATTATATTTGCCTAATTATAACATTCAAAAAACATATAGAAATGAAAAAATTACTATTTTTAGGTTTCACGGTGTTGGCGGCGATGTCTGCAAATGCACAAAGTTTGGGACAACCTATCGTTAAAGATCAAGGAATTCGTGTAATCGCTCCTGCTCGCGCTAAATCAACTAAAATTAGCCGTCGTGCTGGTACTTCTGAACTTTACAACTACGTGGATGCTTACACCAATTCTACTTCTAACTCAAGTAAAAAGACATTGTTTTGGATTGCTCCGGATAGTAATGCTTGCGTAGTGTACACTACAGGTGGGAAATCAAACATAAACTTCCATGGTATTGGTGGTGCTTTTGATCCTAAAGACACTACATTCATGGATGCCCAAAATACTGTTTTAACCAAATTCAATCCTTATCACGTAGATACAATTAGATTTATCAAAGCTTATTTAAGAAATGTTGATAAAGTGGACATCGGTGGTAATATGGTTGATGTAGTTGATACTTTATTCGTACAATACTATGATGCATCAGGAATGAATATTACGGCATATAACTATGTAAGCGATCCATTAAAGAAACAATATTACTACGGTGTACCTAAAGGAACAACGTTTGTGCCTTACAAAGCAACAAATAAATCAGCTTTGAAAACGGATACAATTTTGTTGACCGCTGCAAATAGTGATTCATTTAATGTTGCAGGTGGAAGCGCCGGTATTAGCCCAATAACGTTGACTCCAAACTTCAATTCTTTGTCTACCAATGGTACTGCTGTAACTAGCAATGTAATTGCGTATTCTATCAACTTCAAACCAATGATTCCTGCGCAGTTGAACGATACTCTATTAGATTGGAATGATGCCAATTACACCAAGAAAATTAATGGGTTTGCTGTTTATTTGGCTTATTTTGACAAAATTCCTCACGACATTTTGACTACTCCTTTCAAAATCAACAATACATTTTGGACAACTTCTGATTTGTTACCTGGAAAAGCTGTAAGCATTTGGCAAGGTTATGTTCCTACAACTATTTATGGAACGGCTTATATGATGAATACTGATATTCACATTACTTGCGACAACTTATCTACCAAAGAATTGATGAACTCAAACATTGGTTTGGTTGTTTATCCTAACCCATCTTCTTCAATCAATAACGCAACTGCAGTTGTTAATTTGAAGTCTGCTTCTATGGTTAGTGCTAAGATTTACGACATCAACGGCCGTGTGGTATTGGTTACATCTGCAAAATCAATGAATGCTGGTTTGAATGAATTGCCTCTGGCTACTAGCAACTTGTCAACTGGTATTTACACTGTAACTATCGAAACTGCTGCTGGAACCAAATCTTCTAAATTTATTGTTAAGTAAGATTATTTAACTTCACTGTATACAAAAAAGGACTTCCATTTGGAAGTCCTTTTTTTTGTTATTGCATCTTGTAACTTTGCTCTATGAAAAAACTTGTTTTAGGGGCTTTGTTATTATTCAATATAAAATACGTTTTGAGTCAAACGTTTTTTGGATTGCAAAATAGCAACTATGCAGGGGTTCATTCAGTATACACCAATCCTGCATCTCTGGCAAATATGCCATATAAACGCTACGCTAATTTTTCATCAATTGGCTTTAATATCAATAACAATTATTTACGCTTAGAAACTCCATTTACCTTTGGTGAACTTATTACCAATAAAGTTGATCAACAATATAAAAATAGTTCTGGCAATATCAATTGGCAATCCAATTGGATTAAGGAAAGTCAGTCTAAAGAAAATATGTGGGCCAATATCGAACTGGAATACAGAGGGCCTTCTTTTGCAACGCGCTATGGTGAGAATTTTGTTTGGGCAACAGCTACTCGAACTAGGAATTTTGTAAATATTTCTAACGTAGACCCGGGTATTGTTGGTTGGGCAAAGTCTTTGTTAGACTCAGGGTCTAATTATCAAATATTAGATGCCATTAACCACACATTCGATTTAAAAGCAAACTCTTTTCAGGAAGTTTCAGCTTCAGTTTCATATTGTTTTGTAAATACCCGTGATATGAGGTTTAGCATGGGAACAACAGGGAAATTGCTATTGGGCTTAGGTAGTTTTAATATTCACAACAATGGCGCAAAACTTCAAGCATTTGGTCACGATTCTATTCGATTAAATTCTTCCGATATTAAAGTAACATATACCAATTTTGACTTTTTAAGTCAAATTTTAAAAGGAGTAATTTTTGGTAGTATGCCCAATTTGAATAAAATTTCTGGCTTTGGGTATGGACTTGATGTAGGATTTGCAATTGAAGTTGGAGAAAATGATGTCCTTCAAAATAAAACAAGAAAACTACATGCCAAAAATTACAAATGGAAAATAGCGGGAGCGGTATTAGATTTAGGACATATCAGTTATCCTTCAAAAACAACGGGATATTCAATTACAACTTCAACTCCGGTGACTTTAAAGATGCAAGATCCAGCATTTTTGCAGGCGGTTGCAAACGGTTCATCAGGGGTTTTTAATTATGTAACTGAATTTGCAAAGCAAAAAGGTATATATAAAACAATTGAAGAAGATGCTGTGATTGATTTGCCTACAACCATACAATTGCAAACAGATTTTCAAATCGTTAAATATTTAAATGTTGCTGCGCATTGGCAACAGAGATTGGCATCGGTTCAGCAAAATATTATTTTGGGTAATAGTAGTTTAGTTGTGGTTCCAAGACTTGAAACAAAATGGTTTGAAGTTTCCACTCCAATTTCAATTTACGAAAATTACAGTCAGTTTGGTTTTGGTGCTTTTGTGCGGGTGGGACCTATTTTTGTAGGAACCGACAATATGTTAAAATCGCTAGATACAAAATCACATTCCGGTATGAATATGTACTTTGGCATTAGTTCGGTATTGCCTTAATTAGTCAATTACTTCAACATCAACAAAATCGCTTTCGTCGTTGTTCTTGTTTATTTTACTTGTGCCTGAAGTGTTGGTTGATTGAAAATTAGATGAAACTTTATTCATGAATCTGTAAACGAAAATGATTCCCAATAAGTTTATTGACGCAAAAAATATCCAGAGATAGGTAACGGTATCAATCCAAGATTTGTCTCTAAAAAGCCAAATAAAAAACCCAGTATACAATTGTCTAATTATCCATTTTTTGAATTTGGCAATTTGTATTTGTTTGATGTTTTTGGCTGTGTTTTGGCCATCATTTGGATTGTTTCCAAATGACCCAGAAGAAAAATTAAATTGAAACATTATTTAATCGATTCTTGTAATTTTAGCACCTAAGGCATTTAATCTCTCTTCGATTCTCTCGTAGCCCCGATCAATTTGTTCAATGTTTCGGATAGTACTTTTTCCTTTGGCACTCATGGCAGCGATTAAAAGTGCTACACCTGCTCTAATATCGGGAGATGACATTGTAATGCCTTTGAGCTTAGTTCTTCTATCCAAACCGATGACGGTTGCACGATGAGGGTCGCAAAGGATAATTTGGGCACCCATATCAATCAAATTGTCTACAAAAAACAAACGGCTTTCAAACATTTTTTGATGGATAAGAACTGTTCCTCGGGCTTGTGTAGCCGTAACCAAAGCAATTGAAATAAGATCTGGGGTAAAGCCTGGCCAAATTTGATCAGAAATGGTCAATATAGATCCATCAATGAAACTATCTATTTCGTAGTGCTCATTTTCGGGAATATAAATATCATCGCCTCTAATTTCTAATTTGATACCCAAACGTTCAAAGGTTTTGGGAATGATTCCCAACATATCTACCCTACAATTTTTCAAGGTGATTTCACTTTGGGTGATTGCAGCCATTCCAATGAAAGAACCTATTTCAATCATATCGGGCAAGCATCTGTGAATGCAACCGTTCATGGATGTAACACCTTGAATAATAAGTTTGTTGGAGCCAATACCATCAATCTTAGCACCCATTGCGTTTAGCATGGTGCATAATTGTTGAAGATAGGGTTCGCAGGCGGCATTATAAATGGTAGTTTCATCTTCTGCTAATACTGCAGCCATTAAAATGTTTGCTGTTCCCGTTACAGAGGCTTCGTCCAAATGCATGAAGCAACCTTTAAGATGGTCTGATTGAACGCGATAGAAAGATTGTTCAGCAATATATTCAAACTTGGCACCTAGGTTAATGAATCCCTCAAAATGGGTATCCAAACGTCTGCGGCCAATTTTGTCGCCGCCAGGACTAGGAATATATCCTTTTCCAAAACGGGCGAGGAGAGGGCCAACAATCATGATTGAGCCGCGCAATGCTGCACCTTGCTTTTTAAATTCGGCGCTGTCAAGGAATTCTAGATTTACATTGTCAGCTTTGAAGGAGAATTTACCCCGTTCAATTCGATTGGTTGTTACCCCTAAATTTTGAAGAAGTTCAATGAGTTTTAGAACATCTCTGATTTCAGGAATGTTCTCAATAATTACTTCCTCTGCGGTAAGTAATACTGCACAAATTACTTGTAAAGCTTCGTTTTTAGCTCCTTGAGGAATAATTTCCCCCTTTAATTTGTGGCCACCTTCAATTTCAAATACTGCCATGAATTTTAAAATCTGCGGTAATTTTTACCGCGGGTTTGATTTTTCTTGTTATTGTTCGATTTATTGCGATTAAATCCTCCAGCATTATTGTTGTTGTTTTTGAAGAATTTTTTGGGTTGGAAATTACTGGCATCTATAGAAACAGTAATTTCAGAACCTTCAAGTTGCAATTGCCCTTTTGATAATATTTTCAAATGCTCGGCAATTACCTCATTGCTTAAATTTTCATTATTCCAAATTTTACAACTGTTGTACATAAATGAAGCAATTAAATTTACCATTTCTTGACGCAATTCAGGGTCTTGCATTTCAGAAACTTTGTCGACCATCATTTGAAGGTTTCGGCCATAAAATCTAAAACGAATATTTGTGGTTGGATAACCAATTGTTTCAGGTTTTTTTGATTTTACATCAGGCGTTGGAATTGGGTATGGTGAATCAACATCCAATTGGTATTGTCCAATTTGGAAAATATGTCCCCACAAAATTTCTTTGTAGTTCGCTTGAAGTTTAATCTCAGGATTTAAGGCAGCCATGATGTTCACTAAATTGTGAACCCACTGCGTGCGTTTATCTTTGTCGGCAATTGATTGAATATGTGCAACATATTCCTGAATATGGCGTCCATATTCTGCAATTCTCAAATGGTCTCTTTGAGTATTATAATCACTTTGAAGGATTTTCATTTTTGCAGTTGCAAATTAAGTATTGATTTGTGTAAAATTATAAAACTTTTAGATACTTTAAATGTTCATTTTAAAGATAAATCTAATATGAAAGCAAAGATAATAGAAAATTACATTTTGCATTACAATAGAAGTGGTAAAATGCCTGTGAGTGTTTTTGCGTTTTGCGAAACATTGGAAATGAACGAATCGGATTTTTACAACGAATTTGCAGATTTCAATTCACTTGAATCTCAGATTTTAAGCCAAATTTGGTCGGATTCACTTCAAAAAGTACAAGGGCAAGAATATTATGAAGAATGCTCGAACAATGAAAAATTGCTTTCTGCGGTATATGCCTTTGTTGAAAATCTGAAGAATTATAGGAGCTATTTTCTTTTGAAATACAAAGATTGGAGCAATCCACTTGATCAGATGTCGTCAATGAACGGATTGAAAAAATCATTTTTTAGTTATTTAGAATCCTTGCAATTTGAAAATAAAGGTATAGGGGTTCAACAAGTGGACAATTTACTTGAAAAAGGCATGTATCATGCACTATTTACAAATTTAACTTTCGTTTTTCATTTTTGGTTGAAGGATACAAGCAAAGGGTTTGAAAAAACGGATGCATGCATTGAAAAATCATTTGCGTTTAGTTTTCAATTGATTGCCAATAACTCATTATCTACTGCTTTTGATTTTGGAAAGTTTTTATTTTCTAACTTCAAATGAAAACCCAAGACAAAATACCCAGCTCCAAATTCGAAAGAGCCGTCAAATTAGTTGGAACCGGTGCTAAAATTGGAGGTAATTACCTTAAATACTACGCAAAAAAGAGCATTACTGGTAATAATGATAAAACAGATTTACATGAGTCAAATGCTGAAGATATCTATGACTCATTGAGTAATTTAAAAGGCAGTGCACTTAAAGTAGCTCAAATGTTGAGTATGGATAAAAATATCCTTCCTCGAGCTTACACTGAAAAGTTTGCGCTTTCTCAATATTCGGCGCCTCCAATGTCGCCGCCTTTGGTTATTAAAGCGTTTACAAATGCAATTGGCAAATCTCCTTTTGATGTCTTTGATGAATTTCAAGCAAAATCTTTGGCAGCAGCTTCAATTGGTCAGGTGCATTTGGCAAAAAAAGATGGTCACCAATACGCGGTTAAAATTCAATATCCAGGAGTTTCAGATTCTATTAAAAGCGATCTGAAAATGGTTAAACCCATTGCAAACGCTATGTTTGGCTTATCTGAAAAAGAAATGAAAAAGTACTTTCAAGAAGTGGAAGACAAACTCATTGAAGAAACGAATTACCATTTAGAATTGTCTAGAGGTACCGAAATTGCAGAATCTTGTGCACACATCGAAAACATATTTTTCCCAAAATATTATAAAGAACTAAGTGCCGAAAAGGTATTGGTGATGGATTATTTAAATGGTCTTCATTTGAAGGAATATTTGCAAACCAATCCAACCCAAGAAGAAAAAAATAAACTCGCGCAAGCCCTTTGGGATTTTTATAAATTTAAATTACACAC
>Ga0214923_10001984_pt1 | contig 28093 bp, 31 predicted proteins | sample LL1510_MetaG_FD_177993 | JGI IMG/M metagenome (GOLD analysis project Ga0214923, IMG submission 177993) | Freshwater microbial communities from Lake Lanier, Atlanta, Georgia, United States - LL-1510 | ecosystem: Environmental > Aquatic > Freshwater > Lake | place: USA: Georgia | collected...
AACTTTCAAAGCAATCATTGGTGACACAACTGTGAACCCTGATGACGTCACATCAGTTCTACTTTGCAGTGGCAAGGTCTATTACGACTTAGCTGCCGAACGTGAAAAGCTCGGTCGTAAAGATGTCGCGATTGTTCGCCTCGAACGCCTTTACCCGCTTCCAACTATTACGTTGCCACCAGAACTTGCGCGCTACAAGAATCTGGCAAATGTTCGATGGGTTCAGGAAGAGCCTGCAAACCAGGGTGCCTGGAGCTTCATGGCAATGAATCTGCCAGCTGTAATTAATCGCGCGATCACTGGAATTTCTCGTCCTGCTTCCAGTTCTCCAGCGGTTGGTTCACATCATCGCAGCGAGTTAGAACAGCAAGCCCTTGTCGCTCAGGCTTTTAGTTAATCGATCGATTCGGAAGGGCTTGGCATGTACTTTACTGACCGAGGTATTGAAGAATTAGAAAAGCGTCGAGGCCAAGAAGAAGTGACATTTGAGTGGTTAGCTGAGCGGATGCGGGAATTTGTCGATACTTTCCCTGACTTCGAAGTACCAACAGAGCGGCTGGCAACCTGGCTAGCTCGACTTGATGATGATGAGGAAGATATCTAATGCGCGCAGTTGTTGCAGTATGCGGAAATCAAGAAAACCCGTTTGAAGGATTTTCAATATGCGATCATCCTGATCCTGTTATTTCTGATGGCTGGGTACGCGTAACTGTAAGAGCTGCGGCAATCAACCATCATGATGTTTGGACTTTACGAGGCGTTGCTACTGCACCTGAAAATTTGCCAATCGTGCTTGGCTCTGACGCTGCTGGCACGTTAGATGATGGAACCGCTGTCATTGTTCACGCGGTACTTGGCGATCCTTCAAAAGGTGATGAAACTCTTGACCCAAAGCGTTCACTTTTGAGTGAAGTTCATGATGGAACACATGCAGAATTCGTAACAGTTCCGGCCTATAACGTGATTCCAAAACCGGATTTTCTAACATTCGAAGAAGCTGCCTGTCTTCCTACCGCATGGCTAACTGCCTACCGAATGTTGTTTACAAAATCGGGTTTGCAGAAAGGTGATACTGTCCTAATCCAGGGAGCCGGCGGTGGAGTAGCAACAGCACTGATTCAACTTGCCAGTGCTGCCGGATTTATAACTTGGGTGACATCACGCGATGAGGCTAAGCGCGAATATGCCAAGTCAATTGGCGCTAGCGAAGTTTTTGAATCTGGCGCTCGACTCCCTGGCAAAGTTGATGCCGTCATGGAAAGTGTTGGTGAGGCAACTTGGTCACATTCGATGCGCAGTCTACGACCGGGCGGGAAAATCGTAATTTGTGGTGCTACAAGTGGCGCTAATCCCCCAGCTGATTTGAATCGATTGTTTTTCTTGCAGCTTGAAGTTATCGGTTCCACTATGGGAACTCGAGCAGAATTCGAAGGGTTACTTAATTTCCTAGGTGAAACTGGAGTGCGGCCGCACATTCAACAAGTTTTCGCGCTCGAGGATGCAAAGCAAGGATACGAACTTATGCATCAAGGTGAGATTCAAGGAAAATTAGTAATCGTTCCTTAATCTGTTGTTTTACTGCATAAATTATGTGACTTAAATAGTCTGATTTTGAGTCACGATAAGTATTCTTGAATTATGAGCAATTTAACTATTCCAGGTCTTCGCAGATTCAATCTAATTGCAGGTGTTGTCCATTTGCTTCAGATGGTTGCAGTCATCGCGCTTTCAACTGACTTCAGTCTTCCAGTTACCGCGACTTATATGGCTGGTCCACCAGGGTCAGTTTTCGCAGATCCTGTCGTTGTGTTCGAGACACCACTTGCACTGGCCGTGGCACTATTCCTTGGCTTATCTGCGCTAGCACACTTCATTGTCGCGAGCCCGCAATTCTTTTCTCGATATGGAAAAGGCCTAGAATCCAAGCGCAATTACTTCCGTTGGGTTGAGTATGCAATCAGCTCATCGGTAATGATCGTATTGATTGCGCAAATCACTGGCATTGCCGACATCACTGCACTTGTGGCAATCTTTGGCGTGAATGCATCCATGATCCTTTTTGGTTGGTTACAAGAGAAATACGAACAACCAGGTAGCGGTGGTTGGGTGCCGTTCATTTTTGGTTGCATTGCTGGAATCGTGCCATGGATTGCAGTTTTGATCTATGTGCTTTCACCTGGCGGACCACCAGAAACTAGCGCTCCTGGATTTGTAATTGGAATAATTGTGACAATCTTCTTGTTGTTCAATTCTTTTGCATGGGTGCAATACAAGCAATACAAAGCCCAAGGAAAGTGGAGCAACTACTTACACGGCGAACGAATTTATATTGTGTTGAGCTTGGTTGCAAAGTCGTTGTTGGCTTGGCAAATTTTCGCCAACACGCTTATCCCTTAATTCGTCCTGGCTTCGGCCAAAGTCGATATGTGACTGTGCCCAGCACGTCATCAAATGGGATTAAGCCGTACGCCCTGGAATCAGTGCTGACCAGATCGTTATCGCCTTGGACAAAAATGCCGTTAGCCTCAATATGCAGAACTCGCTTCACATCGAATTGACCGGCACGCTTAAAAACTAGAATGTCTCCAAGGACTATTGGACCATCATGACGAACCAATAGTCGCTCGCCTGGTGCCAAAGTTGGAACCATGCTTAAGCCTGAAACAACCGCCATCTGGTAACGCATATTCCTATTGTTCCAGCCCTAATCCGCACACTTGAACCAACGGCGGTAATCTTTAGATAGGCGGGCATCCGCTATAACTTCGGAGGAATTATGAAGCTTTTTGCATCAACAATTGCAGTGAATGCTCACTGCGACCTACCTTGTGGCATCTATGATCCAGCCCAGGCTCGGATCGAAGCCCTTTCAGTAAAAGCCTGCATGGAGAAGTACCACGCATCAGATGATGCTGACTTCAAGGCTCGCGCTGTCGCGATCAAAGAAGATCGTTCACATCAAGTCAAAGAACACCTTTGGGTTCTTTGGACTGACTACTTCAAGGCTCCACACTTCGAGAAGTACCCAAACCTAAACGAACTTTTCAATGAAGCAACCAAGCTTGCTGGTGCGGGTGGCACAAAGGGAACTAACGACGTTGCAGTTGCAGACCAGTTGATCGCAAAGATCGACGAAATCGCTGCGATCTTTGCTGACTCAAAGAAGTAAAACCTAAAGCATGATTACGGTGCGCGAAGCAACGCCTGAAGACGTCGCCCAAATGCACCAAATGATCCATGAACTAGCAGAGTACGAAAAAGCTCCAGAAGAAGTAATCGCGACCGAACAAGACCTCATGAAGGCATTGTTCGGTCGCGACTTTTTATCTCTAGAGTTTGATCAACATGACAGCATCGCTGCATCTGGAGTTGCAAATACTCCTCATGGACAACCTGCGCTTTACGCGTTCGTTGTTGAAGACCCAGACGATCCCGATCAACTTGCGGGAATGGCCATCTGGTTTTTGAACTACAGCACTTGGGATGGAACCCATGGGGTTTACCTTGAGGACCTTTACGTTCGACCTCAGTTTCGTGGCAAAGGAATGGGAAAGTCGCTTATGAAGCGACTGGCCCAAGTTTGTGTCGAAAATAACTACTCAAGATTTCAATGGTGGGTACTTGACTGGAACGAACCTGCAATTGAGGTTTATCGCGCTATGGGCGCCAAAGCCATGGACGAATGGACGGTTTACCGAGTTTCAGGCGATGAACTTAAAGACCTAGCCAGCGAATAGTTTGACGCTGACACTTAGCGGCGCCGGCATAGGTTAACGTCGTAATGTGAATACAATAGATTTAGCCGTTCCGGCTAACCCAGATTACGTTGGGTTAATTCGAAGCACCGCTGCTCACATCGCAGCCCATGCCGACTTAACCATTGATGCCATAGATGACTTGCGATTGGCCGTTGATGAGGCGTTCGCAGTTTTGATCGCTCATAAGCCCGACGGTGGCGCTGTTACCATTCGGTTTACGATTCACGCCGATCGGTTGGCTATAGAACTAACCGGACCTGCCGGAAGCCCACCCCCAGATAAATCATCATTTGCTTGGACAGTTCTGAGTGCATTAGTACACGAAGTCTCTGCTGAAACATCATCGGCAGGATTAGTGACACTACGGCTAACAGCCAAAGTGGTGGCTAGTGCCTAAAGAAGACTTACGATCAGCCGATCGTGAGATGTTCGAGCAACTTGCAGCTCTAGAAGCAGGTACGAGTGAACACGAGAAAATTCGTGCTGCCTTAATAGAGCGACATTTACCATTAGTTACATTTATGGCGAGGAAATTCGCTGATCGTGGCGAACCACTTGATGATCTCATCCAGGTAGGCACAATTGGCTTAATCAAGGCAATCGATAGATTCGAAATTTCGAAAGGATTTGAGTTTTCAACTTTTGCCACGCCAACCATTGTTGGAGAGATTAAACGCCACTTTAGAGACAAAACTTGGGCTGTCAGAGTTCCCAGAAGACTTCAAGAGCTGGGAGCCTCGGTAACAAAAGCAACTACTGAATTAACTCAGAAACTAGACCGCTCACCTACTCCGAAAGAAATTGCTAAGCACCTAGGCATAACAGTCGATGACGTGGCAGAGGCCTTGGAATCCAATGCAGCCTATTCAACAGTCAGCCTTGATGTAACTTCAGACAGCTCAACGAGTATCGGTGAAACTTTTGGAGCTTTGGATGAAGCGCTTGAGGGCGTTGAATATCGAGAGTCCTTAAAGCCATTACTTGCACAGCTAGATGATCGCGAAAAAAGAATTCTACAAATGAGATTCTTTGAAAATTTGAGTCAAAGTCAGATAGCAATTGAACTTGGAATTTCCCAAATGCATGTGTCTCGAATTTTGAACAAGGTTTTAAGTCATTTAAGAGAAGGACTGGTAGAAAGTTAGTTTCCTTGAGGTGTTCTAAAGAGAGCCACAAAGCCTGTCACGCCAGTTACCAAGACAATCACACCGGCAACTTTATAAACCAAAAATGTTCCACTGAAAAGTGTGTAGCCAGAAATTCCGATAAAGATCTGTAGTAAAAAATACGGAGTACGTGCCCAATTTTGCTGCTTTGAAATTCCTCGAGTGCACGCAGCAAGTGATGCCGCAAGGATTGTGTAAATTATGAATTGGACCAACGGCGAGCCAACCGAGCTATGATCTACGGTTCCCCTAATTACGATGGAAAGTCCATAACTGAAGATCACTACAGATTCACTTACGCCAATTGCTAAAGCTAACTTATTCACTTAACTACCATATAGGATTCTTGAAAATTCGCAGGTAGAGTTAAGTTATGCGCGCACTCTTAGTTGCAAACACATATGCAACTACTACTGATGGCACGATTCAATCACAAGTAGTAAGTGAGCTTTCAAAACACCTAGAGATCACTGTGGCAAATACCTCAGCTCGAAATGACGCAATTGAGATCGCCAAGGCGGCCCAGCAGCAGGGATTTGAGCTAGTCATTGGACTCGGAGGTGATGGCACCATTAATGAAATTGCAAATGGACTTCTCAGTAATGGCCCAAATCCGCAAGGCCCGATGTTTGCTGCAATTCCTGGAGGGAATGGCAATGTATTTGCGCGCAACATGGGACTGTCAGAAAATCCACTCGAAGCAACAGGCCAAATCTTAAATTCGCTTAAAACTAAAAATTTTAAAGAGATAGGTGTTGGAAAAATTGCAACTAACAACATTTCGCGTTGGTTTTTGTTCAATGCTGGAATCGGTCTAGACGCTGCCGTGATGGCAGAGATGGAGAACCGCAGAGCTAATGGAAAGGCAGTTAGTGATTTCGCATACGCCATCCTGGCGCTCAGAGAGTTGTTCGCGAAGACAGACAGGAAGCATGCTGCACTGAGCTTGGTTTCAAATTCAGGTGAAGTTTATCGAGACGCGTACTTTGCCTTAATCGTAAATCTGGCTCCTTGGGCTTATTTGGGTTCCAAGCCGCTAAACCCAATGCCGTTAGCGGGTCACGATACGGCCCTAGATGTCTATGCACCCACTTCACTTTCAATAGCTACAGTTTGGAAACTTGCCAGACGTGCCATGGCTGGCAAATCTGCAGAAAATGATCGAAATGTGATTGCCTTAGTGGATCAAGGGCAAATCCACATCCAAGCTGAACGCCCATTGTGGATTCAAGTTGACGGCGACGTTGTTACCCAATCGACTGAACTTACTGCTACCCATGTACCAAATGCACTTCGAACTGTCGCTAATCTCCCAATTACGTAAATCTAATTCGGACAATTTTCAAGGAATTTATCGCGAGAGTTTCGCCTCGAGCAAAAAAATCCCGATTTTATTGGCTAAAGCCTTGTGAAAACAGTCACGAGGTGAGAAACTAGAAAAAGCAAATTGGATCCAAGGGCAACTTTGAAGCCAAAATCGCATGATTTGACCGTTTATCCGCAACTACATCTTGGAGGATCGCGTGGACTGGCGCCATGAGGCAGCCTGCCGTGACGAAGATCCAGAACTCTTCTTCCCCATTGGCAATACAGGCCCGGCAATTTTACAGATCGAGGAAGCGAAGGCAGTTTGCCGTCGCTGTAAGGTCATTGAACCCTGCCTGAAATGGGCACTCGAAACTGGTCAAGATTCTGGCGTTTGGGGTGGAACTAGTGAAGATGAGCGTCGCGCCATTAAACGTCGTGCTCAGCGGGCCCGTGCTCGTGGCCTTGAGCCAACACCACACGTGTTTGAAACTGACTTACCTACCGCTTAAAACTTTACGTCGATCTCAGCAATCAGGTTTGTAATCAAGACTTTGATTTCATCTCGGATTAGGCGAACACTTTCCAATCCCTGTCCGGCTGGATCTTCAAGTTTCCAATCTAGATAAGTTTTGCCAGGGAAAAATGGGCATTTATCGCCACATCCCATCGTGATTACATAATCACTTGCAATGACTGCGTCATCAGTTAAAACTTTTGGTGTTGCGGTGGACAGATCAATGCCTTCTTCTGCCATCGCTGCAACTGCTGCTGGATTTACCTGGTTACCAGGTTCGGTACCTGCAGAAAGAACTGCGATCCGGTCTCCAGCTAGATGCTGAAGGTATCCAGCTGCCATTTGAGATCTACCGGCATTGTGGACACAAACGAAAAGAACTGAGGCTTTTATGGTCATGCTTAAATACTAGTCGGGCTCCAAGTCCAGTCCCTAAAATCCTCCACTAGTTCAGCAAGAGTTAACGTAATTGGCCGGTCACCGACCTTTGCCCTTTATGCATGGGCTACCGTGGAGGCATGTCAGATGTGCGCGCGGATATGGTCGCAAACGTGATGGAAATCTATGTAGCTGAAGGCGACACTTTAAATGTCGGTGACACAATTGTTCTGCTGGAATCTATGAAAATGGAGATCCCTGTAATTGCCGAAGAGTCTGGCACAGTCTCACGAGTTGCCGTTAGCGTTGGAGACGTTGTGCAAGAAGGCGACTTAATCGTCTCGATTGATTAGGCTAAAAACGTTCTCTACTTATAGATCTGGGCATAAAAAAAGCCTGGCGAACCAGACTTTTTTTGACAAATAGGCTTAAGCGTTTGGACGACGGCCGTGGTTTGCCTTGTTCTTCTTACGATCACGCTTTTTGCGGCCGCGCTTGCTCATGAGGTGCTCCTTGCAATTTAGCTTAGGTATCCAGAATACGGGGTAACCGTTACTGGAGGAAATTTGCACCAAAATTAGGTGCAATCAAACGACTCGGGGTTAAAACAAAGTCTGATTCAGAGTTAAATCTGCGGAGTTATTTTTAACATTTCCAACGGCTGAGGAAACTTGCCAGGCTTGAATATCTACTGAGGATGCAGCATCCAGAACATCATTCAACGGGCTTGCTGGCGCGGACAACCAAGTTTTTTCTAACTCTGGAGCCACCAAAACTGGCATGCGATCATGAATGTAGGAAAAGTCTGGCCTAGCTTGCTGTGTCAAAATTGCGGCTGACCAAAGTAATTGGCCATCTGGGGTTTTCCAGGATTCATAGATTCCAGCAAATCCCATTACTGAATTACTCATTGGTGAAAAATAAAATGGTGTCTTGCTGCCTGGGCTGCCCTGCCATTCATACCAACCATCGGCGGGAACAATACATCTGCGCTTTACCAAAGCTGATCTAAAGGACGGCTTCTCGGCGGCCGTTTCACTCCGGGCATTAATCATGCGCGAGCCAATCGCAGGATCCTTCGCCCAAGTAGGAACTAATCCCCAAGCGAACGCTGTAAGCAATGTTTCCTCTCCTTGGGAAACAATCGCTGGAATTTGATGCGTGGGGGCAACATTGAAATTTGGCTTAAAAATTTCAGAATCAACTTGATCAACGGAGACGGATGGTGAAGTTAGATCAGCAATACGCCCCTCAAGGATTGCGATAGAACTGACCTTGAATTGGCTGGCGATGACCTTGGGATCCGTCTTTAACGTGAATCTTCCACACATAATCTCTAGTCTGCCAGCCGTTAGGCTAAGAGATGTGCCTGAACTGTGGAATGCTCCGAACCGGACCAACCCGATAAGCGCACGGGTGCGTATTCCTGGCTCAAAATCCTTAACAAATCGCTGGCTAATTATGGCCGCACTTTCCAGTAGTGAATGTCGCATAAATCACCCGCTGCAGGCAAGAGACACGCTATTAATGGCTCAGGCACTTTCCGTACTAGGTAGTTCCATTGAAATTCAAGAAGATGCTTTTGTAGTTACTCCTGGCAAAACTTCAGAATCAGTTCAAGTTGATTGTGGCTTAGCTGGAACTGTCATGAGATTCGTTCCACCCGTTGCCGCACTTTGTTTAGGCAATGTGAAGTTCGATGGCGACCCGCACGCAAGAGTTCGCCCAATGAAACAAATCATTTCAGCACTCAGGGACCTTGATGTTGATGTTGACGATGACGGCCGTGGGACTTTGCCATTTACGCTCACTGGAAAAGGTTTTGTCCCAGGTGGGTCTGTAACTATCGATGCGTCTGATTCCTCACAGTTCGTTAGCGCACTTTTACTTGCGGGCTGTCGCTACGACGCTGGCGTAACGGTAATTCATTCGGGCGCTGCGCTGCCTTCAATGCCACATATTGATATGTCAGTGGAAGTTTTGCGCGAACTTGGAATACAAGTTGATGTTGATGTTCAGGATTCCACGCATGCCAGATGGAAAGTTCATCCTGGAGTTCCGAAATCTTTCAATGTGACCGTGGAACCGGATTTATCTAATGCAGCGCCGTTTCTAGCCGCCGCTTTAGTTTGTGGTGGCTCGGTAACAATTCCAGATTGGCCAATAGAAACGACGCAAGCTGGTGACGCACTAGTTTCACTGCTCCCACAACTGGGCGCGACGATCGCACGGGATGGAAATGATCTGGTAGTTACCGGTGGATCTGAGATAACGGGCATAGATGTTGACTTACACGATGTCGGTGAATTAACTCCAGTTATTGCGGCTTTGTGTGCTCTGGCAACTGGGCCTTCTACCTTGCGAGGTATTGCACATTTACGTGGACATGAAACCGATCGCTTAGCTGCTCTGGTCACAGAGATAAACAAACTAGGTGGCAATGCATCGGAAACCCCTGATGGATTACACATTCAGCCCGCTAAGTTACACGGCGGTCAGTTTGCAACATATTCCGACCATCGCATGGCTATGGCTGGCGCAGTGCTTGGACTTGCAGTTTCCGATTTAGTAATCGAAGACATCGCAACAACGGGCAAGACTTTGCCAAACTTTGCAGGCATGTGGCAAGAAATGGTTAGCGCGTGAATCAATTCGACGAAGATTCCATCTCGGGTAGACCTACCCGAGGTAACTCAAGACGTCGAACTAAAGACCGACCAGATTTTTCTGCAGCTGAAATTGGTCAAGTAATTGGTGTAGATCGCGGGCGAATTACCTGCCTGGTCCCGGCCGGCGAACTCTTAGAAAACCAAGTTCAAGTAACCACAGTCAAAGCCCGCGAACTAGGTCGCAAAGGTGTTGTGATCGGTGACCGAGTTCGCCTTGTTGGCGACCTGTCAGGCACTACCGACACCTTGGCACGGTTAGTTGAAATCATCGATCGAGAAACTGTGTTGACTCGAACCGCTGATGACAGTGATCCGATTGAACGAGTCATTGTGGCAAACGCAGATCAGATGGCGATTGTTACAGCCGCAGCAAATCCTGAACCTCGCATTGGGCTGATCGATCGCGCGCTCGTTGCAGCGTTCGAAGCGGGCTTAGAGCCACTGTTGATAATTACAAAAGTAGATTTAGGTTCTCCACAAGACATTCTCAATAACTATGCCGGCATGGATTTGCGGCACATTGAAGTGAACCAACAAACGGGCGCAGGCATCTCTGAAGTTAGAGCTGCACTTTCCGAAAGAACAACGGTATTCCTTGGACACTCTGGCGTTGGAAAATCAACCTTGGTGAATTCACTTGCCCCTGATGCATCTCGAACTACTGGCGAAGTAAATGATGTGACGGGTCGAGGGAAACACACCTCTACATCTGCCCGGGCCATTCCCCTGCCACACGATACTGGTTGGGTTATCGATACTCCGGGACTTCGTTCCTTTGGGTTAGCGCACGTAAAACCTGAAGACATAATCGAATCGTTTCCAGAATTAGTTGATGGCGCTAATGAATGTCCCAGGGCATGCACGCACGTAAACTCCTCTGGCCAATCACCACCTTACTGTGCATTAGATGCTTGGGTTACTCAAAACCATGCCGGCGCTGCTGGTGAAGGTCGCTTAACATCACTTCGCAGGCTTTTGTTTGCACTCCAGACACCATCTAGCTAAAACTTGTTGTGCTGGAATTCGCAGTGTTGATTTCTTTCTCCAAGTCTGAACCAGTAGCGTGAAGTCATGAACTCTGACCTGGAATTAGCACTCAAAATGGCTACCATTGCAGACCAATTAGCTATGTCTCGCTATCGAGCTCTTGATCTGAATATTGAAACTAAGCCTGACTTCACGCCTGTTACGGAAGCTGACCGCGCAGTTGAAACAGCGCTGCGCCAGGTGCTTGCTACCGAACGTCCATCTGACGGAGTAATTGGCGAAGAGTTTCCAAATACAAATGAAACTACTACTCGAACTTGGATTATTGATCCAATCGATTCAACGAAAAACTATGTCCGCGGTGTTTCAGTTTGGGGAACTTTGATTGCACTTGCCGTTAACGGTAAACCGCAGGTTGGTGTGGTGTCAGCACCTGCGATGGGACGACGCTGGTGGGCCAGCCCTGAGGATGGTGCTTTCACTCAAGATGTAGACGGCTCGGTGCGCTCGATTAGCGTTTCTGCAGTTCGGGATTTAGCGGATGCATCATTTTCATTTTCAGATTCCGTTGGTTGGGAAGCACTTGGTTCCGATGCGCTGACACGAATTACCTCTAGTGTCTGGCGGAGCCGGGGCTATGGTGATTTTTGGTCACACTTACTAGTTGCTGAAGGCGCAGTTGATATTGCAATTGAACCAGAGCTGCAAAATTATGACATGGCTGCCTTCATCGCCGTTGTGTTGGCAGCAGGTGGAAGTGTCACCGGCGCTAACGGCCAAGATCCCTTAGTTGCAGGACAAGCCATTACAACAAATGGTCTACTTCACGAAGTTGTACTTGCACTAATTAAGTAAGCGAGAAATTCTTACCGGCATCCCAGATGCTGGCCGCAATGTCACGGAAGCATCAATCGGAACCGGCGAGGTATGAATTGCTTCAATATTCCAATTTGCGGCAATGTGCGCGAGAATTTGTGAACCTTCGAGCCTGGCCATCTCTTTTCCAATGCAAAGTCGAGCACCAGCTCCAAAGGGAATGTAGCCAAGTTGTGGCGAACCAGCCAGAAATCTATCTGGAATAAAGGCATTCGGGTTGTCCCAAGCTTTTGGGTTTCGGTGCACTAACCAGGGACTAACTATCACAAGTGAATTTGCCGGGATTAGTACTTCGTCAACAGTTAAGTCACTTAAAGTCCGACGAGTGATAACCCAAGCGGGTGGATACAGGCGCAAGGATTCGTCGAATACGAGTTGGGCTCGAGTTGGATCACGCTTTAGTTTTTGCATTTCATCTGGATTAGTAACAAGTAAGTGCCAAGCCCAAGTCAAAGCACTTGCTACCGTTTCATGCCCAGCCACAATAAATGTGACAATCTCGTCGCGGATTTGCTGTTTCGTTAACGGGGTTTCTAAATCTGGATCGAGTAAAACATCTAGCATGTCTCGAATTGGTGCCTGATCTGGGAGTTGATTTAGTGCACGTGAGATAAGAATTGCATCTACTGCTTTATCCAGGCGCTTGATGGCGCGCTTCATTTTTAGATTCGCAGGTGTTGGAATAGCTAGCGGTAGTGAAATTGGATTCCGCGCTCGTGCCACCACGCCGTGCAACGCAATGAGCGTAGCTGAAGTGATCTCGTCAACATCGTCATCAACTTCAATTCCAAACAGTGCGCCACACGTGATCTCAAGTGCCAGACTCATCATTGCGTGATCAATGTCAATGATTGCGGGGCCAACAGATGTTAGTTCTACCCATTGATTATCAAGTTTTGCTAAACCTGCCGCTATGTGGTGTTCCGATAGGGCAATCATTTCTTTGTGAAATGCCGGCTGCAACATCCTTCGCCTTGGGCGCCAGGCCTGAGTATCGGCAGTTAGTAAGCCCTCGCCAGTTACCAGCGAAAGATTGTTGTACTGCAAAGTGCGTTTGGATGTTTCATTGTGTTGGTTTATCAAAACTTCCCGCGCACCCTCGGGTGAGGTAATCAAATACGTTGCTGGTTTGGGGATTGGAAACTGAACTACATCACCGAAGTCAGCCCAAGTTGATTCAAGATATGTAAGTGGGTCAGAAGTGATGCCTTTGATACTTCGGAGCATTGCGCCACCTTGCGGACCAACGGCAGTTACTGGAGTGTTCCAGCCGTGACGCTTTGGAGGTTTCATAGGACTGGTGAGTTAGGCGGAGCAACCGATTCGGCGTTACGTCGCAGCGGCAGTAGCCCAAGAACCAAGGAACTACCCAGCAAGATACAGGCTGCGCCAATCAGATCTGTAAGCGTTACTTTTTCACCCAAGAATGTTGCGCCTACAATTACCGCTACGACTGGAACCATGAATTCAGTGGTCAGCGCTTTTGTGGCACCGATTTCGGCTACGAGACGGAAATACAAAATGTATGCCAACGAGCTTGCAGTCGCTGCCAGCAAAAATAGCCAGCCAAATGATGCCAAGGTTGGGGACTTAACAATTGGAACGAGGAACATAAACGGCAACAAATAAAGTCCACCAAAAGTAAAGGTGCCGATGGTTTGTTCCCAGGCCCCAATGTGTTGTGCCTTAACTTTGGAATAGTTTCCACCCAGAGCAAAGCCAAATGACGCAATTGTTGATCCAATGAATCCCAGCACGAAGTCCATGTTGAGTGCTTGCGAGGAAAGACCAATCAGAATTACAACTCCCCCAAAACCAATCCACAGTCCCAAGATCATCAGTTTTGTGTGTTTAGCCTTACTCCAGACCCGTTCGATTAGCGCGCTGTAGAGCGGAATGGTTGTTACCAAAATTGCCGTAAGTGCAGTGCCAAGTTTTGAAAGGGCAAAAGTCATGCCACCAAGATTCATTGCAACTGAGGTGGCGCCCAAAATGGCAAAATGCTTGGTGTCATTTGCGTCATAAGTAAGCGCAACTCTCATTACTTTTGCCAAGACCAAAAGGATTAAAACTGCGGCAAAAGCACGAAAACTTACACCGCCAACCCAGCCAAAAGTTGCCACAACTTTGGTTAGCCAAACGAAGGAAAGTCCCCAGAACATGAATGTCCAGAAATACATATTGAGCTGGCGTGGAGTCACATCTTAACTCTAGCGGCGAGGTTATTCAGTTTCCCAATGTCTCGATTGCTTCGATCAGCATGTTCCAAAACTTGTGGACATCCAATTCCATTGCCACGTCTACATTTGCTTTTTGGCCCGTTGTTCCGTTCAGGTCAACTACGGTGGCACCTCTAGTGAGTTCGCCAGTTAACTCAACCGCTACTGGTGCTGAAACTAATTTTGCAACTGATGCATCAATAATGATCGCTAAGGCAACTGGGTCATGAACTGGAGGATCTGGCATTCCAAAAACATCGCGATAGGTATCTGCAAAGAACTTGAGTAGGTCAACGATTGTGTGGGCGAGCTTGGTATCCAGTTTTGAGATCCGATGCAAAATCTCAGGTGTTGCTAAGGCTTGGTGAGTAATGTTCAAGCCAGACATTATTAACGGCAAACCACTTCGCAGCACAATGTCTGCGGCCTCTGGGTCAGCCCAGATGTTGAACTCGGCATAAGGAGTCCAGTTGCCGCGCTCGGTACTTCCACCCATGAATGAGATGTGCTCGATGCGATCGTGCAACTCTGGGTGAGCTTGCAAAAACATGGCAATGTTTGTCAATGGACCAGTCGGAATCAAAGTTACTTTGCGATCACAATCTCTAATCAACTCTGCTATTAATTCAACGGCAGAAAGCGAACTCAATTCAAATGCCGGTTCTGGAAATTCCGCCCCATCAAGCGCGCTCACGCCATGAATTGTTGGTGCCGCACTTGCTTTGCCCGCTAATGGATCGTTTGCACCTTTAGCAATTGGTACAACTATGTTGGCTAGTGCGCAGATTCGCTGCGCATTATAAGTAACTTTATCCAGAGAACCGTTGCCTGAGACTGTCGTAATCCCCAATAGTTCGATTGCTGGACTTGCTGCTGCCAGCAGGATCGCCATCGCATCATCATGTCCTGGATCACAATCCAAAATGATCGGCGTACGCAAAGTCATGATGCCATTCTGTCGCATTCTTACAATGGCAATGAGTCCACAATCTTATTCATCTCAGCAATTTCAGCTGTCTGGGAAGAAATTATGTTGTTTACCAGAGTTTTTACCTCTGGATTTAAACTGTCAGATACTGTGCCAGCCATTGCAATTGCACCATTGTGATGTGCAATCATGCCGACCAGATACAACCTATCGAATCCCGAATCTTTTGCAGATGCAAGAGCAGCCATGTCGCTTTCATTCATCATGCCATTGTCGCCCATGCTGTGCCCTGGCATATCTGACTGTCCGGCAGCAGCCAGCCACTTCTTCATTAGATCAATCTCTGGTTGTTGTGCGGCTTCAATCCGGGCGGCTAGATCCAATACGTCAGGATTCTTGGTATTCGTAGCTGCAAGTTTTGACATTTCAATTGCCTGCTCGTGATGCGGAATCATCATCTGCAAAAACATGATGTCAGCTGCTGACAGCGCGGACTCGTTGCCCATCATGCCGTCTGCACTCTGGGAACTTGTAGCCCCAGAAACGTTGTCGCTCGCGCAAGCAGAAAGCGAAACAACTGCAATCGCAGAGACGGCGATGAATTTAAAAACATTTTTGCTGGCCAAATTAATCATGATTTCAAGGTAACCCAAATATTCTGAGCCCGCGACTCGTGTTGGCTCGGTAACGTGCAAAATTCACACAAGAATTAGCCACTGGTTTGCTTCTTGATCTCTGTAGCCCAGCATTGGTTTGACAGCCAGTTCACTGCCACTAAATCAGTACTACTCACTAGTTCCGCAGGCCTTAACTGTAAGGTTTTAGGAACTAGACATTTCTGGAGAATAATTTATGTCATCGGGATCGCACTCTGTAACGCTCACTGCCCAAGAGCAAGCCATGCTTGATGGTGCCGACGGTCCGGCAGTTGCAATGTGTATGCGCATCATCGTTGGAGTTGCCCGAGCTAACGGCGCAAAAAAATTAATAGAAATTGAATCTGCACATGCAGATGGCACTTTGTATCACGGCGAGGCTGGATTAGATTTCACTGAAAAATTAGTTGCACTCGGCGGCAAAGTAAAAGTTAAAACCACAACCAATGTTGGCTCACTTGATCTATTGCATCCTGATTTAGTACATGGCGATGAAACTTTGATGTCGCACGGTAGGCGCCTAATGGATGCACACATCGCGCTCGGTTGCGAACCAACTTGGTCATGTGCTCCATATCAGGCAGGACATCGTCCGGCATTCGGTAGTCATGTTGCTTGGGCTGAATCCAATGCAATTGCTTTTGTTAACTCAGTTCTCGGCGCCCGATCTGATCGCTATGGAGATTTCTTAGATTTATCTGCAGCAGTTACTGGCCGGGTTCCATTTGGTGGGCTGCACCATGATGCTGCTCGCAAAGCAGTACTGGTTCTCGATTTTTCTGAAGTCGATTCTCGAATGTTTTCCGAAGATGCCGCTTGGGCCGCGCTCGGTGTCCTTCTTGGAAATCGGGCCGGAACTCGAGTGGCTGCGATGGTAGGTCTGCCAGGTGATCTTTCAGATGGTGGCGTAACAGAAGACCGCCTCAAAGGCATGGGAGCAACCAGTGCATCTGCAGGTGGTGTTGGGCTATTCCACGTTGTGGGAATTACTCCCGAGGCACCAACACTTGAAGCCATTGTCGCGCCAAATGCTGAGTACCTAAAGATGACGGCTGCAGATGTTCGGGAAGCACGAGACTCCTTGAGCACTACATCAAGTGACAAATTAGATGCGGTAAGCCTTGGCACTCCACACTTTTCGGTTGATGAATTCCGTGCTCTTTCAGAGGTAATCGGTGATGGACCAAAATTCGCTGAACAAATTGACTTCTATATCTCAACTAGCAGAGATGTAATGGCGCGCTCGAAAGAATTGGGATACCTAGATGTATTCCTAAATGCTGGTGGGCGCGTAGTAACCGACACTTGCACTTATGTGACTCCGGTACTCAATCGCAATGTTAAGAACGTCATGACCAATTCCGGTAAATGGGCTTGGTATGCGCCAGGAAATCTGGGCATCGACACTGTTTTGGGAAGTCTTTCTGAGTGCGTAGCATCCGCTCGTGCGGGCAAAGTTGTCCGAGATGAAAGTTTGTGGTCGTAACAATGGCAAAAGTTTTGACAGGTAAAGTTTCACATCCTGGCACCGCTGAAGGTGAAGTTTTGTTGTTGACTGAACCGGTTTCATTTTGGGGTGGAGTTGACCATCACGGTGAGATCATTGACGTCCATCACGCACAACACAAAGCCAAAATGACTAACAAAATTTTGGTTATGCCTTCGGGGCGCGGTTCGAGTTCAGCTACTGCAGTCTTAGCGGAGTTGATTAGAACTGGTGATGGACCACTTGCAATCATCATGTTGCAGTGCGACACCATTTTGGTAATTGGCGCCTTGGTTTCTGCTGAAATCTACGGAATAAGTATGCCAATTGTTGAGTTAGATCAAGAGCAATACGCCCAACTTTCAGATGGGATGCGAGTATCTGTGGATGCTTACAGTGACAGCCAAATCGCCACCGTAACCTTGTAACTATGAAAACGGTAGATCTGCTAATCGTTAACTCTCAGTCGATTGCAACCATGAATGATGAGAGAGAAGTTATCCGCGATGGTGGCTGGATTGGAATTCGTGACGGAATCATCGTCGCGCTGGGAAATTCTGACCAAATACCTCCCCCAGCTGAAAAATTATTTGATGCAACTGGCTGTCTAATGACACCTGGTTTAGTCAACTCTCACCAGCACCTTTATCAAAACTTAACTCGGTCAATGAAGCCAAATGGTGTTACTGGATTAACGGAATGGTTCTGGACTTACTTTCCAATGTGGAAAGAATTGGATGAAGAAGCAATCCGCACATCTGTACGCCTTGGATTGTTTGAGCTTGCGTTATCTGGCTGCACCACAGCAACGGATCATGAATACATTCATCCGTTTCCATTTCTTATGGACGCAGTTATTGAGGAAGCAGTCGAAGTTGGTATGCGCATAATGGCTGTCCGCGGATCTATGACTCTTGGACCAGAGCAAGGTGGGGTTTGCCTACCAGGGATGGAAGAAGATGAAGAGGATGTAATTGCAGACTGCATCCGCCTGATTGAAAAGTGGCATGATCCCAAAGATTCAGCAATGGTGCAGGTGGCTCTTGGACCCAGCAACTTAATGAGTTCGACCGAAACCGTATTTACTCGAAGTGCGGAAATTGCGAAAAAGTATGGTGTCCGATTGCATACCCATATAGCTGATGACCCAGATGAAACCGAATACGTATTGGAACACTTTGGAAAAACTCCACTAGAAGTTCTAGAAAGCCTTGGTTGGTTCACTAAGGGCACTTGGTGCGCCCACGTCGTCTACGCATCTAATGCAGAGATGGATCGCTTATCCGCATCAGGAGTTTCTGTGGCTCACTGTCCAAGTGCAACCGTGATTGACGGTGGATTACCAGGTGGGCCAACGCCTGTTCGTGACTTATTGAATGCTGGAGTCAATGTTGGAATTGGATGTGACGGAGCAACTGCCGGTGACCATCAATCCATGTGGATGGAGACAAAGACGGCATTACTTCTCTCGAGACTTCGCGAAGGAACAGTTCAGGCAATGACTGCCATGGACGCATTGTGGCTAGCAACCAGGGGAAGCGCTAAGGCCTTGGGTCGTGAAGGCAACATTGGCCAGTTAACACTTGGAGCAAATGCTGACATTGCCGCATGGAAAATGGATGGCATCGCATATGCCGGTTCCTTAGTTGATGATGTCACAGCACTATTGCAAGGAGGACCGGCCCAAGTTTGGTCCAGCTGGGTTGGCGGCGTTCCACTAGTTCAAGAGGGCAAGCTGGTTGGTGTTGACGTAAGTGCTGAAGTCACTCGACACACAAAATCGGCTCGTCGCTTGCAGGCATTTAGTCAATAAAAGCAACGCTCGATTCCGATGTTGATTTCATTAACCGTGACGTCGTTACACTTATAACTGAATCAATCAGAGAGTTAGCCATGTCCAGAGTTTCGGATTTCTTTACACCGCGAAATGTCGCTGGTGAAAAAGTAACTCTCACGGACATCATTAACGCACCATATTTCCGACTCGCAACCCTAACAACGCTCGCGGGCACTCTGGCCTACTTCATAGGCGCAAACCTTCCAATGGTTTCCGGTGTTTCTGCTGCGATTACTGCAATAGTTTCGGTTCGTCATACTTTTCATGACTCAGTCCAAGAGAGCTTTCTTCAAATTCTGGGTGTTGTAATTGGCGGCACACTTGCCTTTGTAGCAATGCGACTAGTTGGATTTAACTCAATCGTCGTGATGTTTGCAATTTTAACCTGCTTTGTCATCGCACGTTTGCTGAAGCTAGGTGAAGAAGGTGCAATCGCGATTGCAGTCACCGTGATTTTGGTTGTCGGGCCGAGTGTTACTGCCAGCACGATTGAGCAGCGCTTCTTCGGTGTGCTTCTGGGTGCAACTCTGGCCACCATTGCTTCCTACTTTGTGCGTAACGGCTCACCACAAGACCGCGCGCTTAAGGCTGGCATCGAGCAATCCTTTGCGTTGTCTGCTTTGCTAAATGCAATCGCAAATGCGTTAACTGAAAACGATGGCACAGTTGATCCCAAGGTCGCTAGTCGCTGGTTAGCCAAAGCAGAATTCATAGCGAATGAAATCGATGAAATCAAAGCAAACGCCCAATCTGCATTAGATGGTTCTGCGTGGTCACCTGCAATTGATCACTCCGAAGCAAAGGCAGTTGTCCAACAAATAGAACTAACTGAGGCAACGGCGAGCACAGTGTTAAACATTTGTCGTGAATTGGTACTAACTTCGGGTAGTTCGCAACAGTTGCCAGCTCTGTTGGCTGCTGCCTTGGCTGGAGTCCTAAGCGCTACTGCTGAAGTTATATCTGACCAAGCAGAAATTGCTGAGGACTCTCCTGCTGACATCCAGCATGAAGATCTTGAAGACTGGCAAGATCAGCGTGCAAAAGCTATTAAGGAATTGCGTAATTTAGATGAGACCCAGCCACTCTTAATTGGTGGGTCAATTTTGCGCGATGCTGAGAAGATCACCGAAATCTTGAGTGATTAGAGCACTTACTTAGATAAAAAGAAAAGACACCCGAAGGTGTCTTTTCTTTTTAGTAGCGGGGACAGGACTCCGTCACAATTCACTTGACGTGAATTGTTCCTCCTCAAATCCGAGTGCCGCTAGAAACCAAAAATGAGAGTCCCAAAGGACTCTCATTTTTCGTTAGTAGCGGGGACAGGATTTGAACCTGTGACCTCTGGGTTATGAGCCCAGCGAGCTACCGAGCTGCTCCACCCCGCGTCGGTTTTCCAAGGATACGCGAGGATTCCAGCCCAACCAAATCGTTAACTTGGTTATTGAGTTGGCGATGGTGCCGGAGTAGCAACTGGTGAAGGTGTAGACGTTGGTGCCAGACTCTCACCAGCTATCTGACTTCCCGCAGTTGTAGCGCGGTCTAGCGCCTCTGAAAGTCGATCCTGCGCCGCGCCATAAGCCGCGAAGTCACCAGCAGCCAGGGCCGCTACTCCATCGGTGTAAGCCTTGTTGGCGTCAATGATTGCCTTTGCCAGATCTTGTTCCGGAGTTGTTACTGGAGTCTCAGGTGCTGTTGGATCCGTGGGATCAACTGGAATTGTGGTTTGCCCAGTGAAAACCTTCTTTAGCGCAGTTTCCAAATCGTCTTCAAAGGCAACCTTGGATCCGAATGAAACAAGCACCTTTCGAAGTAATGGATACCCGCCGCCCTGTGAGGCACGAACATAGACCGGCTCGAAGTAGAGCAAGCCGCCACCGACTGGCAAGGAAAGCAAGTTACCGAGCACTACATCTGAGCCACCAGTTCGAAGCAACGAAAGTTGCTTAGCAACTTCTGGATCAGACTCGAAATTGTTCTGCACCTGACGCGGACCAGGAATAGTTGTATTTCTTGGTAGTTGCAAGACGCGAATTGTTCCGTAGTCATCGCCGTGATCTGAGTTAACCGACATGAACGCTGCCAAAGTCTGACGCTTCGTTGGCGCATATGTCGTTGTTAACGAAAACGTAGGTGCAGTCTGATCTGGCATCTGTAGCGTTAAGTAATACGGTGGCTGGGCCTGTCCGATTGTTGGCTTAGTTGGATCTTCTGGCACGATCCAGAAATCCTGTCCTGAGTAAAACGCTTGTGGATCGCCAACGTGGTACTTGGCTAAAACGTCGCGCTGGACCTTGAACATATCTTCTGGATAACGAATGTGATCCAGTACTCCAGCAGGAATTGCAGACTTTGGTTGGACTACTCCAGGGAAAGCTTTGCTCCAGGTTTGTAGGATTGGGTCCTTTTCATCCCAGGCGTAGATATTTACCGTTCCGTCATACGCATCAACTGTTGCCTTAACGGCGTTGCGAATATAAGTGATGTTCCCTGCGCTAAAAGGCATCGATGCGGATTGCGTGTTAACCGAATCAGCCGTGGCATCTCGCAAGGAAACGCGCGCAGCATATGGAAATTCATTCGTTGTTGTGTATCCGTCGACAATCCACTGAACTTTGCCATCTACGACAGCAGGGTACGGATCCCCATCAAGAGTTAACCAAGGAGCAACTTTTTCTACCCGAGTCTTTGGATCACGATCGTAGAGAATTTTTGAATCGGGACCAATTTGATTTGAAAGTAAGATATTTGTGTCTTGATAATTCAATGCAAATATTGCACGTTGAATCATGTTTCCAATCGGAACGCCACCAGAACCGGTGTAGGTATTGTTGGTCTGGCCGTTGGCACTCTTGTCGTCTGGAAAATCAAGTTCTAGTGGTGGTTGGTTAGCGTTACTGCCAACGATGGAATAGGCCGACGACTGCTCACCGAAATAAACTCTCGGTTGCGCAATATCAAGCTTGCCTGAAGGTGGAATGTTGCTTTCTAAAAACTTAGGTGCACCATCTGCTTGGGAAGTATTTTCATAAGCCGCCACAACGCCATACCCATGTGTAAATACCATGTGATCGTTGAACCAGTTTCGTTGATCGCTTGCGACACCATCGAGGTTTACTTCTCTAACCGCGATAACGGTTCCACGCTTTACGCCATCAATCAGATATCGATCTACGTCGAGTGTTTCTGGGAAAGCATAGAAGCCACGAATCTGTTGCAGCTGACTGAATGTTGGAGAGTTAAGAGCTGGATCAAGGAGTCGGATGTTTGAGAGGGTTCCAGCATCTTTTGCCAGCGATGCCTGCGATGGATTATCAATTGCTGCGTACTCCGAAAACTTCACATCTTTTAGTCCATATGAGGACAGCGTCGAATCAATATTTCTTTGAATGTAGGGTGACTCGCGTTGTAACTCGGAAGGTTTAACCTGGAACTGCTGCACGAAAGCTGGGTATAACCCACCAATAACAAATGAAGCTCCTAGCATCGCGCCAAAGGCAATAAACGGTAGCGACCAGCCTTTTCTAAAAATTGCGATAAAGAAAAGGATGGAAGTTGCAAGCGCAATGTAAGTCAAAATGGTTTTAGCGGGAACAACCGCATTAACATCTGTGTACTTAAGGCCAGTAATTAAGGCATCGGACTTTGTTGCCAACGAGAACTTGTCGATTGAATAGGCACCTGCCTTCAATAGCGTTAGCATTCCTAGGAAAAACATTAAGTGCCGGCGAGCTGAGTCGGTTGACTGCGCAATGCTCGTGCGCAAGCCACCGTAGATGTAGTGCACTACGACGTTAACAATTAACGAAACGATCAGAATTGTGAATCCAAATCCTAGAAAGAATTTAAGGAATGGAAGTTCAAACGCATAAAACGAGATGTCTTTACCAAATTGTGGATCAGTCTGAGCAAATGTAGTTGAGTTGCGCCACAGCATAAAAGTTTTCCACTGGCTTGAAGCTGACAACCCTGTCAAAACTCCAAATGCGATTGGTCCAGCAATAAACACTATGCGACGAAACGAATCTAAACTCTCTCGATATTTTTGGAACGCAAATTCCTCAGGAGTTGCCGGCAAGTTGATTGGACGAGCACGATGCGCCACAGTGGCTGCACCCCAAATGCTCAGTGCAGTCAAAATCGAAAAGCCAAAAAACAGGATTGCTTTGATTGCTAGTTGCTGGGTATAAACATCGGTGTGGCCCACCGACCCGTACCACTGCCAGTCGGTATAAAAGCCGGCGAATATAGAGAATGCAACAAAGAGACCCACTAGGGCCGAAAGGGTTATTCCTAGAGGGCTACGACGAGGACGTTCTAAATTTATGCTCACTTAAATACCTTACGTTGAAATATCGCGAAGCAGATACGACAGACTTACCCTATGGATTTTGCCTCAAACCTTGAACCTTTGATTCGGGAAGTTGAAGACCACGTAGCTAGCGCAGGGTGGGATCAACCGGTTCGCCTGTTTGCTCTAGTTCCTACGGCAAGTTTGCTCTCTGCCAACCCCGAATTGGCAGATGAACTCGGTATTAGTGCTGAAATGCCCCTCACTTCAGTCGAGCAAGAGATTGAGGACACTTTGGAACTAGATGAGCTGTTGGGAACCATTGCCTGGCCTGAGGATGTGGCAGGGGCCATTGTCGCTCTGGAGCGAATCGTTTTGCCTCCTTCAGCTGAGTCAGACTTACCAGTCACAGATGACTCTGCACTTGTGCAAGCGGCATCAGATCACCCAGAGCGACGCGACGTGAGAATTGTCAGTGCAGTTCTGCGAAGCGGGCAAAACCTAAATGCACTGCGGTACCGGACTCATGATTCAGCGGACGCAGTAGCAGTTGCTCCAAATTTAGTTGCTCGGCTTAATGATGCCTTGGCATCAACTTTTGCAGATTAGGGAACTGTCTCAAAACAACTAAGGCTGTTCGCCGATATTTAATGGTGTGCCAATTTGTCGAAGTGCACCGGTGCCACCGGCAATGTTTACAACATCAAATCCTTGGTCTTCTAAAAATTTTCCAGCCTGTCCCGATCGACCGCCTGCTTCGCAAATTAGATACTGAGTCTTTGTCTTATCAATTTCGGCTTGGCGAACTGGAATTGTAGAAAGCGGGATGTGAATTGCACCTGGAATGTGCCCCGAAACATATTCGTCAAGTTCGCGAACGTCGACAATTGAGACGTTTTTGTAAATTGCTAACAGTTCGAGCGCTGAAATCTCATGCATTGTGATTCACTTTCCTAGGATCCTTTATATTCTATTCGAAACACGGGGTAACTGGCTTGCCTGAATTAAAAGTATTGATTGCTGCCATTGCCTCATCTAAAGTTTTAACTGCAGCCACGGTTAATCCATCTGGGATGTGTCCAACTACATCGCTGCAGTTTCCCTGAGGCGCTAAAAACAGCACTGCGCCAGCATCACGAGCACCAATTAGCTTTTGTTGAATCCCGCCAATTTCGCCAACATTTCCCTTTGGGTCAATCGTTCCAGTGCCGGCGATTGTTTTTCCTTGGGTAAGCGCGCCAGGAGTTAGCTTGTCGATAATTCCGATGGCAAACATAGTTCCAGCGCTTGGGCCCCCAACACCTGTGACACCGAAATCAATTTCGTAGTTTGCTGAGTAACTTATGTCGATTCCAATACCAATGTATGGAAGTTTTGATTCGTCCTCATTAGTTGTTGGATCATCCTGGCGTGTGCCGGAAGTGACAACAACATCAAGCTTTGAATCGCTGCGCACAACTGAAAAAGTTAAGGCAGTTCCAATGGGCTTAGAGCGCACTGCCGCAACGACCTGCTCTGGAGTTTTCATCGGCACACCATCAATTGCCAGAATTTCGTCACCAGCCCGAAGTTTGTTTTGAGCCGGGGTATCAAGGCCAACGCTGGTAATAATTACTTTTTCGTTAATTGGCTGTTTCAAATAATCCATTGCTGCTGCGATCGCGTAGCTCTGCGAAGTACTAAATGCCTCGGCATTTCGTGCCATATTTTGTTCTTCAGTCTCACCTTCAGGGTAAATCGATTCGCGTGGCACGACTCGCTTATCTGGATTTAGCCAGCCCAAAATAGCTTGAAACATATCTAGACCTTGTTGGGGGCCTCCGTACTCGCTGACCGTTGTCATGTCGAGTTCACCCTCAGTTTGATAAGTCTGCGTGCCCGAAATCGAAATCAATTCAACTTCGTCAACTGTTCCAATCGTGTTAAAAACGGGTCCTGGCGAAGTCATCACGTATGGAACTGGAATAAACATTGCGGCACCCAGCAAAATCAAAAGTATCCACGTGAGAGTGGGCTTTATTTTTGGTCGCATGCAATTACCGCTTCTTATAGGGGAATCTGAAAGTTTCCAGAGTTACAGCGTACGTGAATACTTCGGATGTTCGCCGTGGGCTAGTTCCAAAATGATTAGTTGTGGTTAATCCTGGGCATAACCTTGTAAGTATTCGGAGCCTTTGGACCTAATTAGAACAAGATAAGTAGGAACCATGACAATGCCATTTGGATTCGCCCCTGGCGGAGATGACAACAATGAGTTAGCAGACATGTTGGAAAATATGGGACGCATGCTACGTAATGGCGGCGATCCTTCAGGAGGCTCAGTTAACTGGACGAGTGCCCATACGGCCTCCGATCAAGAATTGAAAAAAGCTGGTGATCCGCAGATCAGCGAATCCGATGCTGAAAAGCTTCGAGCTGCTGCTGACTTGGCTGATTTATGGCTCAACGATGCAACCACTATCCCAAGTGCCGGTCACACGATTAACGGAGTAACTCGCAAGCAGTGGCTAGGTTCTACTTTTGATTCCTGGAAAATCGTTGTGCAACCAGTCGCAGATGCAATGGCAGGTGTTATGGCTGGCATGTTGCCATCCGGTAACGATGCCGGAACCCTAAACATTCCAGATGAATTACTTTCCAGCCTGCCTGATGAAGTGGCGGCAAACCTTCGAGAGACTTTGGCCTCACCTGACTTCGCCGCAATCACCGGACCTCTTATGGCTATGGCAAAATCCATGGGTGCAACCATGTTTGGAACGCAATTCGGTCAAGCTTTGGGACAAATGACTACGGAAGTTTTAAGTAACTCTGACGTCGGTATTCCATTAAACGCTTCAGGTAAACCTGGGTTAGTTATTGCAAATACCAATTTATTCATTCAAGGCCTATCCATTGATGAATCTGAAGCCAGGCTCTACGTAACCCTTCGTGAATTAGCTCATCAAAGATTGTTCACTGCTGCCCCTTGGATTCAATCTCAATTAATGGCCGCGATATCGGATTACGCACGAGGTGTGAAAATTGACACCACTGCAATCGAATCTGCCATGACGCAGATTGATCCCACAGATCCGGAAAGCATAAATAGCATGATGGCCTCCTCGTTGTTTGAGCCCACACAGACTCCCGAACAAGTCGCCGCGCTAACCAGGATCGAACTACTCTTGGCGCTAATTGAGGGCTGGGTCACCGTAGTGGTGACTCAGGCGGCCGGTAGTCGGTTAAAGTCCGCTGGGGCACTTGAAGAGGTCTTTAGAAGGCGGCGAGCAGCAGGCGGTCCTGCCGAAAAAGTCTTTGGCGGACTAATCGGACTGGAGATGCGTCCAAGGCGAATGCGGGAGGCTGCCGCTTTATGGCAACGTTTAGCTGATATTCAAGGAATTGCTGCTCGCGATGCGCTTTGGTCTCACCCCGACTTACTTCCACGCGACTCTGACATTGATGACATAGATGCTTTTCTTTCCACTGGTACCGAGGATCTAATGGCAGAACTGAACAAGGCGATTGAATCCTCTAAAGAGGATCCACAAACCGATTCTTGAGTTTTGCGCTACTCAGACTTTAAAAACTGTTGCGCATGAGAATACCCATCTAAGTAGGCTTTTGCTTTTTCGTGTTCTGGAAACTTGTTCATCAATTCATAGAATGCTGGGCTGTGATCCGTTACCAACAAATGAATCAATTCATGAACAATTACTGAATCAATTACGTAGCCTGGCATCCGTTGCATTCGATGGGAAAGTCGAATGTTGCCTTCATCAGGGGTGCAGGATCCCCAACGAGAATTTTGATTGGTAACCCAACGAATCTTCACTGGAACTTTATGGGTTTCGAACAGATCTACACCTAAATATTTTCGGGAAAGTAATCGTGCTCGTTGCTCAAGGGAATCCTGTGAGGTAGTTCTCTCATCTCGGTCATCTAAGCGATTCACTAGTTCAGCCACATAGGCATCGACATCGCGCTTTGCCATTCTGGTTGGCACTGTAACTACGGTTTTTTCATTATCGCGATACGCAGTTACATTTCGCTTTGCGCGCTTACTGCGTTTCACTTCAACCTTTGTTAAATCAGTTCGCTGATAAACAAACTCCACTGAATCGCTAGCAAATGAATTCTTGTCAGCCACTTCAAAGTGGTCTTCTGAGTCGAAGAGCGATGGCTGATTTTGACTGGTCACAAAACTTAAGGCTAGTCCAGGTGTCTGGCAAAAATGATGAAGCTCTCGAGCCGCGTGCTCAAACATTCGCCTTCCCCTTGCGAATGTCGGCTCGTTATCTCGAGAGCTTCAACTCGTGAAACTTACGCGCAACTAAGTAGTTAGCGCAACGTAAATTGAGAAGTATTGAACTTTGCTGTGGACAAGGCTGGGGACTAACTGGGGATACCTGGCAATTTCTTGGGGATTACTGGTGAACAACTTGGGGATAGATTGATTGTGATCGTGTGAATATAGGCATCCATCAGGCATTATGTTTTCCACGGAGTGTGGAAAGAAAATAGTTTTATCCCCATGGGGCAAATGTCTAAATTCCAAGTTTTAGATCGTGCATCGCGAACTTTGTATCCCTAAACAACCTCGCAGGAAAGTAACACATTGTGTTTGTGGAATGTTTGCGTCTTGCACAAATCACAAACTGAAGAATTCACAAATGAAAATTTCTAATCCAAGACTCGCTCCAGGCGTTCGCATTTATGAACGTGGTTCATCTCAGGTGCAAATTGGAATCAACCCGAATTCGGCACTCGTTATAGACAAAAAGGTCGGAAAAACGATCAGAAAATTCTTAACCGGGGCACATTCGGTATCCGAGATTTGCAACCAACTAGTTTCAGAGGGACACGATTTGCAATCGAGCGAAAATTTCCTAACTCAACTGACTTCACTTGGTTTAGTTGAATCTGGCCCAATAGCTGCAACTTATGATCAGCAAAATCCAGTAAGTGAGATCCAGCGTCTAAATCTCTTACGTGAAACTGGTGGCGATCTTGATGCAATTAATCAAAGAATTGGATGCGAAGT
>Ga0214923_10001985_pt1 | contig 28087 bp, 9 predicted proteins | sample LL1510_MetaG_FD_177993 | JGI IMG/M metagenome (GOLD analysis project Ga0214923, IMG submission 177993) | Freshwater microbial communities from Lake Lanier, Atlanta, Georgia, United States - LL-1510 | ecosystem: Environmental > Aquatic > Freshwater > Lake | place: USA: Georgia | collected 2015-10-15
CAGCGGTATCTGAATATCCAACAGAGAAAAAAATAGAAATATTTGAAAAAATTATTCATACCGAAAATCCTCAAAAAATAGAAATAGGATCTATTGCGTCGCCCAGATTTTTACCCATCATGAAAGACACGATCCAGTTGTATAAACAAATTATGGGAAACAAACCCGATAAAACAGATATATATGTATTAGTTCCATCGATAAGTAAATTAAATCTTGCGATATATAACAATATATACAATTATTCATTCATTACATCGACTTCCAATGCATTTCAGCTTAAAAATACTTGTCGAACGATTGAAAAAACAAAGGAAGATTTTACAGAAATGTTTGAGAGGATTGATAGAGTTGCAAAAAATACCCGTAAAAAATTGTATATTTCATGTATAGATCATTGTCCAATTATAGGAAAGATACCGCTCGATAAAATAATCGAAGAATTGTTATATTATAATACTCATTATCAATTTGATGAAATATGTTTATCAGATACGTGTGGTAATCTGACATTTGAAAATTTCGCGTATATTGTAGATAATGTAACATTGTTAGGAATGAATGTAGATAAATTGGCCCTGCACTTACATATTTCCCTGCATAATATAGATAATTCTATAAAAATTTTGAAATACTGTTTTGAAAATGAATTGAATAAATTTGATATTTCATTACTAGATACAGGTGGATGTTCGATGACAATAAAAGCAGAAAAACTATTACCGAATTTATCGTATGAACTTTTTTACAAAATTTTGTATGAATATATCGACGAAAAAATGGAAAAATAGAAATTTAGCATCGATGTAAAAAATGTAAGTATAAATATATAGGAAAATATGCCTAAAAAATCAGCTACCAAGAAAAGAACATGTTCGAAAGGAAAAAGACGTAGTCGTCAAACAAAACGATGCAGATGCAGAAAAGTATGCAAAGTCGTGTAAAAAATTGATATCTTTTTAGGTGAAATATATCAATAGTATCCCAAACGAAAATGAAAACACGTAGTCAAACCACTTTAGAAAAAAAAGGTATTTATGGAGATTTTGTATTTGATTTTGACGAATCTAGTGAGGCATGGAACGCAAATAAAAAAAAACTAGAGAATGGGTGTTATGAATATGTATGCGGACATACAAGTAATAAAACGAATAAAAAATGTATGAATAAAACTACATGCGGTTCAAAATGTAGATATCATCGGAAAGAATGAAAACAAAAACATATTTAGAAAAATATATTTTTTTAGCAAAAAACATATTAGGAAAAATGCAAATAGTATTGTATCGGCATAGAATATATACACATGTTTTCGTCGCAATCAACGCTAAATTCCGTAGGACGAAATGCTGGAATATCAACTACATCCAGTAATTATTGGTATACAGAGGATAATTATCCGTATGTAAATTTGTATCCAACCGGTTCTACTATAAATACTACCGAGATAGATACCACAAATAATATTTTGTATCTAGGAGGATCATTTAGTAGATTATATCAAAATAACGCGAATTATCATTCTATTTATGATGTAAGTTCATCAAGCTTTAACATCAAAAGTAAGAGTTATGGAACGAATGGTAGCATTTATGCATACGGTTTGGATACGAGCAATAATATATTGTATGTGGGTGGTAATTTTACATCGGTTACTGACAACAATGATATTACAATTGATGCAAGTTATGTGGCAGCATGGTCAATAAAAAAACAAAGATGGACACCTCTAGGGAGAACTAAACAAAATGGATTAAATGGAGTGTGTAATGCGATTGCAGTAGATGTTAGTAATCAAGAGGTGTATGTTGGTGGTAACTTTACAAAAGTGAGCGATGCAAGTCAAATCGATCAGTCGGCCAATTACGTGGCAAAGTGGACAGTATCTACGGGAAGGTGGTCAAAATTAGGAGCGAGTGACGTGTCGTATAATAATGGATTAAAATCAATGTGTCGTTCATTGGCCTATGATAGTAAAAATACACAATTGTATGTGGGCGGAGATTTTACTACAGCCAGAGACGCTAGTAATATTGATATAACGTCTAATTGTGTTGTGATTTGGAAACCACTCATTACACGATGGTCTGTAATGGGAAATTCTACACGTAACGGTCTAGATGGATCATGTAACGCAATGGCTCTAGATTCATCCAACAATCGCCTCTATGTTGGCGGCAATTTCAAAAAAGCAAATGATACATCGAATACAGATTTATCCGTAAACAGTGTGGCCTATTGGGATATTACAAATTCAGTTTGGAAACCCTTGGGCGGAACTACCATAACAACGAATGGACTAGATAATTCATGTAACGCACTAGTATTCGATTCTTCTAGAAATCGGCTCTATGTAGGTGGAAATTTCAAAAAAGTGAGCGATTCATCAAAAGCCGACCAATCAGCCAACTATGTCGCTTTCTGGGACGCATCGAACTCGTTGTGGGGACAAATCGGCGCATATGATTCTTCCAAAAATGGTGTTGATGCATCGGTGAATGCACTAGCATTCGATTCTTGCAATAACATATTATATGTCGGAGGTAATTTCTTGAAAGCATATGACTCAAGTTTTACATTGATATACCCACTTTCAACCCAATATTTGGCAACTTGGAATCCAAATACCAAACTTTGGTCAAGAGTTGGATATTCATCTACATCGAGAGCGGCGTTATATGGTCTATCAAATTTTTGTAGAGCATTGACATATGATCCATCAAAAAGTTCGGTATATGTAGGAGGAGACCATACTTCTACATGTGATTCGACAAACATTTCCATCGATGCATCCAATATTGCTTATATAAATCTGAATACGAGTAATATATATCCTCTTGGTTCAATTGCTAAAAACGGAACGAATGATAAGGTAAACAGTATCAAATTAGATACATCGAACAACGTTCTCTATGTAGACGGAAGTTTTACTACCGTCTATGATAATTCGAATACATCTTTATCTGCAAACTACATTGCGAAATATGACGTATCAAACTCGGCATGGTCGAGATTGGGCTCATCTACCTCCAATGGACTGGGTGGAATGGGAAAAGCCCTTTTTTACGACAATACAAACAATGCTGTATATGCCAGTGGAAACTTTACCGCATTGAGAGATAGCACTATCGATTCTAGTAAGAATTTCAACTATGTGGCCAAATGGGATGTAACAAAATCGGCCTGGTCGCCTATGGGAAGTTATGGTAACGGAACGAATGGCACCATTTTAGCATATGCATATGATTCTGCAAATTACCGGGTGTTTTGCGGAGGGTCATTTACCCAAGTCTATGACAATAGTAATACTAGATTATATGCAAATAACGTGGCCATTTTCAATGTGAATACGAGCACGTGGTCAGTGTTGGGCGGTAATAGTGTTACCGACCCTTCGAACAATGGTGTTAATTCGACATGCCGAACGCTTGTATACGACCAAAGCAATAACAATTTATACGTGGGTGGTGATTTTACTAGAGCTAGAGACAGTAGAGGATATGATTTATCGACAAATTGCATTGCCCAATGGAATGTTGGAACTAGCACATGGTCGCAAGTATCCGCGAAAGATATTTCGAGCAACGGATTAGACGGGTCATGTAATGCAATAGTTTACGATACAAGCAATAGCAACCTCTATGTGGGCGGAACATTTAATTATAGCAATTATGGTCCGCTATATTATTTTGATGCTTCTGCGATATTCGGTGCAACATTTGAATCGTCCACAGTTTCCGGAACGACTGTATCCAATATTATATCTGGTAGTGGTATTGGTTCAGCCACATTGATTGGAGATGCATCAGTGAATTCGACTAATTCCGTATATGGTAAGAATTGTCTAGATTTATCGAAGAATTCAACAACATCTTACTTACAACTACCGAATTTGCCTTCTACAATAACGCCATTAACCGCTGGTTCTGGTTTTTCAATATCATATTGGATTTACAATTCTACACTTATCGCCTACTACGATACGTCACCATTTCAAATAGCAGATTCTACCGCTTCAAATTATTTAACTATATCATTTGGAACTAATGCAGAAATTCACGTAGTAACAGCGAATGGAGGAGTTAGTTCAGATAAACTATTAGCAGTACCGTATGGAGCATGGGTTCACGTAATAGTAACTATAGCATATACTAGTGGAACGGCGTCAAGTGTAACTATTTATATAAATGGTGGTGATTATTCAACGACTACTGCTACCGGATATTATCCAAATACATCAACATCCTATACAAATAACTATCTTGGATATTCATCAATTAATCGTGCCAATGCAACACAGGCAAAATATGATGAATGTTATATTTATCAAAAGGTTCTCACTGCAAGTGAAGCAAAATTGATTTACAACAAAGGAATTGGATTAACCGCTTCAAATTCTTCCATAAATTCCAAAAACGTAGCAAAATTCAATGTGCCATCCAGTTTATGGACGAGTTTGGGCGGAACTACCAGCACAACGAATGGAATCGATGGTTCATGTAATGCTCTCGCATTAGATTCGTCATATACGCGACTGTATGTGGGTGGAAATTTCAAAAAAGTAAGTGATTCGTCGAAAATAGATCAATCCGCCAATTACATAGCTTATTGGGACATATCAAATAGTCTATGGGGTAAATTAGGCGCATCAGACGATTCATCAAACAATGGGGTAAGAGATATAGTAAGAACACTTGCCTATGATAATAAAAATGCACAATTATATGTAGGTGGTGATTTTATATATGCCAGAGATGGTAGAAGCACAGATATATCGATAAATCGCGTCGCAATTTGGAAACCATCTACAAAATTGTGGAGGGGAACTGGTAACATTTCGAGTAATGGAACAAATGGAGTAATAAGCTCACAAAAATTTGATAGTTCAAATAATGTATTATATATAGGCGGTTACTTTACAGAAGTATATGATACAAGCAATATTAAATTAAGTGTAAATAATATTGCCGTATGGAATATTGCAACGAAAACTTGGTCAAGATTAGGTGATTCTTCTTTAAATGGTATTGGTGGATATGGCGTATACACTAATGTATATTCGTTGTGTTTAAATAAAACAAAATTATATGTAGGCGGAGCATTTAGTGAAGTATACGATAAATCAAATAATACACTTTACAACGTCAACCTTATGGCCGAATGGGATTTAACAACAAATACATGGTCCCGTATGGGCGATGGGTCAACAAGCACGTCAAATGGATGTTCTGATGAAGTTCATGCAATGGCACTAGATGCAAGTAACCAAGTATTGTATGTGGGTAGCAATACAAGAGGCGGAACACTAGCATATAACGTATATGATTTAAGTGGCACAACGAATGTTGGTGGTATAGCGGCATTCAATTTATCTTCACGGCGGTGGTCAAGATTAGGCTCATCTTCATCAAATGGGGTAAGAAGTTTTGAAAATGCATGGGTAACTTTAGCATTTGATAATAGTAATTCTAGTTTATATGTAGGTGCAGCTGGAAATTCTACTATTACTAATGTTCGTGACGATAGAGGAATAGATATATCTATCAATTCAATTGCTAGATGGGATGTTCGAACACAAAAATGGTTTGGTCTTGGTGGGCATTCTTCAAACGGAACAAATGGACAAATTAACGCATATGCTTATGATGGTTCTAGAAATAGAATGTATGTGGGTGGTGGATTTACCAAAGTATATGACTTGAGTCAAATATGGTTAGACGTAAGTAACGTGGCGGCATGGGACATTGCAGGTAAATATTGGGTAAGATTAGGATCTTCTGGAGCAAGAAACGGTGTTGATGCAAGTGTAAATGCATTGGCGATTGATTCAAGTTATAGTAGATTATATGTCGGTGGTAATTTCAAAAAAATGAGCGATGCATCAAAAACCGACCAATCTGCCAATTATGTCGTATATTGGGATATATCGAATAGTTTATGGGGTCAGATGGGCGGAAGCACAACTCTGACAAATGGTCTAGATGGATCATGTAATGCATTGTCGATAGATAATTCAAATGGACGTGTATATGTGGGCGGTAATTTCAGAAAGGTAAGTGATTCGACAACAGTGGATCAATCGGCTAACTACGTTGCCTACTGGAATATTTCTGACAATACGTGGTCCAGACTAGGTGCAACAGATGTGTCGTATAATAACGGATTAAATCAACAATGCAGATCATTGGTATACGATCCAAGTAAAACTCAATTGTATGTGGGTGGCGATTTTACCGCAGTTAGAGATAGTAGAAATTCCGATATATTAGCAAATCGGATAGCAATTTGGAAACCTTCGACTACACAATGGTCGGTAATGGGAACTACTTCGAATAATGGGCTCGATGGTTCATGTAATGCTTTAGCATTAGATTCATCGAAAAATCGTTTATATGTAGGTGGTAATTTCAAAAAAGTGAGTGATGCATCCCAATCAGATCAATCTGCCAATTATATTGCCTATTGGGACTTATCAAATTCTTTGTGGTTTAAATTGGGTGGAACAGACATATCAAAAAATGGCCTCGATGGATCATGTAATGCTCTGATTTACGATAATTCGAACAATCGTCTATACGTTGGTGGGTCATTCAAAAAGGTAAGCGATTCATCACAGATCGATCAATCGGCCAACTATGTAGCCTATTGGGATGTATCAAATTCCATTTGGAAACAATTGGGAGGAACCACGAGCACAAGAAATGGTGCATCGGATATAGTAAATGCGCTCGAAGTCGATGTAAGTAAAAATGTATTTGCGGGAGGGAGATTTATATCGGTAAACGATTCGGCATACAATACATATTTGGCAAACTACGCTGCATTCTGGAGTCCATCGACAAGTCGATGGTCCAGATTAGGTTCAATTGTTAAAAATGGATTAGCAACTGGTACAAGTGCCGATTATGCACAATGTTTAGAGGTTGATACTAGTAATTCCATATTATATGGTCCATGGAGTAGTAACGCTAGTAATGGATATTATGATGTAAGTAACAGTACGGCACTAGCTGGAAAATCATTGTGTGCATGGGATATTAAAAATGAATGTTGGTTTTACATGACTGGTTCGAGTTCTATTGCAACTGCTAATTATTTATATGGTGCAAAATTAGATTCAGTTAAAAAACGGCTATATCTTTATTTTTATAATGGCTCAATTATACCTGACCCATCAAATGGTGTTTTGAAAATAAATGGAGTAGTATATTATGATATAATAACAAAACGAATATATCCATTGGGTGGAGCAAATAATAGTTACGCTACATTTACAAATGGTGTATTATATTATAATGGGTCATCATATTCCAATACGTCACCGAGCATTACGTTTGCTTGTGAAACCGACAATAGTGGTAATGCATATTTTGCTTCTAGCACTTCATACACACCAACTACGTATAATGTTGCCTGTGATAATAACCGAACACAATTATTTAAAAGTATTGTCATGTGGGATGCATCAAATAGTCAATGGAATGTTTTAGGATCGAATCCATTAAATGGAATAGACGCGTCGTGTATTTCAATGGTATATGACAATAGTAATCAAGAATTATATGTGAGTGGTTATTTTGCGAATACGACAGATAGCGTAAACGATTATTTACCACGAAATTTAAAAACTCCGATAAGTAAAGTTGCCAAATGGTCAGTTAATAATAGTCGTTGGTCAAATATAGGCGGGCAAAGATTCGATGCATCCAATGGAACCAACGGTGCAATTTACGCATCTGTATATGATAGTTGTAAAAATATCATTTATGTAGGAGGTAATTTTACAATTGTTTCTGATACAAGTAATGGCGATTTGAGTGCAAATTATATTGCCGCATGGGATGTATCTGCTCAATATTGGTCTAGATTAGGAACGGCCGGAAATAATGGATTGAATGGTATATGCAATGCACTAGCCATAGATAGTAGTAAACAAATATTATATGTTGGTGGTCAATTTAATAACGTTTTTGATGCAACGTATTTAGACCAGAGCGTAAATTTCGTGGCTTCTTGGAATATATCTTCAGGAAACTGGTCATTGTTGGGAGCAAGTGAAACAGTAAATGGACTCGATGGTTCATGTAATGCATTGGCACTAGATTCATCGAATAGCCGTCTCTATGTGGGTGGTAACTTTTTAAAAGTGAGTGATTCATCGAAAGCTGATCAATCCGCCAATTATGTTGCTTATTGGGATATTTCAAATTCATTGTGGAAAAAACTAGGAGCAAATGACGATTCTTCCAATAACGGCGTAAAATCAGTATGTAGAACATTGGTATATGACAATAGTAATAGTCAATTATATGTGGGTGGTGATTTTTTATATGTTAGAGATAATAGAAGATTTGACATATCAACAAATCGCATAGCAATTTGGAAATCATCAACATTAATGTGGTCTGGAATGGGGGGCATTGGTGAAAATGGCACCAATGGACAAATATTTGCCTATGTCTATGACAGTTGTAAAAATGTCATGTATGCGGGTGGTTCATTCACTACTGTATATGATTCGAGTAATATAAACGGATTATCTGCTAACCGTATTGCCAAATGGGATATAGCAACATCACTTTGGTCCAGATTGACTGATTCATCTTGGAACGGTGTTGATGCTTCATGTAATGCATTAGCAATGGATACGAGCAATCAAATTCTTTATGTGGGTGGTAATTTCACCACTGTATATGATAGTTCAAATACAAATACACTAACGAATACACAACGAGTAGCTTCATGGAACGTTAATACATCAACGTGGTCACGACTCGGGTCATCTACTGCAACGACGAATGGTTTAACATCAACTGGAGCCTATTGTAATGCTATGGTATATGATAGTTCAAATAGTCGTTTGTATGTAGGTGGTAATTTTACAACAGTAGGAGATGCATCCTACGCGGATTTCTCGGCGAATTACGTAGCTTATTGGAATATTTCAACAAGTCGATGGTCAAATTTAGGTGCAAGTGACGTATCCTACAACAATGGATTAAAAACAATGTGTCGTTCATTGGCATATGATAGTAAAAATACTCAATTGTATGTAGGTGGTGATTTTACTCAAGTAAGAGATAGTAGAGGAATTGATTTATCTATAAATCGAATTGCAAAATGGGATGTATCTAATTCATTATGGGTTGGAATGGGAAATGTCGGATCGAACGGAACAAATTATGTTTCAGGCACATCTGGACGTATATTTGCTAATGTATATGACAGCTGTAAAAATTATATATATGTATCAGGTGATTTTACATATCTTTACGATAATACAAATATTGCATTAAGTGCAAACTATATAGCATATTGGGATATAACGAATCAAAAATGGGGTCGTCTTGGAACAGCAAGTTCAAATGGATTAAGTGGATCGGTTTACACCACGTTCCAGTCTTCAACGTATGGTAGTCGATTTTCAGGGTTAGCAATTGATTCAAGTAGACAAATATTATATGTAAGTAATTTAATGACTTCAGTAAATGATGCTTCTGGAACATTATCAAATGTGAAATATATAGCAGCGTGGAATATAAATACTCAAAGATGGTCTAGATTAGGTGGATCAACTACTACAAATAATGGTACATCTGGTATTTGCGCTTCACTCGCATATGATAGTAGAAATAATAGACTACATGTAGGCGGACAGTGTTCTATAGTATATGATACAAGTAATGGATCACAAACTGTTAATAACATTGCATCATGGGATGTAGCAAATAACTGTTGGCTGCCATTAGGAAGTGGATTAAATTCGAGTGTGTTCTCAATGGCAATGGATGTATCAAATAATTATCTATGGGTCACGGGTGCTTTTTATCAAGGAACTGATTCAAGTGGCGTAAAAACTCTAAATAGTTGTGCATATTGGAATTTTAATAATAGTCGCTGGTATCCACTAGGAACAACCGCATACAATGGATATGCATTTTATACAAATCAAACGAGTTCATCAATATTAGATGCCAGTAATAGTATGTTTTACGTTACTATCGCCAATAGTATTCAGGGTGGTGGCACTACTATTCCATTTTATGATGCAACTTCGACAACCGGTTTAACTGCATATAATATAGCTGCATACAACATATCAACATCAACCTGGCAATTACTAGGAAATTCAACCTACAATGGAATAGCTGGTAATACAATGAGATACATTCCAATGTTCGCATTAGATACAAGTAATTCTATATTATATTTGAGTGGCAATTTTACATCTGTAAGTGATCCAACAAATACAAGTCAAAGTGTAAATTATATAGCAGGATGGAATATACGAACACAGAAATGGTCAAGATTAGGAACAAGCACATCAAATGGTATAACTAACAATGATAATACTGAATCGAATGGCGGGGCTCCAATGGCAATGTCGGTAGATAGTTCATGTAATTTATATGTAGGTAGCGTAGGTGCAAATGTATATGATTCAACTGGGACAGTCTCGTTGAATGGGGTGGCTTCATGGAGCCCATCTACACAAAGATGGTATAGATTGGGAACTACAATATCAAATGGTCTAGATGGTTCATGTAATGCAATTGCTCTCGATTCGTCCAACAATCGTCTCTATGTGGGCGGAAATTTCAAAAAAGCAAATGATTCGTCGAATACTGATTTATCTACAAATTGTGTTGCCTATTGGGATATTTCAAATTCGGTTTGGAAAACATTGGGGGGAACTAGCGCCACACAGAATGGACTAGATGGTTCATGTAACGCCCTCGTATTCGATTCTTCTAGAAATCGTTTATATGTAGGTGGAAATTTCAAAAAAGTGAGTGATTCCAGCAAATCCGACCAATCTGCCAACTATGTAGTCTATTGGGACGTATTGAATTCATTGTGGGGACAAATGGGCGGTTCTACGTCAACTACTACAGGTGTTGATGGATCAGTGAATGCATTAGCATTTGATTCGAATCGAAATCTGTTTGTTGGGGGAGTATTTGCAAACGCAAGATCAACGTCAGGTGATATATCTGCCAACAAAGCAATCATATGGTCAACTTCAAACAAATGGACAACTTTGGGTGTTGGGTTATATCAAAATGGTGTAACTGATGGTTCAGTAAATGCACTCGCACTAGACGAAACAAATCAACGTCTCTATGTAGGTGGTTCATTTTCTAAAGTGAAAGATTCTAGTAATGCAGCAATAACAACAAATAAAATAGCATATTGGGATTTAAATACGAATACTTGGAATGCACTAGGAACAACAGATATATCAAAAAATGGTGTCAATGCCATATGTAGAACACTGAATTACAATTCAAGCAAAACCACTTTATATGCCGGTGGTGATTTTACTAGAGTTAGTGATTCAACCGGATATGATTTGAGTGCCAATCGTATAGCGTCTTGGAACCAATCCACTGGTATATGGACTCCATTTGGTTCGGCATACAGAAATGCAAACAATGGATTGAATAATTCAGTGTATACGATATCAACCGCCAAAAATAATCAAGTATTTGTGGGCGGAACATTTACCGGTGGAAACGATATAAGTGGTTCAATCACGTCAAATTATGGAATGATATGGAATCCATCCTCTTACAAATGGTCAAAATTTGGCGGTTATAGCGGTATCAGGATGGATGGTTCTGTAAATGCATTTGCGATCGACAGTAGTTTTACCAAATTATTTTTAGGGGGAACCTTCAGTCGAATGAGCGACAATTGCGGAAATAGTTACACAGTAAATAACGGTGCAATATGGAACATAAATTCACAATCATTGTCGGCAATAGGTAGCTTCAATCTGAACGGATTAAATTTCTATCCAAATACATTTGCAATGGATACATACAACAATGTGGTGTATATGGGTGGTAATTTTACAACTGCATACGATGCGTCCAATTCATCCTCGAGTATATTTGCCATGTATGTAATTGGCTATGATATTACGAATAATAAATGGATCCAGTTAGGAAATGAAGCGTTTAATGGTGTTACGGGTGAAGTTACAAGTCTAGCATTCGACCAGGAAAATTATATTTTATATGTATCGGGTAATTATAATAGAATGTTTGATGGAACAAATGGACTTCAATCAGTAAATTATATTGCCGCGTATAACGTTTATAGCAAAACATGGGGTCGTTTAGGTTCATCAACATATAATGGAACAAACATTGCACCAAATAGTATTGCATTTAATTCAAGTAATAATTTATATGTGGGAGGAAATTTTACAAGTGTATACGATAGTTCAAATGCCACCCTAACTGTGAAATATATGGCTACATGGAATATAACAAATAGCACATGGTCAAGAATCGGTGCAAATTCAACATATAATGGAGTAGATGCAAGTATAAATATATTACAATACAATAGTTCATCCAATTATTTATTAACGGTGGGTAATTTTTCGAATATAAATGACAGCGTGAATACAAAAGTAAGACAGGTATCGACATACGCAACATATAAATTTTAATTGAATAATGTAAATACACCGACTAAACCGAAAAATGATTGAAAAATGAAATAAAAATATCAACGAAACAATGTTGATATTTTTTATATGGTATCCATAACTGACCGATTACAATCTTTGGTAAATTCCTCATCACTTTTTATGACAGGTTTACTATATTTACTTTTTAATAAGGCAACTACAATTTGGGTTAATTCCTCCATAGTAGCTGCCAATTTCAATTGTTCGCCGGTTTTGATATTCAAAATGCGTATAGTTCTAGGATTGTCTTCATCTTCAATAATAATCCGCCATAACCAAGCATAAATAACCACTTGTAATAAATGATCAATGCTTATTTTCGTGGTGCATTTTAATTCCCAAACACTAAATTCGGTAACCAAATCCAAACGAGCCGAAAATCGAAATGTAACATTTTCCTGAAAAAAAGGTTTTAAAATAGCATCGATAGATTCATGTTCATCATTCATTGAATAATCAATCAGGGTTTTCTCAAATACGGGTATTTTTCGTTTACATTCTTTTCCAATAATTGAGTCAAATCTAGACATACAATTATACACCATTTGATCGTTTAACCAATTGTATTCATTTATACCGATTTGTTTTAATTTAAAATATAATCGCTCTTGTGTAGCTACAAAAACGTTCGCCATATACAAATAATCGCCGGGTGTTTCGCATTTTTCGGGTAAATTTTCAATAATACGTTTTAAGAAACCATGCTCATTATCTTTCATATCGATAATACTATTTTGAATCATTTCTCCCAAAATATTGGTATCTTCTCCGCCCTTGTTCCATTTTCTGTGTATATGGTCATAGTATATACAAGGTATTGCAATACCATTCAAATCACTTACATCCTCATGAAACCCGCGTGATGTCTGAATAATATTTGGTATATCAAATGTCAAATAATCTTCCGCACAATCGTTTATAAATATTTTATCTAATAGAGGAGAGACCTCTTCGATAACAGATTCAGGTATAAACTTGATCAAATCGGTAGGTGTAATATTATGTATAGGAGCGATAACTTCACTACCTTTCTCTATGTTTTTTTCATAAAAAATAGACTGGGGTGTTCCACGAAAATGTATATAGGGTTGTTTTTTCATTTCAAAATGGTTCATTTTTATAAAATCGAGAGGTCGATCGGTATCAAAATCATTTTTCTCTAATAAATAGAGACCATGTGTCGAACGTGTGCATCCCACATAAAATGTATTTGGACATTCATCTCTAGAAACATTTTTAGCATGATAATAATAGCTATTGTCAAATCCTACTACAAATGTATATTTTCGCTGCCTTCCTTTTACGGAATGGAATGTGGAAAAAACCACTTTTCCGTCAATGACCCTTTCGTCTATTTTATCTCCTTCGATCATGGGAACATGACATGGTATATTACTACCCACGAGTGCATTTTCCATTTTACGAATATAACTATTTGGACCTTTTACAGATGCACCTAAAACAAAGAAGTCACTCGGTTTTGCACCTTGTTCTAATAATGTAGTAATTTGAGAGATTACATATTTCTCGGTATTATATCTGGATTGTCGATAATATTGCACTGGCTCTCCGTTTCGACAAGCAAACATGCGGTTCTCGCCCAATAATACATTATTTACAAAATCAGCAATGGGTTGGGTGATACGGTAAGACATACTCAATGTGCTATATGAAAATTCTTTTGATTTCAGGAGAGGATGATTGCGCCAAATGTCCGCAGCCAATGTTAAAAAACGGGTATCTGCTCCCTTAAATTCATACAATCCTTGTTTATAATCTCCCAAAACTAACAATTGAAAAGGGGTTCCCATATCATTGATAAATTTCACCATAAGACGAAAATATAAAAAGGTCATATCTTGTGCTTCGTCCAATACGATCAAATCAAATGCCGGAATGGATATTCGGGGAGGTGTTTTGTTAAATAAAATATAGCGCAAGGTCGTATCAGTATGTGCACTTAACATATAATATTTTACGGCTAAACTGTGAAAAGTATGAACACTAATATTTTGGATACCCATTTTTTGCGTTTTTTCTTTCACTTCACATCGCAACATCGAATTATATGTCATTTGTAGAATATTTGTAGAATGGAGTTCTTGTGCAATAGATAAAATAGTAGTGCTTTTACCTGAACCAGCAATTGCATCAATAACACAATTATGTCCTTTTTGTAAATTTTCTAAAACCATTTTTTGTTCGCTGGACATTTCCATTTTTGGTTCATTCATAATATAACTAATGGTATATTATGAAGGTATATTTATATCATTGCAAAAAGTATTATTACATCAAACACAATCTCTCAATCCATTCATCAAATTCCATTGAATATTCCAACCCAAATTTTTGACTTTTTGATTACTAATATAGTATCGACTGTCATTAAATGGTCGGTCGTCGATATATTCAATCCATTCATCGTAATTGTCGGTTCCCTTGATCATTTTAATTAATATTTTGGCGATATCCATAACTGAATATTCCATACCATCATCGCAACCAATATTATATATCTCTCCAATTTCACCTTTTTCTAAAATAATTTCAAATGCTCTCGCTGTATCTTCTGCATGCAAAAATGCTCGAACGGCTGAACCATCACCTTGTATAGTAACCTTTTTATCTTCTTTTAATAACTTAATGAAACGAGGTATTAATTTTTCGGGATATTGATTTTTTCCATATACATTATTTCCGCGAGTAATAATAATAGGCATTTTATATGAATGATTATATGATTGCGCTATTAATTCTGCGCCGGCTTTCGTTGCCGCATATGGATTGGTAGGACATAATATAGAATGTTCGGTTTTATGTTGTTCTTCAATGGTGTTCATTGATTCTCCATATACTTCATCGGTCGAAACATGAATAAACTTCTTTATTTTTCCATATTTTCGACAACATTCCAACAATGTATGTGTTCCCAAGACATTATCATATGTAAATTGTAATGAATCTTCAAAAGAGTTTTGGACATGAGATTGTGCAGCAAAATGAATGACATGAGTTATTTGGTGAGTATCTAAAACACCTTTCACAAATTTCGAATTACATAAATTTCCTTGAACAAGTGTATATTTTTTATTATTACGTATATCTTCATTCACATTTGTCTCGTTTGCACAATAATACATTGCATCAATATTTACAATATGATCAACGTTGGGATTTTTTTCAAAATAATAGTTAATAAAGTTACTACCAATAAATCCACAACCGCCAGTAATTAATAAAACCATTTTATCACCGGCATTATCGAGGGTATTTACAGAGTCGACAGGAACCTTTTCAACCTTATTTTTTTCGATATCATTTTTGTATCCAATTAATATATGACGAACTGCATCTTTAATATTACTAATTTGTGGATAAACCGATTGCAACAATGTAGTATCTAAAAAATTATTGGAACGGTCTGCTGCTAATATTTTACGTTGTTCATCTTCTGAAAAATTTTTCCATGTAAAAGTCGGATCTACAATCTCTCGATACATTTCCAATATTTCATTATGACTAATGAGACCTGGATTTGTTAAATTAATCGTTCCAGTTAAATCCTTCTTCATCATATCAACTACATAAGGTAACAATTCGGGTAAAACCGTCATTGAATTTGGAACAGAACATACTTTTTCATAGGTAGTTATTTTGGTAATAAAATTACGACCATTATTCTTATCGTTAATTGGCATACGTATACGTAAATTCAACATACTGTCAGAATATTGATGAGCCAATCGGTCAGTAAACCCTTTTACGATAGAATAAGAAGATCCGAAAAAATTGGGTAGAGAATTCTCTCGAAATCCGTTAAATTCCAGACCATATGGATGATCTTCGTCGTATTTAAAAATACAACCAGTCCCCAAATAGGTAAAATGGATACGTTTTTTGCGACATATTTCACACAATAATAATGGCGAAAACAAATTATCGCGAATATTTTCCACTAGTTTACCAGGTTCTTCCAAATAATCTATAGTAGTATATGTTTTATCCCCAATTTTACCATGCGTTCTCCCGATAAAAGAAATAATATGCGATGGCTGAACGGCTTCAATTTCTTTCAATAGTTCGGTTTCATTATCTACACGAACATTGCCACAAACATATTTTATTTTGAGTATGGATAATAATTGCGTAAACTGTTTTCCGATCCAACCTCTACCACCATAAACAAGGACATTCATTTCAGGCATTTGAAATATAAATATATCAGTATTACATATTTATATTTTATATTGATATTCAATCATTTATTTTATCTAACAATATCTTTGTATATTCCATTATATTTTGATATTTATATACCTTTTGAAATAATGCTTTACAACGGTCAATCATCAACAAACATTCTTCTGGGTGACTCTCACACCAGTGGTATTTTTCTTGTATATCAGAAAAATCATCTTTTATCGGAATATAGTGAACATTTGGTAAATATTCGTCATAAAACCATTGTCTCCAACATGATTCTGTTTTTAAAATAACCGAACCGGAATTTAATTTCCATGCGGTAGCGTCCCATGTAGAGGAGTTACCGTCGATATCTAATATATATTTATAATAAATCATTTCGCTGCGATCAATCCATCCACCACAAACAATGTTTTCTTTTGATACTGCATCACTTTTGAAATAATCGCGTTGGCTTATTTCAATATCTCTGCGATTTGTAAAATTATATTTGGTTCCTCTATCTTGTCCAGCAAAAACTATTTTATTTTGTTTTTGGGAAAAAGGAACCCCTTTATGGAAAGAACGAAATGGATTATATAAATTATGATAAAAATAATGGCGATCTACAATATCTAATGTATAAGGTGTTCCAATATGGTTTGCTTGAGAGATTACCCATTTTTTTTTATGTAAAACTGCGTAGTCGTTTAAATTATCTAATTCGACCATCATTCTATTTTGATATTCTGTATCGCCAATTATTTTTGGTATATTTCTATAACTATTGTAATGACCCTCCATATATCCATCATATGCACTTATAATAAAATAAAATCGATCATAATTAGTAAAAGTGAGAGCTACTTGTAGAATGTGTTTAATACATTCCTCTATCATAAAATAGGTTTGATAATCTTGGTTATATGTATATGCAGATCCATTTTGTAATCCAACTGCATACATTGATTTTGGTAGAACAACGATATCAGTTGAAAAGTCGCGGTTAAATTCTTCTCTGCTAATTCGGTATATTCCGGGTAGATTGCGTAAATTATAACCGGCAGATCGATGAACAATTTCATTTGAAGGTTCAATAGTGAACTCTGTATTCACTGAAACAACTTTTTCTCTCAATTCACTGGAGCCGACATTAATGATTGAATGTTTTTCATGATCTCTATAATATACTAATATTTCTATATTATCTCCCCATCCTGCGTCGACATCAAGTCGTCGAACTATAATATTATAAGAGTTTTGATTTATATATTCGCTAATTACTTCTATATCGATTTTATCGAAACAAAAATAGGTTTTATAATTATTTACGTCAGCATCGACGTTCTTTACTTGATATCCTGTCATATGTATATACAATACATAAAATATGTTTCTATATTTCTAAAAACATATATTATTTACAAAAAGCAAATGCGAATGTGCCAACCGCAACTAGTCCAAGTGCCAATCCGCCATGATAATAATATTGCATACCTCTATACATTTCTAACCATGCTTTTGTTTCTTCGGGAGTTTTCAAATGATTCAACATCCAATCTTTCTTGGGTGCTAAAATATAATAAAAATAATTTACTAAAAATGAAATCGCTACAACGGTGCAAACCACCGAGAGTGAAGATGCGGGTATTTTGCGAAATTTATAATTATAAAATAAGATAATGATTGCAATGACAAACCCTAAAGTATATCCAATATAATAGTTTTGAAGACGTTCTTGAACAATACTTTGGTAAGTCGATTTCAATTCATTCGAAAGTTGACTTTCATATTTTTGGATAATATTATTTTGAGATGTTGATGCCATCATAAATATGGTGGCAATAATAAAAACAGCAGAGATTGCACAAGTTACTTTACACGGCATATATATTTATTTGCGATTTTTTTGTGTTCGGTTTTTTGAATTAGGAACAAAATTTTTGTTGTTTTCTAAAGCGCGTAAAAGTCGTATTTGTTTTTCTGCATTTTTAAGTGTCGCGCACTTTGCAAATGTTTTTTTCGTTTTTTTATTATAAACCCGATAGCATTGTTTTTTTGGAAGCTTTCGAATAGAATATGGCATATAAAATAGCAATAGAATTTTTTACAATATGTCTAAAAGTAATTACTTACCGCCGAGAAAATACGCCATATACCACTATTGTATACAATTGTAAATGTTTGAATGATCGTTGTAGATGAACTATTTACAGAAACAGTTCCATTCAAGTAAACAGGAGTATATGCAGTTGTGCCAGCAGTTGAATTAGAACTTAAGTATAATGTATTTGCATAGAGAGGATTGCTATTTATATCCATTAATAATGTTAGGGAGAAACTTCTATAAGTATCTGATGCAGTATTTAAATTCAATATGTATAATGAAAATGGATTAGATAATGCATCGGTGTATGTAGAACTAATATAGAAGATGCCACCATTTGTATAATCAATTGTCATAGATGAAGAAGATGCTATATTTGAATTACTTCCAGAGACAAAATTAAATATTTGTTCAGAAACTTTGTTAATTCGTGTAAACTGACTAACTTGTATAGAACCACTTACATCTAATTCATATGAAGCTGTTGTTTTTCCGATTGCAACCTCACCCGAGTTATAATAAATATCATTACCGGATGATGTCCAAACCGATGGTCCAGTGGGGCCGGTAGCACCGGTATTTGATGCAGTTCCTGCAGGACCGGTAGAACCAGTAGTTCCGGTAGTTCCAGTAGTTCCAGTAGCACCAGTGTTTGTTGCACTTCCTGGAAGTCCAGTTGGACCGGTGTAACCAGTGGTTCCGGTAGTTCCAGTAGCGCCGGTATTTGTAGCAGAACCATCAGAACCTTTTGGCCCGGTAGGTCCGGTAGTTCCAGTAGCACCAGTATTTGTTGCAGAACCATCAGAACCTTTTGGACCGGTAGGACCAGTTCTACCAGTAGGACCAGTTCTACCAGTAGGACCAGTTGCGCCGGTATTTGTAGCAGAACCAGCTACACCAGTAGGTCCAGTAGAGCCTTGTCCCGTAGGTCCGGTAGTTCCAGCTGCACCCGTAGGTCCAGTTCCACCGGCACCAGTAGGACCGGTTGTTCCGGTTGTTCCGGTAATTCCTGCTGGACCCGTAGGTCCAGTTCCACCAACGCCAGTAGGTCCGGTTGTTCCGGTATTACCAGTAGCACCAGCTGCACCAGTAGGACCGGTTGTTCCGGTATTTCCAGCGCCAGTAGGTCCGGTTGTTCCGGTATTACCAGTAGATCCAGTATTACCAGTAGATCCAGTAGGACCAGTTTGTCCAGTTTGTCCAATTTGTCCCGTAGGTCCAGTAGGTCCAGTAGGTCCGGTAGTTCCAGTTTGTCCAATTTGTCCAGTAGGTCCAGTAGGTCCAGTTTGTCCAGTATTACCGGTAGGTCCAGTAGGTCCGGTTTGTCCAGTTTGGCCGGTAGGTCCGGTAGGTCCAGTTTGTCCAGTATTACCGGTAGGTCCAGTAGGTCCGGTTTGTCCAGTTTGGCCGGTAGGTCCGGTAGGTCCAGTTTGTCCAGTTTGGCCGGTAGGTCCGGTAGGTCCAGTTTGTCCAGTTTGACCGGTAGGTCCTGTAGGTCCAGTAGTACCAGTTTGTCCAGTTTGGCCGGTAGGTCCAGTAGGTCCAGTTCTACCAGTATTTCCAGTAGGCCCGGTATTACCAGTTTCACCAGTAGATCCAGTAGGTCCAGTAGGTCCAGTTCTACCAGTATTTCCAGTAGGTCCGGTAGGTCCAGTATTACCAGTATTACCAGTATTTCCAGTGGGCCCAGTATTACCAGTATTACCGGTAGGTCCAGTAGGTCCGGTTTGTCCAATTTGTCCAGTAGGTCCAGTAGGCCCAGTTTGTCCAGTTTGGCCAGTAGGTCCAGTAGGTCCAGTTTGTCCAATTTGTCCAGTAGGTCCAGTAGGTCCAGTCTGTCCAGTTTGGCCGGTAGGTCCAGTAGGTCCAGTTTGTCCAGTTTGGCCGGTAGGTCCGGTAGGTCCAGTTTGTCCAGTTTGGCCGGTAGGTCCAGTAGGTCCAGTTTGTCCAGTTTGGCCGGTAGGTCCAGTAGGTCCAGTTCTGCCAGTATTTCCAGTAGGCCCGGTATTACCAGTTTCACCAGTAGGTCCGGTAGGTCCAGTTCTGCCAGTATTTCCAGTAGGCCCGGTATTACCAGTTTGGCCGGTAGGTCCAGTTTGTCCAGTTTGTCCAGTAGGTCCAGTAGGTCCAGTAGGTCCAGTAGGCCCAGTAGGCCCAGTCATACCAGTCGTTCCAGTAGGACCATCGATACCATCTAGATTGACGTTATAATATACACTAGATGAAAATGATCCAGTTTTATTTTTTACATCTTTTATAACTAATACTCCACTAGTTTGCGAATAAGAAGAAACCGTTCCTTCAAAATAATTTGATGTATTTGATTGACTTACTACTACAACTGAATTACCGATTGTATATGATAATTGTGTTCCAACAGTGATTGTTACATATGATGTATCTAGTTGAGTAGATAATGTATATGCACTAGTAGTTGATGTTAAAAATTTATCTCCAGAAACACCAGTCGGTCCAGTAATTCCGGTAGGTCCGGTATTTCCGGTTTGTCCAGTAGGACCAATAATACCATCTAAATTCAAATTAAAATATATGTTTTTGGATAAATCGGCATTGCTTGCTATAGTTACCTTTTCTACAACCATAATACCATAACTATCATACGAAACATATGATTTAACAGAACCACTAAAATAATCAATATAGGCATTTACAGTGTTTGAACCAACTACTGTTATACCGGTTACATATGCTAATTCTCTTGAAACATAAAATGTAAATGTTGCAGATGAGTCTTGATAAATACCATCATAACTTCCCGATACTCCATAATATATATTTACTGTATTAGTAGATGTTGTTAAAAATTTATCACCGGCAATTCCAGTGCAACCGGTTGTGCCGGTAGGCCCAGTTTGGCCGGTAGGCCCAGTCGGTCCAGTTTGTCCAGTCTGACCGGTAGGCCCAGTTCTACCGGTATTACCAGTTTCTCCAGTAGATCCGGTTTGGCCAGTAGGCCCAGTTCTACCCGTATTACCAGTTTCTCCGGTAGGTCCGGTTCTACCCGTATTACCAGTTTCTCCGGTAGGTCCGGTAGGTCCAGTTCTACCGGTAGGCCCAGTGTTACCAGTTTCTCCAGTAGGTCCAGTTTGTCCAGTTCTACCGGTAGGTCCAGTATTACCAGTTTGGCCGGTAGGTCCAGTAGGCCCAGTTTGGCCGGTAGGCCCGGTTATTCCAGTTTGGCCGGTAGGTCCAGTGTTACCAGTTTCTCCAGTAGGTCCAGTTTGTCCAGTTCTACCGGTAGGTCCAGTATTACCGGTATGTCCAGTTTGGCCAGTAGGTCCAGTTTGACCGGTAGGCCCGGTTATTCCAGTTTGGCCGGTAGGTCCAGTGTTTCCCGTCTGACCTGTAGGTCCGGTAGGTCCGGTTTGGCCGGTAGGACCAGTATTACCGGTAGATCCAGTAGGACCCGTAGGTCCAGTTTGACCGGTAGGTCCGGTTATTCCAGTAGGTCCAGTTCTACCAGTATTACCAGTTTCTCCAGTAGGTCCGGTTTGACCAGTTGGTCCAGTTCTACCAGTATTACCGGTTTGGCCAGTAGGACCGGTATTACCAGTTTCTCCAGTAGATCCGGTTTGGCCAGTAGGTCCAGTTCTACCAGTATTACCAGTTTGTCCAGTTTGGCCGGTTTGGCCAGTAGGTCCGGTTTGACCAGTTTGTCCAGTTTGGCCGGTAGGTCCAGTTTCTCCAGTTTGTCCAGTTTGGCCGGTAGGTCCTGTTTGACCAGTAGGACCAGTTATTCCAGTAGGTCCAGTTTGACCAGTTTGGCCAGTTTGACCAGTTTGGCCGGTTTGACCAGTTTGACCAGTAGGTCCAGTTTGACCAGTTTGACCAGTTTGACCAGTTTGACCAGTTTGACCAGTTTGACCAGTTGATCCAGTTTCACCAGTTGATCCAGTTTCACCAGTTATTCCAGTAGGTCCAGTTTGGCCAGTAGGACCAGTTATTCCAGTAGGTCCAGTTATTCCAGTAGGTCCAGTTTGACCAGTAGGTCCAGTTTTGCCAGTAGGTCCGATTTGGCCAGTAGGTCCGGTTTGTCCAGTAGGGCCAGTAGGCCAGTATTACCAGTTTCACCAGTTGGACCAATATCACCACTAGGTCCAGTTGCACCAGTGTTTGTCGAGAAACCAGCAGGACCAGTAGGTCCAATGTCACCAGTAGACCCAGTATAACCAGTAACGCCGGTAGCACCAGTATTACCAGTAACGCCAGTATTACCAGTGTAACCGGTAGCACCAGTAACACCAGTATTACCAGTAACACCGATTGCACCGGTAGGTCCAGTTTGTCCAGTAGGTCCGGTCCATCCAGTGCATCCGGTAAATCCTCTATCACCTTGTGGACCTTTTACTTCACCAAGATTTACCCAAGATGCATCTGTCAATGTAACCGATCCAGGATTAGTCCTAGTAGCAACCCATAAGTCATATCCTACTATATAACCATAATTTTTAGAAGCATCTGTAGGTAAACTACTTGAAGCATCGTATGCAGCTATAATAGTAATTAATCCAGCATTTACACCACCGATTGTACTACTAGTAGGTAAAGCAATAGATCCATTGTCATTTGCTTTAATAGTTGCGCTTCTTCCAAGATAAATAGTATTACTTGAAATATGTGCATCCTTAACATATATGGAAGCAAATCCGGCAGTAGATGAACCGATATTTATCTCCGAATAATTATTACTAATGTATCCTCCAGGAATAATATCATTATAAACAATTCCTCCGAATGCACCGGTTGGACCAGTAATACCAGTAGGGCCAGTTCTACCGGTAGGTCCAGTATTACCAGTATTACCAGTTTCTCCGGTAGGTCCGGTAGGTCCAGTCCATCCAGTCTCGCCGGTATAACCACTTGCGCCGGCTGGTCCGGTGCATCCTGTAGGTCCAGTATATCCAGTTTCTCCAGTATAACCACTAGCTCCTGCAGGACCGGTGCATCCAGTTACACCAGTATTACCAGTCTCGCCGGTTGTTCCAGTTGCTCCAGTATCGGTGGCATCACCAGGAACACCTTGTGGACCAGTGCATCCGGTAGGTCCAGTATAACCAGTAGCGCCGGTATTACCTGTTTTACCTATAGTCCCAGTTGGTCCAGTTACCCCTGTAGGGCCGGTTCTTCCAGTTGCACCGGTATTACCAGTTTTTCCGATCGCACCAGTAGGTCCAGTGGTTCCTGTAGCTCCAGTTGCACCAGTGAGAGTTGCATCACAGGAACACCCTGAGGGCCAGTGCATCCGGTAGGACCAGTTTGACCGGTAGGACCAGTTCGACCATCATTTCCGGAAGGCCCAGTAACGCCAGTTGCACCGTCATCTCCCTTATTATTTATATTTATTCTATACGTATAGGTATTACTATCAAATGTTTTACTTTTCTGTATTACATCAGTAAGTATCATTTCACCGGTAGATGCAGTATAACTGTATACCTTTGCATATAATTTATTGCATTCAGTCCTTTTACTCACAAAATTTTCAGTTAAAGCAACAATATTTACATAATCACCACTTATATAAACCAATCCTTTGTCAATTGAAATTGTTAAAGAATCATCAACAGAGATAGACATTCTATTTAATGATACATATCTATCTCCTGGAATACCCGTAGGACCTGTTTGACCAGTAGGACCAGTGCTTCCTTTATTATTAATATTGACCCTATATGTAAATTGTGTACTTATAAAATTACTACTAATATTTGTTATATCTTTTATTTGTATAAAGCCAGTAGTCGAATCATAGGAATATACAGTTCCATCAAAACTATTTGGATATTGAGTATTTGTATCACTGTCTTGATTCATTACTGATATACCATCTCCTGAAATATACGCTAAACCAGTATCTATCGTTAGACTATGAAAATAATCTTGGGTTAAACTATTCTTATCAATAGATGTCTTTATTATTGATACGTATTTATCACCTGCCGGACCGGTGCATCCGGTAGGACCAGTATAAGTATCACCTAGCACACGTGAATCTACCATCAAGTCTCTAACATTTGTAAATATACCATTACCATTTCCATTTCGCGCAGTAGTTTCATTATTTGCGGAAGATGCATTTACATGGATATATTTTTTAAGAGATGTATAGTCACTTGATGACATGATGTATATAAGTATTTATATATTTTATTTGTTTCTAAATAATTTATTAGGTATATGATAATTTTTTATAAAAATAGAATATTTCTATTTTTATAACATTTTTAACATTATTTCTTACATATTACCCCGTTTTATATGAAAAATCAATATAAATCTATTACAAATTATGCATATGCTTTGATATCCATTAATGCGAATACTGCATTTCCATCGCAGAACAATGATATAGTCTGTATTACTAATGTTTGATTTCCTGGAGCAGATCCGCTTAATATAGCTGTTGCACTTTGGTCTGTTGTGTCTATATCAGAAAATGTAACAGCATTACAATAGTAACTTGATGGAACATATATTAATGATACCGTGTATATTTTTGTGGTATCACTTACGACAGGTAAATGTTGAATATTTAAAGTGAAATTAGATGAAACACTGCCTGATAAATAAAATACGGTTCCAGTTCTATAATCAATAGGTATTGATGATGCCCAAGATACGACCGAAAGTGATTGGATAACATTATTCAAGTAAGAATGGCTGCTTACATGTAAATTACCACTTATATCCAGTGCTAAACTGTTTATGCCGCTAGGTATAGAAACTGGTTTTCCAATTGAAACAGATCCTCTATCAAAATACTGGTCATTATTACTGATTGTCCACAATGATGTTCCAGTAGGACCAATTTGTCCAGTAGGACCCGTTCTTCCCGTAGTTCCAGTTTGTCCGGTAGGACCAACAATACCAGTAGGTCCAGTTCTTCCCGTATTTCCAGTTTGACCGATTTGTCCAGTAGGACCAGTTCTTCCGGTAGGTCCAATAGGACCAATTATACCGGTAGGGCCAGTTTCACCGGTAGATCCAGTTTCACCGGTAGATCCAGTTTCACCTGTAGATCCAGTTTCACCGGTAGGACCAGTTTGACCAGTTTGACCAGTTTCACCGGTGTATCCAGTAGGTCCAGTTCTACCGGTTTGACCAGTATGTCCAGTATGTCCAGTAGGTCCAGTTCTACCAGTTGGTCCAGTTTGACCAGTAGGGCCAATTGCACCAGTTGGTCCAGTTTGACCAGTAGGACCAGTAGGACCAGTTTCTCCGGTATTACCAGTTTCTCCGGTATTACCAGTTTCACCAGTATAACCAGTAGGACCAGTAGGACCAGTATGGCCGGTATGACCAGTATGACCGGTTTGACCAGTAGGTCCAGTTCTACCAGTTTGACCAGTAGGTCCAGTTCTACCGGTTTGACCAGTATTACCAGTAGGACCAGTATTACCAGTTTCACCAGTAGGTCCAGTAGAACCAGTTTCTCCAGTATTACCAGTTTCACCAGTAGGACCAGTATTACCAGTTTCACCAGTAGGTCCAGTATGACCAGTTCTACCAGTAGGTCCAGTATGACCAGTTCTACCAGTAGGTCCAGTTCTACCAGTAGGTCCAGTTTCACCGGTATGACCAGTAGGTCCGGTAGGTCCAGTGTGACCAGTATTACCAGTTTCACCAGTATTACCGGTTTCACCAGTATTACCGGTTTCACCAGTAGGTCCAGTAGGTCCGGTGTGTCCAGTAGGTCCGGTTTCACCAGTATGACCAGTAGGACCCGTGCGTCCAGTATGTCCAGTATGTCCGGTGTGTCCAGTAGGTCCAGTTCTGCCAGTTTGTCCGGTGTGTCCAGTTGTTCCTGTTGGTCCGGTGTGTCCAGTTGTTCCGGTGTGTCCAGTAGGACCAGTTTGACCCGTAGTTCCGGTAGGCCCGTCAATTCCATCCAAATTGATATTATATATTACATCTGCAGTCATATCTCCTATAACATTTATAATATTTCGCAATACTAATGTTCCGTTTATAGAATTATACGAGTGCACTGTTGCTTCGAATCTATTCAAACTATTCACTGAACTTACACAAACAACTGAATTACCTGTCAAATATGCTAGCTGGGTTGCAATTGAAAATGTAATATACGATGGATCAGACGCTATCAATGAAGATACAACATAGCTAGAATTTGTGCTAGTCAAAAAGCGATCTCCAGAAACACCAGTAGGACCAGTCGTGCCGGTAGGTCCAGTTTGGCCGGTAGTTCCAGTAGGACCATCAATTCCATCCAAATTGACATTGTAAATTACTGTTTGTGTCATATCACCAATAATATTTATAATATTTCTTAATACCAATGTTCCATCAGCTTTATTGTATGAATGAACGGTTGCTTCAAATCGATTATTTGCATTTGATTGACTGGCACACATTACTGAATTACCTGTAACATATGCTAATTGTGTTGCGATAGTAAATGTAATGTAAGATGGATCGGATAACAACATACTTGATATTTGCACAGCAGAATTTGTGGATGTTAAGAATCTATCGCCCGAAACACCAGTAGGACCAGTAATTCCGGTATGTCCAGTAGGTCCGGTATGTCCAGTAGGTCCGGTATGTCCAGTAGGTCCAGTAGGTCCGGTATGTCCAGTTTGACCAGTAGGACCAGTTGGGCCGGTTGAACCAGTTTGACCAGTTTGACCAGTAGGACCAGTTTGACCGGTTGAGCCAGTTTGACCAGTTTGTCCAGTAGGTCCAGTTTGACCAGTTTGTCCAGTAGGTCCAGTTTGACCAGTTTGTCCAGTTTGACCAGTTTGACCAGTTTGACCAGTTTGACCGGTTTCACCAGTTTGACCGGTAGGACCAGTTTGACCGGTAGGACCAGTTTGACCGGTAGGACCAGTTTGACCGGTAGGACCAGTTTGACCGGTAGGACCAGTTTGACCGGTAGGACCAGTAGGCCCGGTATGACCGGTTCTACCAGTAGGACCAGTTTGACCAGTTTGACCAGTAGGTCCAGTGTGACCAGTAGGACCAGTATTACCAGTTTCTCCAGTGTGACCAGTAGGTCCAGTATGTCCAGTTTCACCGGTATGTCCAGTAGGTCCAGTAGGTCCAGTGTGACCGGTAGGTCCAGTTTGTCCAGTCGGACCAGTAGGACCAGTTCTACCAGTGTTTCCAGTCTGTCCAGTAGGTCCAGTCTGTCCAGTAGGTCCAGTCTGTCCAGTAGGTCCAGTCTGTCCAGTAGGTCCGGTAGGTCCAGTATGTCCAGTTTCACCGGTCTGGCCAGTAGGTCCAGTATGTCCGGTAGGTCCAGTATGTCCAGTAGGTCCAGTATGTCC
>Ga0214923_10001986_pt1 | contig 28081 bp, 26 predicted proteins | sample LL1510_MetaG_FD_177993 | JGI IMG/M metagenome (GOLD analysis project Ga0214923, IMG submission 177993) | Freshwater microbial communities from Lake Lanier, Atlanta, Georgia, United States - LL-1510 | ecosystem: Environmental > Aquatic > Freshwater > Lake | place: USA: Georgia | collected...
GGTCAATCCAGGAGGCATAACCCATCGATTGCACCTCGGCAACCGCTGCTGCATTGGGGCCAAAACTTGCCTGATCAAGAAAGCGCGAGGCAGCGTAGGCCTTAATGTTTACCGGTTTCGCCACGTCATTCATCACCTGGCCGGTTGCCGGTAATAAGGTCGCTTTCTGGAGCGAGGATGCTGTGGGTGCCTCGCTTTCGCCACAAGCAGCAAGGCCCAGGCTCAGGATTAGGAAAAGCGCGAGCTTGCTGCGATGACGGTTGCGAACAAAATCTCGCATGATGTTTTTCGCGTGGAACTTCATGACGGTGAGAACTCCCATCCGGTTTTGGTTAGGCCGATAAGGTCTATCGTTTGCCCGGTTAAATCGTGTTCGGCTGCGATGCTTGTAAGTTGCGCCGGGCTAAGTGCTTTGCTATCTAAAAGACCGCTTAGCTCCGCCAGATTCTTCGCATCGATCTCCGTACCCATCACATTTTTCCAAAGCAATGTGACGAGTTCGCCGCTTTTCGGGTTTGCGCCGAGACGAACCTGAATTGCTAGCTGGGCCACCTGATCCATGCTCAAACCCTGATCAAACAAGTCAATGGCTACGCCAGCGTAGCTGAGATTCTGCAGTGTTGGTTTGCCAAACACCGTTGCCAGCATGCGCGCAGCTTTACCCGCGTTTGCATCGAGATCCAGCGCGACGTTTCGATCAGAAAACTGTATGCGCTCAACCCTGGAAAGCGTATCAACGCCGCTCACGCCGTCTCGCGACGACAGCACCCAAAGTCCTGAAAACTCCGACAGGCTGAGGTCAAACTCGCTTCTTTTGCCGCTGATGATCACGGTGTCAATGCCAGCGCCACCATCGATCTGGTCATTGCCCTCGCCGGGTGTGAACACATTGCGTGTCGCATTACCGATGAGCACATCGTCGTGAGCCGAGCCAACCACCGCCTCGATGAGCGTACCGTAAGCGATCGTCAGGTTGTTGTTGGCTCCGAAATCGCTCGCGACTCGTCCCGCCGAACTCGCGCTGCCCGCTTCGAGATTGATCGATACACCGATGCTGGATTGGGTCGCATCCAAAGTGTCCCAGCCTCCTGTATCCACGATCATGGAGGCACCGACTACCGTGCGGTTGCCCAGCGAATAGCTGGTTGGTCCATTATTCACAGCGCTTGCGCCATAGAGCTCGCGTAAAGCGAGGGCGTCGAAGCGTGCGAAGGATTCTGGAAAAAGTCCCGATTGGCCGATTGTTTCAGCCATGACGGTGTAATCCATGGTGGCGTGATCAGCGGTTATTGTGAACTCGCCTTGAACCTCGCCTTGAAGCCTCGGATGCCGCAAGCCAAGTGCGTGGCCAAGTTCATGCAGCACAACCCAAAACCCTTCCGAGCCAGGCGCGAGATTGGCAACTGTTTCGACATCCAGCCAAATATCGCCTGCAATGGCGCCCTGGGCGGCGTCCGGGGAGAAGGAATAGCCCTTGGTTTTCGACTGCTGGTTGACGCCAATAAGAATCTGAGGATCTGCTTTGGATGCGACTTCCTCAAAACCGATGCCGGCGACAAGGGTTGCTGCGTCGAATGCTTTACGGATGCCTGCCTTCTGGCTATCGGTTAAGGAAAAAAAGCCACTGCCGCCTTGCGCATTGCCTTGCGCTGGCATCGCGTCGGCAAACGCGTAGCGCAGGGTCACGGGGCTGCCCCGTTCTGATCCTGCATTCCAGCGTGCCTTATCGTTGATCGCAGGGGGTGATAAGCCGCCCGGCGAACTGCTGGCAAGACCAGCTTCGAGAATCGCGTAGGTGCCTTGCCGTTCCCAGTCGATGAAGTCATCGAGCAATGCCAACGTCCGTCCGCTGGCATCATTGAGGCTCAGCGCTTCAACATTGCGCAGGGTCATGGTGTCGCCCCAGCCGTCGTTTTGCACCCACTGAAAGAGAAAAGTCGAAAGGTCGCTGCTTGGGGTGAGGCTCCAGGCTTTGATGTTGTCCGTCCTGACCCAGACGAGATCAAAGCCTTCGCCAAGATCCAGGAAGTCCCCACCGGTCGAAAAATTAACGTCGTCGTTGCCGCGCGAGCCGAGCACCGTGTCAGCGTAGTTTGAAAGCGAAAGCGCACGAACATTTTCGAGGGTGTCGCGCGTACCCCATCCGTCTAAGGCATAGCCTAGTTCGAGATCAACGAAAACGCCGCTGGGTGAATCGCCGTAGTTGGCTCGCGCGTTCGTCGGGCCTTCGAGAAAACGAATCCGGTCATTTCCAGGACCGCCATAAACCTGACCGGCAGTCCAGGCAATAACATCGTCACCAGCGCCCGCCCGCAAGTGATCCCACTGATAGTAGCGTTGCGACTTGGCGCCAAAGAGCGCAGCCTTATCGATGATGTCGGGTAAATCGCTGAAGTAAAGTTCGTCGTTCCCCGAGTTTCGTTGCCCTGATTCCCCGAGCGTAAGGGTTTGGTCCTTGAAGCGGATGCGGCTGATGTTGATCAGGGTGTCTGTGCCCCCAGTTTTAAGGTATTGCACCGTGGCGGTATCGTTATTTTTGTTGTAGCTAACCTTAAAGTCACGCGCCTCGGCAAAGTAGCGTAGTTCATCAATTCCGCCGCCACCCTTGTAAGTGTCATTGCCCTGCGGCGCATCGCTGTCGCTTCCAAAAAACTCGTCGCTGTTTCGGCCCTCGATGTAATCGCTAAAGGGACTACCGATGTAAGCGTTGATGCCTTCGAGCAAGTCCTGGGTACCGAATCCGTCCTCGCTCACCCGACTCCGATTGGCCTCAACTCGAACCGCTTTGGGACTGTCGTCGAAACGGATGCCGAAAAGCCCCACACCCAAGCCGCGGTAATGATCGTAACCATCGCTTGCCATCACCCAGGACCCGGGTTGCATCGAGACGGTGTCACCACCGGGACCGGTCTTGATCAAGTTGAGCTTTGACCCGATATCGACGTCGCGGGGCAGGGTGGGGAGAAGATCGGCAGCATTGAGAAACTCATCAGACATCCCGGGGCGGCCAATGCTGATGATTTCGATATTCTTGAAACGCAGTTCATCAGCAGGCCATGGACCCCAGCGAATCACGACGCTGTCCGTCATCGGGTCAAAGCTCAGCCTGTAGTTCGCTCTGTTGCCGCCGGCCCAAAAGTGAAGACGATCTGATCCGGCAGCGCCGTCAATGATGTCGCCACCGCCACTCGTTTCCATCACATCGTCTTGATTCGAGCCGATGATGGTGTCGGCCCAACGCGATCCTTCAACCCCGCGAACATTAACCAATTGATCGCGCGTACCCCAACCGTCAAGCGCGTAGCCTTCTTGCAAATTCACATAAACGGCGGCGGGTGAGTCCCAGAAGACGACTCTCGCGTCGGTTGCCCCTTCAGAAAAGATCAATGTGTCATTGCCAAGGCCCAGATCCACCTTGCCTGAGGTCCATGTCACCTCATCATCGCCCGCCCCAGCGCGCAGATGTGTCCACTGCTTGTACATCGATTGAGGCAACAAATCTTGTTTGCTGACCCTGTCGGCAGTTTCAGAAAGGTAGATCTCCGTGGTCGAACGACCCCAGTCGCGCAACTTTTGCGTGCTGTCCCGGAATCGGATTTCGGCGATATTCTCAAGGGTATCAACCGTGCCAGCCGGTAAATACGTGACCGTGGCGCGGTAGGTGGCTGGGTCGTAACTGACGCGGTATTTGTCGGCGCTGTCAAAGTACACGACATTGTCGTAGCCTTGGCCACCCACATAGGTGTCGTTGCCCCCAGTGGGGGCCTGCGAATCACCAAAACTGACGTTTCCAGATCCGCCCCGGATATAGTCACTGAAGGGACTGCCGACGAAGGCATTGATGCCATAAATTTTGTCACGGTTGCCGAAACCGTCGACCACGACCCTTCGATCGTCTGCTCGAACCGTGACGGCTGCAGGGCTGTCGTCGAAGCGCACACCGAAGCTTCCGTAGCCGCTCCCGACGATGGTGTCTTGTCCATCGCCTGCAACAACCCACTGCCCGGGCGAGAGCGTGATCAGATCGTCTGCTGAAGTCCCGGTGATGACGGTACTGGACATGTGGAGACCCTAGAATAATGGCCTTGAAGCCCGCCAGATTTGACTGGCCAAAGGCCAAAAAAGAGCAATGTTGTGATTCAATCGTCGCAATCTTACTTTGTCCAGGACAAAAATCAAGACTTGTTTAACTTTATTCAGCACTGATGAAGTTGCCCAAACATCGGTAATGCCACAAGTTCAGGGTCAATCATCGTGCGGTATAGCCACCATCAATAGCAAGCTCAGCCGCTGTCATGAAGGACGATTCGTCACTGGCCAGAAAGACAACGCCTTGGGCGATGTCGATTGGCAGGCCGAGCCGGCCTATCGGGTGCTTGTCGCGCAGACCTTGCACACCCCAAGGGGAATCTGGCTTTGGCTTGACAGCCCGCTGAACCAACGGCGTGTCGACGAAACCGGGTCGGTCAACACAACAATGGCGCCTTCGCTATGGCAGGCTTTGGCCGACGCAAGGCCAATCCCCGACGCCGCACCGGTAACCACAACAACCTTGTTCATTAAACGCTTCACAAGACCTCCTCCCAAGAGCTGACTTCATAGCATAAGGCCCTTGCTTGCGCTACGATTCGGATTCGTTCAACAAGGAAAGGAGGTGATCCGTGAAACATCGCAAAGCTCTTTTGGCCATGGCGCTCGCTTCGTCTGCACTCATTGCAGCGCCCGCAGTGAAAGCCTGCGGCAAGAAATGCGGGTCCAACAAGGAACAGGCCAAGTGCGCCAAAAAGGACGGCAAGTGCGCCAAGAAGTAAAGGTAGCGGATTGCGCGAAAGCGTTGTCCAGGCGTCTTTAAGCAGGATCACTTTGCAGAGGACATTGGCACAACTGCCCATGTCGGTCCGGTCATGCGGGCTTCGGGTGTTGCAGGGTTGTCCCTAGCAACACCCACCCAAACCTCAGCGAACAGCCATCCCATCCCCTCAAGCGCTCACCATAGGAGTCTATGGCGTTGCCTACGACTGTTCATCAATGGTATCAGCGATGGTATCAATGCGACCGTGCCTTGAGCATGCGCTATCCCAAACACGGCATCCTTGGGGCACTCGGCCTCAGCCGCTCAAGCCATCAGCGCCTTGGCGATGAAGCGCAACACTTCCCCGAATTCGATTTAAAATCTAAAAACAATAAGAGTTTGTGTTTCTTTCATCGACATGATGCAAAGCACGCTGAAGCGGGACATTTTCATGTGTTTCAATACCACCAACCCGAGGACGTTCATCTGCTTGCGATCGCATTGAATTGGCGTGGCAGGCCCCATCGGCTTTTCAGTGTCAATCGATGGGTGACCGGTGAGAGCTGGATGCCTGCGGCGCAGACCTGGCGGCACTTTAAGGCATGGCGGATCCGCGCTGAGCGTAAATGGGATGATGCCTGGCGGTCATGTCAACATTTGGATCAATCAGCACAAGACCTTGCCCTCGTCGGACTTTGGCTTGAAGCTTTGATTGCATGCCTAGAACCTCAGATGAAGGCCTGTTTGCGTGCCCGTGACCAAACGCTAGCGGACTGGATTGAGCGCAAGCCCGGCGTGAACCTGCTCGAGGATCAGGCGCTCGAAGTACTGAGTGAGCTTGTAATCTGCATGGATGCGAGCGCTGCAAGCAAAGCCCGCTGAATGAATCGCTTATAGGCGATGAGCTTTTAATCTTGCAGGCTTAATCAAAATCAAAGCTCATCTGAGTCGCCTTTTGAGACAGCGCTCCGCCCTGGCCAGCCCCCTTGTTAAGCTCGCGCTTTGAGCTCGGGAGGTAACGTTCCTGGCTACGTGTGGCTGATGCGTGTTTGCGTACCACGGACTTGCTTTGAGCAATCACCGAAGCCTCAGCGCGCAGGGCATGCACTTTCGCTTTAGCTTCGCGGGTTGCACGCGCCAGATCGACAATCGGCTCAACAATGGGTTCAGTCCTTGAATCTCTCAAACGAAGGGGCGCAAGCCAGGGTTCAAAAACATATTGATCGGGCACTGAACGGAGAGCCGGCAGCCAGCGCTTCACAAAAATGCCCTGCGGGTCATGCTCGATGGCTTGCTTGATCGGGTTGTATACCCGGGTCGTGTTGATACCCGTGGTGCCAGACTGCATTTGCATCTGACTCCAATGAATGCCGGCTTCGAAGTCGAGAAAGTGCTTGGCTAGCCATAGACCAACATCGCGCCAGTGCAACCAAAGCGGATAGCTTGCAACCGACACCAGCATCGCGCGCATTCGGAAGTTGAGCCAGCCGCAGTCCTCGAGCATCCGAACGCAGGCGTCGACCATCGGCCACCCGGTTTGCGCAGCCCTTAAAGCTTCAAACCGCGCCTGATCGAAGTCAGATTCGCGCAAACCATCATAACCGCGGTGCATATTAGAACATTCTATTGCAGGTTCTGTTTCAAGCTTTTGAACGAAGTGACAGTGCCAATGCAATCGGCTCAGAAACCCTTCAAGCCCTTTGTATTGCCGATTAGATCGATCGCCAATAAGCGCCAGCCTGCATCGGCTCTCCTGCACCGCTTCGCGGAGACTGATGCAGCCAAAGCTCAAGTAGACCGAAAGTCTTGAGCAGGCCTCAGGCGCGCGGAGCGGTGAGGAAATACCCCCGCGATAAAAGGCGCTGCGCGTCTCAAGAAAGCTCGTGAGATACGCCTGCGCCGCTTGCCTGCCGCCGCGCTGACGATTCGGTGGTCGAAGCGGGCTTAGTCCAAGCGCCTCTGAGGATGGTAAGTCCAAGGACGCAACCTCAGTTGAATGCTCAATCTGTGCCAAAGGCAAACGAATCAGAAGGAGCGTTTCATGCGGGATGGGTTGGCTTGAACGAAGCAGGGCTTGGTCGCCTGTCCGGACCGAGCCGCTATAAAGCTTGGCTCTTCCTTCACGAAGCGCTCCTGTTGCTCTGAAGCGGTCAAGCGCAAATCTCGATTGGCGCATCAAGCTTTCCCACTGGGATGCCCATGCTTTTCGCTCTCGAAGCCCTCTTACCACGCCGAACTGTCGATATTCGCGCCAGGGCACGCCTTCCTGCCTGCACCATTGAAGCAACTCGCGGTCGCGGCGGTAGCTTGCCCCGTCACCTGTTTCCATATGGCTGTGAATACATGCAATGCCGATGTGCTGATGTAGCCAGGTAAAGGCCTCTTTTGCTTGATCACAGAGCATCAAATTTAAGCCCGCACCTAAGGAAGTCAGGTCGTCATGCAAATCCTGATAACACTCAAGCGCAAACTCATGGTGTTGAGCAGCAAGCCCGCTGGCTCGCCATAGCCCGGTCTCAATCAGGACAAGAACAAGCACTGGGCCTTCGCTTAACGCAGCATGTAAGGGCTCATGATCGTCAAGGCGAAGATCACGCTTGAACCAGACAATTTGCAATCCCTGGCAAAGGTCCCGCACGATCAGTTCTTCTCGCCAGTCCGCTTAAACGCCGTCTGCCCTTGGCAGGATTGCATCGCAGGGGCAGGCAAAACAAGGTGGGCCATGACGCCGCTTTCAGAAAGCTTCATGATCCCAACTCGTTGCGTCGATTAGAGATCGCGCTGCTCGACCACAATGCTTTGCGCCAATACAACGTCATCCAAAGCGTGAGCGCAAATCCTGTTGCCGAATAGGCAGAGGCCACGCTTTCAAAGCCCCATCGCGAAATCAGAGGTCCGGCAAGCAACAAACCGATCGGAAGGCCCCAGATCGCAAGCATGCGCATACCCATGACCCGACCTCGATAGGCGATCTCCGTGCCTCTCAACATCACGGCTGCAAGTGGTGTCAGACAGAGGCTAGAAGCCAGCCCCGCAAACGTGAGGAGTACGATCCCTGTGCGAAGTTCGCGGCTGAGGGCAAAGGCAAAATCGATTAAAAACCATAACATTGCTGCGAGCAACATGACACGCGCGGCGCCAATCGGCAGTTTGTTTGATCCCAGGGCGAGCGAGCCCATCAGACCCCCGAAAGCAAAACTAGCAGCAAGTGTGCTCAGGCCCTCTTGACCCAGGCCGTACTGATGTTTTGCGACATAAGGCAAAAGGCCGAGAAAAAATGGAAACGCGAGCAAATTCACAAGAAAGGCAAGCCACATCGCGCCAAGCAGTACTGGTTTATCCCAGACGTAGCGAAACGCCGTGCCTAGATCGCTCATCGCTGCGACAAGCTGCTGGTGATGGTCGGCTTTGTCCCGGACGATGCGATTGACGTCTTCAGAAAGAATTTGTCTGGTCAAGATAAAGCTCATGCAGTAAAGACCCACAATCACGACATAAGCCCAGACCATGCCAAAAGCCGCAACCGTTGAAGCGCCCGCAAGTGCCCCCGCAATACGTGCAGAATCCGATGTGATCCTTGCAATCCCAAGGCCCCCGATTAACTGTTGAGGCGGCAAAATCATGGCAACCACGGCGTAGCGCATCACCATGTCGGATGGTCTGACAATACCCGCGAGCAAAGCCACCACAAGCACCGCTACCGGCGTCAGGGCATCCTGCCAGGCTAGCAACAGCAAAATGCCGGCCAACAGGGCGTAAAAAGCGCGGGTCATCCAAAAGAGTTTGGCGTAGCCGATTCGGTCACCTGCTACGCCAAAGATCGGCGAAATCAAGGAGCCGATATAGTGAAGCGCGCCGAACACAGCCAAAAGACTCACCGATCCCGACTCGACAAGCACGAACCAACCTAAGATCAGAACTTCCATTTCGACCGCCCAGGACATGGCAAGATCGCCAGCCCACTGAAAACGGAAGCCGCGAACGCGAAACGGCGCGAGCATCAGTCGGGTTTTCGCGCCACCACGCCGGTCGAGGCAGACATACGCTGGTGCCTGCGTCAATCGTGAATGTCGACGCTTACTCGGGAAAACCGTCTGCTTCGTTAAAACCAAGCGCAGCCATCAAGCGAAACGCCATGATATAGGCCGCGGTCAAGCTCATTAAGTCGAGGAGTTGTTGTTCGTTGAGGGCGGTACGGATGGCGGCAACCACCGGATCGCTAACTTTGGTTTTACGGGTCATTTCAACGGTAAGGGCAAGAATAGCGCGATCAAGTCCGGGGAAAAGCGCCCGATTACCAACAGCCGTCACTGGATCTCGCAAGGCGGAGGCTTGCATTTCATTGCCGCCAAGTTTACGAAAACCGACGAGGTGCTGGTTGAAAGCAGCGTCTGTACCGTGTAGGGCGGCCAAGGAACAAATCACCAATTCACGGATCCGCGCATCGACCATGATTTCGCCACGGATGATGCCCATAAAATCATTCCAGGCCTTGGCCATCGGCGGAGAATTCAAAAGAATCCGGTCAAGGTTCGATAACGGCCCGCCGCGGCGCTTGCGCATTGCGGCAATCGTATCGGCTGGCTCCGATAAATCATTTGGTTTTGGTGGAATGCGCATAATGGGCTCCAGGGAGAAGGGGGCGCGTAGCCTTCTAATTATGTCAGATGAAGCATACTGACAACGAATGCCCGAGAATGGCGCAGTGATGGAGAAAAGAATGGCTCTTGTAATGCTCAACATCAGTTACGCCCCTCAGGCGATGGAATGGTTCATGACCCACCCTGAGGACAGGCAGTCACAAGTCGAGGCCTTGTTCCAATCAGCCCGGTGCCGGCTGATTGGTGCCTGGTACGTGAATGGCTCAAACCGTGCCGTGTTTGTTGTTGAAGGTGAACCGGCGGACACCCGTGCGGTCGGTATTGTTGCGCTAGCATCAAAGTCAGTCATCAGCTGTGAAACCAGCGATCTGACCGCATTTGCTGATTCAAGGGCCTATTTCTCGCGCGCGCAATCGATCCAAAAAGATTACGAGTCACGTCAAACAGCATCGGCCCCGTCGTTTCTGGCTTCAAACGGGTAGTCTTTGGTTTGCAATTTGATGGGCTCAACAAGGCGATTGTTTACCCATCGGCCGGCCTGTTTGACCTGTCCTTTGGCGTCGTAAAGCATGCCGAGTCCATGCGGCTGGTCCGCTTCAAAAAATCCTACGTAGCGCGAACCGTCTGAGAGCGTGTAAACCCCTCTGCCGCAACGCTTATCCTGTTCCCACTGTCCATGATAGCTCTTGCCATCGGGCCAGTAGTAGCTGCCATGCCCGTGAAAGTGTTTGGCAACAAAACCGCCAACGTAGCGTCGTCCATCGCTGAGTTGAAGATCGCCCTGTCCCTCCGCGTGGCCCTGATGAAACAAACCGCGGTAGACGCGCCCATCGGGTGATCGTAAGCATCCATGACCCTGGGGCTTGCCGTGTTCAAAGCTCCCCTCATACAGGCTTCCATCGGCTGTTTTCAGTCGACCTTGCCCATGGGGTTCGTGACCCAAGAAAAACCCCTTGTAGATGCTGCCATCAATGGACTTTAACGAACCTTCGCCAATGAGTTCGCCTTCGAGCCAGTGACCTTGGAAGATGCGACCGTCCGCGAGTCGCAAAATGCCCTGGCCCTGCGGTACGCCAGCTGAGAAATGGCCCTCAAAATGGCGTCCGTCGGGCAAATCCATCTGACCAAGCCCTTGCGGGTCGCCGTGCTCAAACTGCCCAAGATAGCTTCGTCCGTCCGGCCATCGCAAATGGCCTTGGCCATGCATACGGTGCCGGTACCAGTCGCCTTCATAGCGCAGGCCACTTTCGAGAATGGCCAAACCCTGGCCATGACGTCTGCCCCGTTGCCAACTGCCGCAATACATTCGTCCATCGGGCCAAGAAAGAATACCCTCGCCATGAAAGCGCCCGTGTTCGAACTCCCCAACATAGCTTCTACCGTCAGGCAAGCGCATGACGCCCTGTTTGTGCGGTCTGCCCTGCTCGATATAGCCTTCATAACTTCTTCCATCGGGCCAGTGCAGGCTTCCTTCGCCTTTTGGGGTGTGGCCTTCGAAGGGGCCCTGATATCGCCTGCCGTCCGGCCAGACCATGCTGCCACGCCCGCGGATGGCGGCTTGAAACCAGTCCCCGGCGTAGCTTGTTCCGTCGGCAAGCGTAAGTGTGCCAAAGCCCGCTGGCTCGCCGCGCTCAAAACGACCGATAAACAAATTGCCGCTTGCGCTGCGCAGTCGACCGTCCCCTTGAGGTACGCCATCGTCGAATTGACCCACATACTCTGTCTGGTCGGGCCAATGCATGCTGCCTTGTCCCTGCGGCCGCTCCTTGCTGATCTGCCCGGTGTAGACACGCCCATCAGGCCAGCTGAGCTTGCCTGGGCCGCGCAGTAAATCGCCTTCGAATTGCCCCTGTAGCTCGCGGCCGTCGGGAAAGCGCAAGCAAGCCATCCCACGGATGCGTCCGTCGACCCATGGACCGGTCAGCTGCTTGCCGCAAGGCCAGGTCATGGTTGCCAAGCCCTGCGCCACATCATCACGCCAGGTCACAAGCATTTGACGACCATCGGGCCAGTGCGACAGTGCATCGCCATCACGCTTGCCGCGTCGCCAATGACCGACGGTACGAATACCGTCGGGCGCAAAACTTGTGGCCTCTCCCTCAGCCAGACCGCTTCGCCAATGAGCAACAAAGCGCGAGCCATCGGCGTATTGCCTCTCGCCTGGGCCGTTGGCCTGACCCGCTTTGAACGCCCCAAGATGAACACTACCGTCTGGCGAGCGCATCTCGCCCTGGCCGTTGGGCTCGGCCATCCACAATGCGCCTCGATAGCTTCTTCCGTCCGGCCAGGTCAACTCGCCTTCATCGGCGAGTTCACCGTCCCGCAAACGGCCTTGGAATACTCGACCGTCGGGCCATGCTAGACGCCCAAAGCCATTGGCTTCATCCTCAAAGCGTCCTTCGAAAGCCCGTCCGTCGGGCCAAGTAAGTCGACCCAATCCCTTCGGCCGCCCTTCCTGATACTGGCCCTCGTAAACCATGCCGTTCGGACGTTTGGTTTTGCCGCTGCCCTGAGCGTATCCGTCGAGCACTTGGCCCTGAAAGATGCAACCGTCAGGATAGCTGACACGGACTTCACCGATCAGCTCACCGGCTTGCCAACGTCCTTCAATGCGTATGCCGTCAGGCTGCGTCCAACTCGCATCGCCTTGCGGCAAACCATCGAACAGCTTGCCTTCAAAAATGCTTCCATCTTGCAGATGTACTCTCAGCCGCTCGTGCTGAATCAATTCATTGAGTTGCAACTGGTAGCCACGTAAATCGATGGCTGGGGTGCTTGCGGTCTGGGTTTCTGCCGGCTCGGGCTCAGGGTGCCGGCCTTGGGCATCAGCGCCATCGGCCGGGATAGGCTTGACTTGCTTGGGGCTCAACACCTAGCTTGTCCCAAGCTGTCGCAGCCTGCTAAAGACTTTGTCAGAGTTCCGGTGTGCTGCCACCTGCAGCGGCCTCTTCAAGCTGTTGGCCGACATGTTTGCCGTCTAATGCTTTTTGGTAGGCCATGCGAGCCATATCCAGTGAAGTCGTGGAAATCACGAGCTTGCCACCGTCCATCACGACGTAGGTGTTGTTTTGAAGCGATCCATCAAAGCGAACCCGCTCCCAATAGCAACGTTTTCTCATCTTTGCTCCTTGCTGCGCGGAATCTCTGTCAAGGACAGGCCTTTGGTGGATGAGACCTGATCAAGCGCCCCCACGCCGTAGGCAGGCCCGAAAAATGATCAACCCTGCCGGTTCTCACCATCTCTGGGAGTCTACGGTTAATTCAAAAGACGTGGAAGCCCTTTTGATACAACTTTGGTGTAAGTCTTGCCGTGATGAGCGCTTAACGCGTTGCGGTTTGCATGGCTTTTGCCTTGGCCGAAAACAAGTCAAGCGCTGTTTTCGTTGGGATGATCTCGCGTTTTCGGGAGTCCGATTGGGAGGTTTCCAACGCGATCAGTTCCATTGCGCGGAGCTTTTTCAAGCGACGATGAATGGTGACCGTGCTCGCCAAATGCTCAAAGCTCATGACTTGGCGCACGGTTAAGGGCGTGCCGTTGTGCCAATGCTCACAAACCACATCGAGTAATTCTTCATGATCGGGCGTTAAACCATCGAAGTCAAAGGATTCGCGAACGGTTTCAATCAATTGGCGATAGCGAAAGTAGAGCGCGACGAGTTCTTGTTTTGCGGTGCGTTTCAACACGGTTCTCCTCAGAAATAAGTTTCGATATCCTGGTCATGAAAATCGATAAGCAGCCTCATGACATCGGTCATCGAAATCATGCCGATCACCCGACCTGCCTCGCTGACCGGCAGGTGCCTGAATTTTCCAGCATTCATCAATTCGATACAGTCCTGAATACTTGCGTCGGGTGAAACCGTGGTGACGTCCTTCGTCATGACATCACCGACCGTCAATTCGGCGGGGTCACGTTGGATTGCCACAATTTTGTGGACATAGTCTCGGTCAGTGAATATCCCAACCATTTGATCGTCTTTCATCACAATCAGGCTATGAATGTTATCGGCCACCATCATCGAGACGGCCTGATTGACCGGCGTTTCTTCGCTGGTGGTCATGAGAGCCTTTGTTCTTGACGCCAAGAATTCTTTCACGGTATTCATCGCTTCAACTCCTGATCATGTGAACAAGTAGCGATAGTGATCGCAGTGCTGTATGGGACTCATGTACATCGAAGAGGTGCGCGAAGTCAGATTCACACAGCGAAAGCTACGGTCCCGCTCGATACGCAAGAAGTAAGCCTTCCTGGTGACACGATCATCCCGATCGCGTTCCTCTTTCTTAATGAGTTTTCGTTCGCCTTCCCACCACGAGCAGGTGGCACAGCAGGCCTGGTTCAAATGGACCAGTGCCATATTGGGATCGGCCTGCGTTCCCTTGAAGAAAGCTTTGAACTGCAGGCAAATGGCTGAATAAAGCATTTCCTTGCCGTGCTTGATCGAACCTGGTGCAAGGCAATGTCCGTTAGCCTTATCCGCTACTCTGGTAAAAAACACAGCCGGGTGATCGATGGAGGGTTGTCCTTGTGGGAATCGTTTGATGAATTTGCGTGTGCCGTCCCACGAAACACAATTACCGCAACATCGCCGATCCGCTGCGAGCGTTTGCGTCAGCTGCGGATCTGAGCCTGAGCCCTCTTCCTCGTGTGTTTCTGTCATGGCCTATTTTCCCGGAAAACCTGCTTTGAGCAGTCAATCGATGTCCCTTGAGCTCAAGGCTGACATGCTACACGTCTAACGCCGCTAGGCCATCCTTGGTGCGTCTAGCAGGTCCGCTTAATGCTTGTGTTTGACCGCCTGCCCGAGAGCGCGTGTTGAGGCCTTGATCTCGACGGACTCCTTCTTGCCCTCCTTGTTTTCAAAGACAAGGGTAATCGGAACAGTCTCGCCCTCCTTAATGTCCTGCTTAAGCTGCATCAGCATGACATGATAACCACCCGGCTTCAGATCCACCGCGCGCCCGGCCGGTAAATCAATGCCAGCCACAGCAGACATCTTCATGACATCTTTTTCCATTTTCATTTCGTGAATTTCGACCAAGCCGGCGACCGGTGATTGAGCCTGAACAAGGCGCATCGGGCTACTTGCCGTGAGCTTCATGAAGGCTCCCGTGGCTTGCTGGCCCTTGACAGTTGCCCTGACCCAGGGCTCCTGGACTTGGATGGATTGAGCGAAGACCTCGATGCTGGTTAACAAGGTGACGCTATGCAACAAGGTGACGCTAAGGATTGCTGTTCGGATGCGTTTGAAGGGGAGGCAAAGAAACATGTCCTATCCTTTTGTTTGTGTTGGCGGCAAATGAGTTTGGCAAGGCGGACCGCAAGGCTTATCGTTTCTGCACCTCCACCTGCACCTCCACCTTCACCGGAGTATCTCATAGCGTGTCGCTTGACATCGCCGTTGCGTCAGGGGCTGCGCCCATGGATCGTGCTCTGGCGCCCGGCGAGGTGCTGTTTTCTCGCGCATCATTCGCCAAATGCTGTGCGAGAAAATGCATGAGTAACATTTTTGCTTCGTCGCCTGCTTCGCGGTTTGCGCCCTGATGAACACCTCTGGGATTCGTACCGGTACGGATATCGGTTCTGAATCTTAGCGGCGCATGACCGTCAAAGCCGTGAAATGCATTTTCCCAGCCTGTCACCTCAACAAGGCTCGACGCAAGCTTGAAGCAGGGTTCGGGCGATGTCCAGTCGTCGGATAGTCCCAACAAAAGGAGCACCGGTATCGTAGCTTGGTAGCCATTGCGCTGCCGGTAGGCGCAGCCCGGGTAGAAGGCTGCCGCTGCTCTAAGGCCAGGATACAGCGCTTTGAGTCCCTGCGGTTCTTTGTGATGTGTATATTCTAGAACAGTGCTTCCGCCGTTAGACCAACCGATCAGCGCCAGGCGATCTTGATCAACGGCATCATGGGCTATCAACCAGGCAATCGCAGCAGCAAGGTCGGCGCGCCTTAAGGATTGGTTGACGATGGCTTGTTCACCACGAGGCCTTCGACATATCTCCCTCACGCCTCGACTGCTGAACGAGTCCAGGGCGAGCACATGCCAATGCTGTTTAAGAAGCCATGCTGCATAAAACTGCATACGTTGATCGGGTCGGCCATGACGGTCAAGCATCCCACCGCATCCATGCAGCAAGATGATAGCTGGCCTTTTTTCTTCAGACTGATCGCCCTTTTTGACCGCAGCAGGCCACCACCATGCCTTGATATATTCGCTCGGACCATGATTGACGGCGAGTGTCATTTCGCGGGCTGATCCCGAGCGTTCAATGCCAGATTTGGATTGATCGACCGGGGCCATCTGCTGAAGCGCCTGATCGGCCTTTGTGGCTTCATACTGGCTGTGCGCCTCAAGTGGCTTAAAGAGTGCCAGTGAGCAAATCATCAAGCTCAGCATGCTTGCGGCTGATGCTTTGCCACCACGAGGAAAACGAGCGGTGAAACCGATCAGTCGCTGGAAAAAGTGGTTCTTCATGATGTTGCTTAACGTATCGGGGCCAGTAGCTTTCAAGGTGGATATCACGCCAAGTATGCATGGCTACACCATGCTTATGAAACGAGTCTAAATCCTGGATAGATCCAATAACAATATCATCACAAATGCTGCTCATGATGTCGACAACCCAATGCCAGCGTTTGAGACTCCAAGTCATCGCAACGGCGTCGATAGGAATAAAGCCTATGTAGCACCAGTTGCCGGCGTTGATGATGGGCGCTGATCGGCGGATTGCCCAAGGATGGACCATTAATAACGGGCCGCGAGGGCCGCTGAGCTTTTCTTGGATGCCGGCTTTAGCGACATCGTCGATCGACTTGTGAATCCGATAGGATTTCAGCAGCCCCTCATCAAATTCTGTCGCGTTAAGGCAAACAGGCTCCTCAATCGCCAGGCCTTGATCAGCGGTATTCGGGACGCTTTCGCCTCGGCTGATCGCTTTCAGCGTGGCGTAGTCCTGATCAATGGCTGTGCCAGGGCTCCACCATGTCTTGGGCGCAAAGCGCGCAACGTTTTCAGCGTTAAAAAGATAGGGCTTTTTGCTCAATGTGCCTGCGACCCATTGCCAGCTCAGCGCATTGCTTGCGATATCACCATCGAGCAAATGTTTTAGCATCCATGACGCACCGCTCTGCCAGCTTGCATGCCTGATATGAACCCAATAACTTGCAAGCCACATTCTGGCGTGGTTGTGAAGATAGCCCTGATGGTAGAGCGAGCGAACAGCGCAATCGATCGCTGGAATCCCTGTTCTGCCTTCGATGAGGGCTGCAGGCGCTACGTTGGCATAAGCATGCTCAGGCATCGGCCCGGGGTGCATCGAGGTTGTGAGGGCCTCATGGTGATGATGAAGCACGTGGCGAAAGTAGGCGCGCCATCCTAATTCGTAGATCAACTTATGCTGCACCGGCAGGCGATGTTTGCGCGCAAGCATCGCCGCAAGTTCTCGCAAGGTGACGACCCCATGGGTAATCCACGGCGATAGTCCGGTCACAGCCCCGTCGAGATGGTTGCGTGTTCTGGCGTAGGCGGTGGGGTCGATCGCATCAATGAGCTGAATAAGGTAATCCGGGCTGAGACGCGCTCTAGCTTGTGCGGCGTCCGGCCTCATTGCTCAAGCGTCTGCCTGAGGTATGACGGCAACGGCTTCAATTTCTAACATTAAGTCCTCGTGCACAAGACCGGGTGTTGCCACCAGCGTGCTTGCGGGCTGATGGGATCCCAAAAAGCTCGACCGAACACTTCTTAGGCATTGAAGCTTCTCACTGGTCAGGTCGCGCACGTAAATATTCATTTTTACGAGATGTGAGAAATCCGCATTCGCGCCCGCAAGCGCAAGCTGAAGATTTTCGAAAACCTTCACGCATTGCGCTTCGAAAGTTTTCCCGGATACCTTGCCATCCTCATCAAAGGCAACTTGTCCCGAAATGTAGACGGTGGTCCCGCCGTGCACGGCGGCAACATGCGAGAAAGACCCTTTAAAAAGCCCCTTGGGATTGATGAATTGAATCGTCGACATACATTAGCTCCTGAGTTGGACTAAACGCCTTTTCAGCACAAAGCATAGTGGTAAGCCAAAGGAAGAACCCTATCAACACCTTGCGTCGTAAGTACATTCAACGGGCAAGCGCCGGGTCGGCGGCTTTGTTGCTTGGCCGAATTGCTCCGGCCAAAGCCGAAGCGTGGCGTCCCGATCCGGGCATGTATGAGGTCATTGAACTTGACTGGTTCGATAGGTCGCGAGGGCGGGCAATCCCGACGAGACTTTATCGACCTCGAGGGCAGGGCAAACGCTTTGGTGACGCCTGCCCCATCATGGTGTTTTCCCATGGGCTGGGTGGTTCCCGTGCCGGATATCGATATCTCGCCGAATTTCTTTCATCCAAAGGCGTTGCTTGTTTGCACCCGCAACATGTTGGTAGCGATCGAACAATATGGACATCGGGCAGCCCCTTCTTACTGGCGGATCGGTTAATTGCCGCAAGCGGGGACAGCGAGGCAATCGCAAGGGTCTTTGATCTGCGCTTTGTTTTGGATCGATTGCAGGCTGATGCCCTGGCAGCAGGTTTAGACTTTAATCGCGTTATCGTAGCCGGCCATTCCTACGGCGCGAATTCTGCGCTACTTTTGGGGGGCGCAAGCGTCGTTCGAGACGGTCGAAAAATTGACTTTCGGGATTCGCGTCCAAAGGCTGTGATTGCACTTTCTGCGCCGGCTTTTTACGGTGAGTCCTCTTGGGCGTCGATTCTGGGCCCGATGAATCGGCCAAGTCTTCACATCACCTGTAGCGAAGACCTGATTCGAATTCCTGGGCTCTTGAGCGGACCCGAAGATCGCTTGGCCATTTTCGAAGCAAGCGGCGGTCGTCCAAAGTGTCTCGCCATGTTCGAAGGCGGATCGCACAGTGTGTTCACCGATCGCGAGGCACCAGGCGGTTTTGAAGCGAACCGGCAGATTAAGCAAGCAACATGCGATCTGGTGCTTGAATTTCTGCGTCTGACCTTTGAACGGGATCCAAGCGCCTTGGCAAGTTGGCAGTTGAAATACGAATCGCTACTGCGTCAATTCATCCTGGTTTGATCTGGTGTCTGTCAGGCGCTCAGAGCACGATCGATGATCAGGCCTTTGTTGATGCCATACGGTAATGTGCCGAAACACTGGTAAGTCATCAGATTGTCGTTGCCAAGCCGCGCGTGACACCATGCACGGGCGATAAAGTTCGGGGCATGCCTCAAAAGCAGTGCCGCCTGCCATAGTTTTGCAAGGGTTTCGGTGATCTGCCTTGCGCGCCCCAAATCCTGCATCGCTGAATCCCGCTCCGTGGGCAGATGTAACAGGGCGCGATCGAAGTCGCGGTCGATGCCCTTGCTCTGCGATAGCTCTTCGATCAAGGCTTCATAACACTCGGGATGCTTGCCGATCACCCGAAGCACATCCAGGCAAATCACATTGCCTGACCCTTCCCATATTGAATTAACCGGGGCCTCGCGGTAAATCCTCGCCATTGGCGCCTCTTCGATGTAGCCGTTACCGCCAAGAACCTCCATGGCTTCAAAGGTAAAAGCAGGTGCGCGTTTGCAGATCCAGTACTTGGCAAGCGGTGTTGCAAGGCGCAAAAGCGCTGACTCCCTGGGGTTTTGTGCCTGCATGCCATCGAGTGCTGCTGCCACACGTAAGCTGAGCGCCGTTGCGGCTTCGGATTCAAGCGCGAGATCAGCAAGCACTTGCTGCATTAAAGGGTGTTTGCTCAGGGTCCGTCCAAAGGCCTCACGCTGCCTGCAGTGGTGGATCGCGTTCGCGAGCGCAATGCGCATCAAACCAGCGCTACCGAGGGCACAGTCGAGGCGCGTCAGGTTACCCATTTCGAGGATGGTTGTGATCCCCCGTCCCGCTTCGCCAAGCAGCCAGCCCATGGCACCCGTGAATTCAACCTCACTTGATGCGTTGGATCGGTTGCCCAGCTTGTCTTTGAGCCGCTGGAGGGCGAGATGATTGCTCGCACCGTCGGATAACAGGCGGGGCACAAAAAAACAGCTTAAGGCATCTGACTTGGCCTCGCCATGCTGGGCAAGCATCAAGAAGCCGTCGCACATGGGTGCCGATAAGAACCATTTATGTCCCGTCAGGCGAAAGCGCTGGCCCCAAGCATCGTGCCCATCGGGCAGGGCGAAACTTTCATTCCGCCTCACATCCGATCCACCCTGGCGCTCGGTCATGCCCATGCCAATCAGCGCACCGTGCTTAAGTTCGATAGGAACCGATCTTGCATCGTAGTCGTGCGAAAGCAGCTTGGGGAGGTAGGCCTTGGCGAGTCCGGAGGACTTGGCCAAGACCGGGATGCTCGCAAAAGTCATGGTGACAGGACACTGGGTGCCGTTTTCAACTTGAGCAAACATCAAGTATTTGGCGGCGCGGTGCACTTGTGCACCCTGCGCAGGCTTAATCCAAGGCTCACAGTGGCATCCTTCAGCGATCAAACGCTGCATGAGTTGATGCCAAGCCGGATGAAAATCGACGCGATCCATCCGCTTCCCGAAGCGATCATGAGTGATCAGCTGCGGTGAAAACGTATTAGCCAGCCTGCCTAGCTCGAATAGCTCTGCTGCACCGAGCTCAGCGCCGAGCCTTTCGAGTTCTTTTTCCGCATGAAGTCCTGCTGGGTCGTCGCGATCAGCGGGCCCGACCGCCTGCGCGCGGTAGTGATCGAGCAGGGCTTGATCACTTGTAAAGAGATTGATGTTTTCAAAAGGCGTTGACGGGTTCAACGTTGATCGCCCATCGGACCTAAGCTTTGCCTTGGGCTTCGGCTTTTGCCTTGGCTTCGAGTTCAGCCTTGAGTGCAGCAAGCATTGCTGCCTTGCGTCTGGCTTCTTCTTTGCGCGCTCTTGCCGCTTTTTGGGAGGGGTCAAAGTGCTGCTTGATCTGATTCGCCGAATCAATCAGGGTGAAGCCACCGCCGAGTGCTGCTGCAACAACAAGGCAAATCAAGATAATCGCACCCGCCCACTCCGCAGGGTTAAAAGGTACTGGTGTCATGACACAAACTCCTCAAGAGGGAAAACACCGCTTCATCGTAGAGCAAATAATCATGAAGAACAATTATTTGCGATGATCTGTTGCAGTGTTTCCACATCTTGAATTTAGCGTTGTCGTGCCAGGATCATGAGGGCTGGCTCAGCCGCTTCAAGAGGGCTGACTCGCCTGCTCCGAGAGGGCTGGTACGCCCACTCTGAGAGGGCTGACTCGCCTGCTTAGGGCAGGATATTCAGGCCGCCGGCATCCTGAAGAGCGCACAAATCTTGTTGCCATCCGGGTCGCGCAAATAAGCCAGATAGAGCTTACCCGCCGGGCCCTCGCGAACGCCCGGAGGGTCTTCGATTGCCTCGCCACCATGGGCAAGGCCCGCTTCATGCCAGGCATGGACCTTCTCGGGCGAGTCGCAGGCAAAGCCAAAGGTGCTCCCGTTACCGGCAGAGGCGGGGTTGCCGTCAATGGGCAGCGATGTCGAAAACACACCGGTCTTGGTTCGCCAAAAAATACGATGCTTGTCGATGTGGCCAGGTGCTATGCCAAGCGTCCCGAGCACCGCATCGTAGAACTTCTTCGACCGCTCGATATCGTTGGTGCCCAGCATGATGTGTGAAAACATGGAAATCTCCTTTGCCTTGAGGAACTAGAAATAGGTGATGATGAACCGAAACACATCAGCACTTTAGCGCTGATCGCCGGTCTTGTTTTTGTTATCAGCGGCGTTTTCGTGACGTCATGGTGAAGCCGGGGTTCTGTTAGGCTTTCCGCGCCATGTCTCAAGATCTTCATCGCCATGATTGGCTTGATGCCTCTTACGGTCATGCTCGCCTTCACGCGGGCAGCGGCGCCCTAGGCCTTGCTGTCTTGCTCACCCTTGGTTTTGCTGCTGCGGAGTGGATTGCTGCGCACTATGCTGGCTCGGTTGCGCTCATGTCTGATGCAGGGCATATGCTCACCGATGCGACCTCGCTTTTTCTTGCCTTGCTGGCCCAGCGCCTTGCGCGCAAGGCGCCGACCTCGACAAGCTCTTACGGCTATGGCCGCATGGAGGTGCTCGCCGCCTGGCTAAACGCGATCGCCATGCTCTGTCTGATCGGCTTCATTGTTATAGAGTCTTTGCAGCGCTTTCTTAAACCCCAGGAGGTTGTCGGCGAGCAGGTCATGCTGGTGGCTGCCCTGGGCCTGCTGGTGAACCTGTTGGTGGCATGGCTGCTTTCGCGGGATAAAGCAAGCTTGAACACCAAGGCGGCCCTGGTGCATGTGATGGGTGATTTACTCGGTTCGCTTGCTGCCCTGATTTCGGGCTTTGTCATTTGGCTTACTGGCTTTCATCCGATTGATCCTATGCTGTCAATGCTAGTCTGCGCGCTGATGCTTCGTTCAACCACGATGTTGCTTCGCGACTCGTATCGCATTTTGATGGAGCAAGTTCCTAAGGTGGTGAATTTTGCCCAGGTCGCCGAGGACTTATTGGTGGATCCGAATGTCACGGAAGTTCACAATTTACACATATGGGAAACCGCACCCGGACACATCACGATGACAGTGCATTTGCAGGTTCTGTCGCTGCAGCAATGGCCTGCAACCCTCAGGGCTTTACAAACCATGTTGCGCGAACGGCATGGCATTGATCATGCGACCCTCCAGGCTGAGCTTGACGATGCCGAGCTTTTGTTACAAGAAAACAATCGATAACCATTGGAAGGAGATCTGGCACGATGCGTTCCCCATTCCCACCTTTTGACTATGAGTCCGCACGACGCAATTTTTCATTTTCAGTTCCAGAAGATTTTAATTTTGCTTTCGATATCGTTGCAGCGCGCGCAAGCAAGCATGACAAGACAGCTTTGATTGCGATTAACCGGTCGGGCGATCAAGTCAGCTACTACCGCTATAGCGATCTCGAGCAACAGTCGAACCGCTTTGCCAATGCCCTCCTGGCCATGGGTATCGAGAAGGGCGATACTGTCTTGCTCGTGTTGCCGAGAATTCCCGCTTGGTACTTTGTCATTCTGGCCTGTACAAAAATTGGTGCGATCGCGATGCCAGGTACCAACCAACTCAAGGCCAAAGATCTCGCCTACAGGATCCATCGCTCTGATGCCAAACTCGCTGTGGTTGCAGGCCCCCACGCCGAAGCAATCGAATCGATTCAAGCCGATTGTCCAACGCTGAGACAGCGGATTCTGGTCGGTGAAGCGCGATCTGGCTGGGAACACTTTGAATCACTTTGCGCGCAGGCCAGTGATCAATTGGATCGGTCGATGATTCCGCCAACCCGTGCAGATGAATCCATGCTGATTTATTTCACTTCGGGCACAACCTCGATGCCAAAAATGGTCGCTCGCGATCATGCTTATGCACTTGCGCATGGGATTACAGCGCGCTATTGGCAAGACCTGCGGGAATCTGATGTGCACTGGACCTTGACCGATACCGGTTGGGCAAAAGCCGCTTGGGGTTTGTTGTACCCGCCCTTACTGGCAGGAGCGAGCATTGTGCTTTATGACGGTGAAGGTTTCGACTTGGCGATGCACTTGAAAATCATCGCCCAACATCGGGTGAGTACGTTTTGTGCACCCCCGACGATTTATCGCTTGATGGCAAAAGCCGATCTGACCGGGGCTGATTTCAGTGCTTTGCGCCATTGTTTTGGGGCTGGCGAGCCGCTTAATCCAGAAGCGATGCGCGCCTGGAAGCAGGCAACAGGTTGCGATATTTATGATGGTTACGGACAAACGGAGACCATTAACATCGTGGCCAATTTCCCGGGTATGGCTATTCGTCCCGGTTCGATGGGCAAGCCTTGTCCAGGCCTGATGGTTGATGTGGTTGATGAGCTAGGACAAATCCTGCCGGCACATGAACTCGGTCATATCGCCGTCAAAATCACCGATCCTTATCCGCCGGGCTTATTCAGAGGCTACTACCGTGATGAGGCAACGACCGCAAACGTATTCCGTCATGGTTGGTACTACACCGGGGATACCGCAACTCGCGACGAGGACGGCTACATCTGGTTTGTCGGTCGATCCGATGACATCATCTCATCGTCAGGCTATCGCATCAGCCCTTTTGAAGTCGAATCAACCTTAATTGAGCATCCAGCGGTGGCCGAGGCTGCCGTGATTGGCAAGCCTGATCCGATTCGCGGCGAAATTGTAAAAGCTTTTATAAGCTTATCAAAAGGTTTTAGTCCCAGCGACGAGCTTGCTGCCGAGATTCAAACTTTTGTAAAGGCGCAGACAGCGCCCTATAAATATCCCAGAGAAATTGAGTTTCGAGAAAGCTTACCCAAGACGATCTCCGGGAAAATCAGAAGGGTCGCTTTACGCGAGCTCCCGTGAAGTTGCACACTGATGGTCTTAAAGTGCGCTGATAACTGCTTGGTAGACCTCAAGCGTGCCATGCCCGCCTCCAAGATCGGGTGTTCTAAGTGCCTGATCGGAAAACGCGCGGTCAACCGCTTTTTCGATTCGAATCGCGGCCTGCAATAAAGCGGGATGCTGATGACGCGTACCAAGCCACTGCAACATCATCGCAGCTGATAAAAACATGGCGGTAGGATTTGCGACACCTTGGCCGGCGATATCGGGTGCTGTGCCGTGCGAGGGTTGAAACAAAGCATGTTCGGGTCCGATATCAGCCGAAGGGGCCATGCCCATGCCCCCGATCAGGGCGGCGCCAAGGTCTGACAAAATATCGCCAAACTGGTTTTCGGTGGGCAGCACGTCATAGTGCCAAGGTTGTTTTACAAAATAGAGCGCCATCGCATCGATGTAACATTGGTCGGCATGGACTTGAGGGTAAGCTTGCGCGACTTCTTTGAAGATTGAGAACATGAAGGCCTGCCCCCGGTGCACATTTGATTTGTCGACACAGGTGACACGCGGAGGTCTTCGCAAGCGCTCGCCACGGTGCTGCGCGAGTTCAAAAGCGAAGTGGAAAAGTCGCTCGGAACCTTGACGGGTAATGCGTCCAAGATCGTAGGCTTCATCAACACTTGCTTTCGGGACTTTCTCCGGATGATACCTTCCGAAAAACCAGCCTTCGCTTTGCTCCCGCACGATGACCAGGTCAATCAACTTCGCACGGCTATCGGCGAGGGCAAGCGGGGCACCAGGTATGGCTCGGATCGGTCGCACACCTGCAAATAGATCTAAATGTTGACGCAGCGTAAGCTGTGGACCAATCTCGGTTCCGTCTGGATAACGTACTTCGGGCAAGCCCATCGCACCAAAAAGGATAGCGTCAGCGTCGCGACATGCCTCCCAGGTACCTTGAGGCAGGGCATCGCCGACATCCCGATAATGAGCCGCACCGGCGGGGTATTGCTTCAGCTTGAGCTGAAACTCATTCGATTGTTTTTGTAAATGTTCAAGAAGTTTTAAGCAGACAGCCATGACTTCAACGCCGATGCCATCACCTGGTAAGACGGCTATGTTGTAGCTGGTTTTCATTCAGTGCTCCGGTCTTTTCATCGGCAGGTGCATCGACAAGCATGCTGCTCGATCAAAACGGGCTGCCAAGCGATTAAAAATTTCGATACCGATGTGCTAATGATGACTAATTTAGAGCCGGGTTATTGCTGCATCGGCAATGATTGCGCCATGCTCTTGCACAAAATGTCCTGCCTCATCAAGCATCATTGGCGGAGGGCAGTGTTTGATGGTTTGGCGCAATGCTTCCATGCTCGCCGGTGAAAAAACCGGGTCAAGCATCCCGACAGCCATCATGGAACGGCCTTGCCAAGCGTCTTGCCAAAACCGAGCGGCAGCACGGGAAACAAGGACACCGTCGTCGTTTTCGGATGCCGGGACGATCTCCGGAAAGGCGCGGGTTGCAGCGCGATAGGCAGGCTCAGGGTAGGGTGCGTCGTAGGCTGCGGCTTCTTGCGCCGTTAAGTGAGGGTTGCCTCGCGCAAGAAGTCGTCCAATTGAAAAATCAGGTTTTGATGCGCACATCGCTCGCCACTTCAAAAAGCCCTCGGGTAGCGGCTCGCTTGCGGTGGCGAGGTAGGTGTTCATCACCAGTAGGCCGCGATAGCGCGCTCGATTTTCCATGGGTAGGGTGAGTCCCAGTAAGCCGCCCCAGTCTTGAACAACCAGATTAATCGCTTTGAGGTCCATCGCCTCAATCAATTCCAACAATATCGATCGATGCCAAGAAAAGCGATGTTGTGCGATATCAACCGGTTTATCGCTTTTCCCAAAGCCTGGCATGTCGGGGGCAACAACACGGTGTCCTGCGGCAAGAAAGACAGGCATCATGTGCCTGTAGAGATAGCTCCATGTGGGGTTCCCGTGAAGACACAACCAGGTCACCTCAGCATCGGGCGGTCCTTCATCCAGGATATGCATGCGCAAACCCTGAAGCGATGCGAGCCCATCGATATAGCGGCCCGCCCATGGATAGTTCGGCAGCGCTGTGAAACAGCGATCTGCCGTGCGCAAAAACTCAATGCCCGCCATCTCGTGATCCGCTCCCTGTTTGCTGCCCAACTTGTCCCATTGATTGCGCGAGTTTGCCTGATTCAAGAAAAAGGCGATACAGTCGGTCTCGTCACCAATACAATGTGTCGAATTAATTACAAGAAGTTCGGGTCAAGAAAAACGCGAGAAAGCAGAGGGACAAGATGCTCAAGAAAATCCAAATCACCACGTTGGCTGGCGCGAAGCGAATTGGTTTCGCTATCTTTTTGGGTGCGGTTGTTTCTGGCTGCAGCAGCAATGACGATTTCCTTGCCTGCCAGCAAGCTGTGTCGACGGGCTCGGTTGTCGTTGGTTCCGGACTTGCCGGTGACCCCGCAATCCCCGAACCACAGTCCGGCTACAAACTGGGCAAAAAACCAGTCACAGGGCTGAGTTATATGGCTGTTACAGCCAATCCGCTTGCAACTAAGGCGGGATGCGAGGTCTTGCGCGACGGTGGCAGCGCCATGGATGCGGCTGTTGCCATCCAAATGGTGCTCGGTTTGGTCGAACCTCAGTCCTCCGGGCTGGGCGGTGGCGCATTTATGCTGCACTATGATGCGGCAAGCAAGAAGGTTCAGTCCTATGACGGGCGGGAGACTGCGCCTTCGGCAGCGACCGAAGACTATCTTCGTTACATCAGTGCAACCGACAAAAGCAATCCCTTGCCCAAGCTGTCCAACGCCTTCAACAGCACGCGTGCCAGCGGACGCTCCATCGGTACGCCGGGCGCGGTTCGGATGTTGGAGTTGGCGCACAAGGACTATGGTAAACGGTCTTGGGGCGAGTTGTTTAATCCGGCGATTCAGCTTGCGAGCGAAGGATTTCCAATCAGTGGCCGCATGGCTGCGGCGATTGCCGGGGCTCGCGCGGATTTGCTCAGAGACCCCGATGCGGTTGGATATTTCTTGAATGCCGACCTTTCTCCCAAAGCGCTGGGTACAACGATCAAGAACCCGGACTATGCGGCAACACTGAAGACGATTGCCAGCGGCGGTGCTGATGCTTTCTATACCGGTCCAATTGCAAAATCGATTGTTGACAAGATTGCGGCAAGCACGGGTGGACCGGCAAGTCCTGTCGAGATCACGCCAGGCTTGACCAGCCTGCAAGATCTCGCCAACTATAAAGCGATTCGAAGGGAACCAGTCTGTACGACTTACCGTAACACCTGGGTCTGTGGCATGGGCCCGCCGTCTTCGGGTGGCGTTGCCGTTGCCCAGGCGTTAGGCATTCTTGAGCAGTTTGACCTGTCCGCGCAGAAGCCAACCCAGATCGGTGACGAAGGTGCAAAGCCCTCGGTTGCTGCAGTCCATTTAATCAGCGAGGCCCAGCGACTCGCCTACGCTGATCGCAACCAGTACCTCGCAGATACCGATTTTTTTCCGCTGCCAGCCAATGGTGTCTCAAGTCTTGTTGATAAGGCCTACCTCAAGACGAGAGCGAGCCTTATCTCGCTCACCAAGTCCATGGGAACTGCCACAGCGGGAACATTCACTGCAAAACCCATGGGAAGTAGTTCTCAAGAAGGGAACGGTACAAGTCATGTGACGATCGTAGATCGTGCGGGTAATGTGGTTTCAATGACAACAACCATCGAAAGTGGCATGGGATCGTTCCACTTCACAAGAGGCTTCTTGCTCAACAACCAGTTGACCGATTTTTCATTTGATCCAGTGGACGCCTCTGGCGCAATGATTGCCAACAAGATTGGACCCAACAAACGTCCGCGAAGTTCAATGGCGCCAACCATTGTGTTTTCCAAGGCGGCCGATGGGTCGATGGGTGACTTTCTGATGGCAACGGGCTCACCCGGTGGGGCAAGCATTATCCAATTCGTCACCAAAACCTTGATTGGCGTGATTGACTGGAAACTTGATGCACAGCAGGCCAGCGCAATGGTTAATTTCGGCGCGGCAAACAGTCCAACGACTGGTGTCGGGGGTGAACACCCCTATATCGACAGCAGCGCTAATGGCTTGAATGACCCGCTACTCAATGGTTTGCGTGCATTGGGCCACACCGTATCTTTTGCGGCTCAGTCAAGCGGTGTTTCGACGATCGTAAAGACCATCATCCCGGGCCGTGCATCGCCGGTTTATGTCGGCGGGGCAGATCCGCGTCGGGAGGGTATTGCCTTGGGCGATTCGCCACTTTGACCGGGTCTCAGGTCGCCGTGAAACCTGCTC
>Ga0214923_10001987_pt1 | contig 28045 bp, 19 predicted proteins | sample LL1510_MetaG_FD_177993 | JGI IMG/M metagenome (GOLD analysis project Ga0214923, IMG submission 177993) | Freshwater microbial communities from Lake Lanier, Atlanta, Georgia, United States - LL-1510 | ecosystem: Environmental > Aquatic > Freshwater > Lake | place: USA: Georgia | collected...
GGCGATGTAGCCGCCGACGGGGCTGAGCAGCGCGTAGACCCACTTGAAGCAGGCCAGGACGAAACCCCACTGGGCGTCGGTCTGGAGGCCGGCGACGTCGGCCACCATCGACGACTTCATGGTGGCGAGCATCTGCCGGTCGAGATAGTTGAGCAGCGCCACCGGCACCAGCAACGCGACCGGCAGCCAGGCCGAGCGCAGCCAGGCCGGTAGAGGCCCGCGGCTCCGCGTGGACGAAGGCGGCACCCGCTGCGGGGGATGGTCTTGCATGCCGTGGCATCCTCGGGCTGCATCCGGTTGCGAGGATGCCGGGCCGAATCCTATCCTGCCCGGAGCGTCGGGTGGTGATGACGCCCGGGCTCGCCGGCGGCATGGCCGGCGCGCGAGGCGTGCCGATCTCTCGACATGGGGTGCTGCGCATGATCCGTCACGACGCTTTCGTGCGGGCCGACGGCCGCAAGGGAATCCGCAACACGATCGTGGTCGTGTACCTCGTGGAGTGTGCCCACCACGTGGCCCGCGAGATCCAGTTGCCGTTCCGCGAGGCGGACGTCCATCTCATCGGCTTCGGCGGATGCTTCCCGAACGAGTATTCCTTCCGGATGCTCGAGTCGCTCTGCACGCACCCCAACGTCGGTGCCGCGCTGCTCGTGTCGCTCGGCTGCGAGGGCTTCAACCGGGGCGGGCTCCTGCGTGCCGTGCGGGCGAGCGGCCGGCCGGCGGACGTGGTCGTGATCCAGGAGCGCGGCGGCACCCGATCCACGATCGAGCAGGGGCGTCGCTGGGTCGAGGAGGCGCGGCGTGCGCTCGAGGACACCCCGCGCGGTCCGCTCGCCGCGCACGAACTCGTCGTGGGCACGGTCTGCGGTGGCAGCGACGGCACGAGCGGCATCACGGCGAATCCCGCGATCGGCCGGGCGTTCGACCGGCTGGTGGCCGAGGACGCGGTCTGCATCTTCGAGGAGACGGGCGAACTCATCGGCTGCGAGCAGATCATGGCCGACCGGGCGGTCACGCCGGACCTCGGCCGCATCCTCGTCGAGAGCGTGGCCAAGGCCGCGAGGTACTACACCGTGCTCGGTCATGGGAGCTTCGCGCCGGGCAACGCCGACGGCGGCCTCACGACGCAGGAGGAGAAGAGCATGGGCGCCTACTCGAAGAGCGGGTGCGCCCCGATCTCCGGGCTGATCAAGCCGGGCGACGTGCCGCGGGCGGGCGGGCTCTACCTCCTCGACGTCGTGCCGGACGGCGAGGTGCGCTTCGGCTTTCCGAACACGAGCGACAACGCGGAGATCGCGGAGCTCATCGCCTGCGGGTCGCACGTCACGCTGTTCTCGACCGGCCGCGGGTCGGTCGTCGGCTCGGCGATCTCCCCGGTGATCAAGGTGTGTGCGAATCCAGAGACCTATCGCAACCTCGCCGAGGACATGGACGTCGATGCGGGACGGATCCTGGAGGGCCGGGGCTCGCTCGACGACGTCGGCGCGGAGATCCACCGGCTCGTGCTCGATGTGGCCAGGGGTCGACGCACCGCGTCCGAGGCCCTCGGCCACCAGGAGTTCGTCCTCGGCTACAAGCACTTCGAGCCGGTCGGCCCCGCCTGCCACCCGACCTACGCGGGTGCGGCCGCGGGCGGGTGACTCCCGATCGAGTGGCCGCCCGGCATGCCCGCGGGGGGCCGCCGTCGGCAGCTCGTGCCGGTCGGCCGGGGGTCGATCACTTCTCCTTCCGCGGCTCGTCCACGACCTCGTCGTGCAGCCAGTCGATCATCCGGTCGGGCCAGTGCTGGAGGCTGCGACGCCGGGCCTTGCCGATGCCGAACCCATGGCCGCCGCGGGCGTAGACGTGCGCCTCGTAGTCGATGTCGGACTCGCGGAACAGGTTCATGAGATTGATGATGACGCTCGTGTGGGCGTCGTCGGCCGCGATGAGCAGGAAGGCGGGCGGCGAGCCGGGCGGCAGCCGCGACGGGATTCCGAGCGGCCCGGGATAGACGAGCATCTGGAACGCGGGCCTGGCATCGAGGCGATCGACCGGGTCGGGAGCGGCGGGGTCGCCCGCGCCCGGGCGGTAGCTCGTGATCGACACCACCTCGCCGCCGGCCGAGAAGCCGAGCATGCCGACTTTGTCGGGGCGGATGCCGAACTCGTCGGCCTTCGAACGCACCAGCCGCATCGCCCGCTGACCGTCCTGGAGCGAATGCTCCTCGAACTTGTACGGCACGCCTGGTTCCCGGGGCAGCCGGTACTTGAGCACGAAGGCCGCGAACCCGTGCTCCGCGAGGAACATCGCGGGCTCGACGCCGCCCCCCTGGAAACCGAGCTTCGCGAGGCCGCCCCCCGGCGCGACGATGATGCCCACGCCGGTCGCCCGGCCGGGTTCGGGCAGGAAGACCGTGAGTGTCGGGAAGTGGATGTTGGTGATCGATCCCTTCTCGACGACCTCGGGCTCGTCGCGGCGGCTTTCGAATCCGGGTGCGCCCGCCTCCCAGAGCGGGAGCACGCGCGGCTCGTCGGCAGCATGCAGTCGGGGGGCGGTGAACGCGGTGAGCAGGGTGAACGTGGCGAGCACTGGGTGGAGACGCATGGTATTCCTGCGGTCGACTCGGAAGGGGACGGATGCGATCGATGCAGCCGGCGGGGCCGGCGATCAGTTGACGACGTTTCGCAGCGGCATTCCCAGGAGCGCCCGGCGGCATGCGTCGGTGCCCTTGGTCCGCATGTCGAGCAGGCCCTCGACGGAGTAGAACGCGGCGTGCGGATTGACGATGAGCCGTTCGTAGGCCGGATGGGTCGGGTCCCGCCAGGCGACGAGCAGCGGATGGTCCGCGGCGGGCGGCTCGCCGACGAGCACGTCGATGCCCGCGCCGGCGAGCTGGCCGCTCGCGAGCGCGTCGGGCAGCGCCGTGGTATCGACGATGCCGCCGCGGGCGGTGTTGACGAGGTAGGCGCCCCGGGGGAGCCACGCGAGCGACTCGGCATTCACGAGGTGCCGCGTCTCCTCGGTCAGCGGGGAGTGGAGGCTCAGCACGTGGGAGGCGGCGAAGAGATCCCGCGCCGACTCGCAGCGGCGGACGCCGAGCGCCTTGTCGTAACCATCGGGCTTGTAGGGGTCGTAGAACGCGACCTCCATGCCGAGGGCCTTCGCCCGGAGCGCGGCCGCGGTGCCGATGCGTCCGAGCCCGACCACGCCGAAGGTGCGGCCTCGGAGGCGATGGATCGGGCCGGCGACGGTGTACATCCAGGGGTCGGGACGGTCGCGGAGCCGCACGTTGTAGAGGTTCACGCCCCGCACGAGGGCGAGCATCATCGCGATCGCCGAGTCGGCCACCTCCTCCGTGCCGTAGTCCGGCACGTTGGCCACCGTGATCCCACGGGTGCGGGCGAACGCATGGTCGACGTTGTCGATCCCCGCGCCGCAGCGCACGATCAGGCGGCAGCGGTCGAGACGCTCGATCGTCCTTCGCGTCAGTGACAGGTTGTGGTACATCATGATCGCGTCGGCGGTCTCGATCCGGCCCGCGAGATCATCCTCGCCGTAGCCGTCGAGGGCCTCCACGGTGGCGAGCCCGTCGAGGCCGGCCCGCTCCGGTGCGAGGTCGTCGTCGATGAAGTCGGTGATCACCACCCGATGCATGGCTTCTCCCTGCCCGAAATCCCCGGGATGGAACGCGACGGCCGATGGGTTCCCGCCGGACGCGGCGTGGCCCCCGACGGACCCGGCATAGCATAGAACAACGCATCCCCCTCCGCCCCACGCCTGTCCGAGGAACCCGACATGCCTCTCTCCCACGGCGATCTGCTGCAGCTGAAGCGTTGGAACACGCCCACGATCTACAACGGCTGGGAGCAGATCACCGCGCACGACGTCGCGGCGGCGGGCTGGAACCCCGACGAGACGCGTGACTTCATGCCCCAGATGGGCCCGATGGTGGGGCGGGCCGTCACGCTCGTCGTCGAGCCTTCGAACCCGTCGCACAAGGGACGTGCCGCCGCCTGGGAGGACTATCGGAAGTACGTGGCCGAGGCCGAGGGGCCGAGCATCGTGGTCGTGCAGGATCTGGATGCACCCCGCGTCATCGGGTCGTTCTGGGGCGAGGTGAATGCGAACGCCCACCGGGCGCTCGGCTGCGTCGGGACGATCACAGACGGGGCGATCCGCGACCTCGACGAGATGACCAATGCCGGCTTCAAGGCGCTCGCGCGGCGGCTCTGCGTCGGCCACGCGCACGTGACGCCCGTGCGGTGGGGCGTGCCGGTGACCGTGTTCGGCCGCGAGATCCGTCCGGCTCAGCTGATCCATGCCGACAAGCATGGCTTTCTGGCGGTGCCGCCCGAGGACGAGGAACGACTGCTCGAGGCGGCGGCCTTCATGGACTCGAACGAGTGCCACACGGTGATCGCCGCGGCGCGCGGCGCGCAGGGGTTCGGCCGCGACGAGATTCTCGCGCGGCTCGCCGCCGCGGGCCGCCGCTTCGGCGAGGCCGCCCGCGCGCGGTTCGGCCAGCGAGGCGAGTGGTAGCGGACTCGCGCACGGGGAGCGGGACGGTCCGTCCGGCGACGCGCGGGCGTTGGTCGTGCGGGCCGCCACCGTCGCCCTCGCATCGAGGCTGTGGCGGTGGTATACCGCGGGGCCGATCCAGGCGACTCGTGGCTCGACGCAGGGTGAGCATGGCCTCCTCGACCTTCTCACTCATCGCCGCCCCGTTTACGCCGTTCGGTGTCGATGGCGCGGTGGACGACGGGACGATCGGGCGGCTCGCGGCTCATCTCGCGGCTGCGGGCGTCGACGGCGCCTTCGTCTGCGGCACGACAGGCGAGGGGCCCTCCCTGACGACGCGGGAGCGAATGCACGTCGCCGAGCGCTGGATGGCGGTCGCGGGACCGCTCCGCGTGCTCGTGCACGTCGGGCATGCGTCGGTCGAGGAGAGTCGGGAACTCGCCGCGCATGCCGCCCGCATCGGGGCCGCCGGGATCGGCTGCTTCGCCCCGTTCTTCTTCCGCCCCCGCTCGATCCACGCGCTCGTCGAGACGGTGGCCCGGGTGGCGTCCGCCGCGCCGCGGACCCCGTTCTTCTACTACCACATTCCGTCCATGACGGGCGTCGATCTCCCGATGCGCGAATTCCTTCCCGCCGCGGCGGCCCGCATCCCCTCGTTCGCGGGCATCAAGTACACGCATGACGACCTCGACGACTTCGAGGCGTGCCTGCGGCACGCCGGCGGCCGGTTCGAGATGCTCTTCGGCCGGGACGAGATCCTACTCGACGCGGTGGATCGCGGTGCGATGTCCGCCATCGGCAGCACCTACAGCTTCATGGCGCCCCGCTTCCGGAAGCTGCTCGCCGCCCGCGGCCGGGGGGATGCCTCGGCGGCACGAGCCGCGCAGGATGCGGCCGCCCGCGTGATCGACGTCATGCTGCGGCACGGCGGCCTCGCCGCCGGGAAGGCGATGATGGCCATGGCGGGCGTCGCGTGCGGACCGGTCCGCCTGCCGCTCGAGAGCCTCGATGCGGCCGCGGTCACGTCGCTGCGGGCCGACCTCGCGGGCGTGGGATTCGAGCACGCCTGATCGACGGCGCCGCACGACGGGACGCGCTCGGCCCCGATCGCTCCGGGCGGTCGTGCGACCCGGCTCCGACGTCAGGCGAGGACCGGCTCGATCACGTGGCCGTGCACGTCGGTGAGCCGTCGCTCGATGCCGTTGTTGTAGAACGAGAGCCGCGTGTGATCGAGGCCGAGGAGGTGCAGGATCGTGGCGTGAAGGTCGTAGATCGTCGCCACGTGCTGGACCGCCCTGTAGCCGAACTCGTCGGTCGCTCCATGATGGAAGGCCCGTTTCACGCCGGCACCGGCGAGCCACACCGTGAAGCCCGCGGGATTGTGGTCGCGGCCGTTGGCCCCCTTCTGGAACGTCGGCATCCGGCCGAATTCCGTGACGAACGCCACGAGCGTGTCGGCGAGCAGGCCACGGTCCTTCAGATCCCTGAGGAGGCCCGCGACCGGCTGGTCGAGGATCGGGCCGTGCACCGAATACTGCTTCACGATCGTCTTGTGGCCGTCCCAGTTGCCCACGCCCTCGCCCATCGCGTAGCCGCCGTTGAAGAGCTGCACGAATCGCACCCCCTTCTCGACCAGTCGGCGAGCGAGGATGCAGTTGCGGGCGAAGCGGGACTTGAGCGAGTTGGTGACGTCGTCGGCTCCATACCGTCGCAGCGTCTCGGCCGACTCGTCCGACAGATCGGCCACCTTCGCCGCCGACAGCTGCATCTTCGCGGCGAGCTCGTAGGCACTGATCCGTGCGGCGAGGTCGGTGTCGCCGGGGTGCCGGGCCAGGTGGTCCTCGTTGAGCATCCGCAGGAAGTCGCGGGTCGCGAGGTCGGCGGCATCCGGGATCGATGCCGGCCGGGCGAGATTCGCGATCGGCTTGTCGGCATTGAACGCCGTGCCCTGGAACACGGCCGGGAGAAACGCGCTCTGCCACTGCCGCGGCCCGATCTGCGGCACGCCACGCGGATCGGGAATCGCCACGAAGGCCGGCAGATCGCGGCACTCGCTGCCGAGGGCGTAGGTCGTCCAGGCCCCGATGCTCGGGAAACCGTCGAGCGTGAAGCCTGTCGACATCTGGCTCTCAGCGGGGCCGTGGGTGTTGCTCTTCGCCGTCATCGAATGGATGAAGCACATCTCGTCGGCCAGTTCGCCGAGGTGCGGCAGGAGATCGCTCGTCATCGTGCCGCTCTCGCCCCGCGGCTTGAACTCCCAGAGCGGCTTGACGAGGTTGCCCTGCTCCCCCTGGAACGTGATCAATTTCCCGCCGTCCGGCGTCGGCATCGGCGTGTCGTGGAGCCGGACCAGCTCGGGCTTCCAGTCGAAGGTGTCGACGTGCGAGAGCGCACCCGAGCAGAAGATCAGGAGCACGTTTTTTGCTTTGGGCGGGACGTGCGGCTGACGCGGCGCGAAGGGCTGGGCCGGGTCGATCGCCGGCCGGATCGGCGGCTGGGCGCCGAGCAGCCGCTGTTCGTGGAGCAGGGCCGCGAGCGCGATCCCGGAGAGCCCCGTGCCGCCCCAGTGGAGGAAGGCCCGGCGATCGAGCAGGTGGCGGCCGGCATGGGAGAGGTCATGTTTCATACGTCATGCACCGCCTCGGGGGCGGCCAATGGGTCGTGTCCACCGTTCCGACGGTGGATGGGCTCGTCGCGTGGGCCGCGGCGGCCCGATGCTCCTCGAGCGTTCGCCGACGCCCTCGACTCCTGTGAAACGAGAGTGAACTGAGTCCTAATACAGCATGATGAATTCGTTGGCGTTGTAGAGGCTGCGGCAGAGGATCGGAAGGCCGTGCGCTGCCACGAGCTCGCGGCCGGCGGCGATTTCCCGGTCGGTGGCCCTGCGACCGAAAGCGATCTCGATGGCGTGCGCCACCTGCAGGCCCGGGTCGCTCCCCGCCTCGCGCTCGACGCGCTTCGCGAACCGGTCCGCCTGATCGAGCAGGAAGTCGCCGTTCAACATGTTGAGCGCCTGGAGCGGCGTCGTGCTGCTCGTGCGCCTCGGCTGCACCTGCCCGGCGTCGGGGCAGTCGAAGGCGCCGAAGAACGTGTCGAGCTCGGCCCGCGGCTTCGCCTGGTAGACCATCCGGCGGAAGTCGTCGTCGGTGAACACGGTCTTCGTGGTGTAGACCTTCACGTAGTTCGTGTTCGGCTCGAACAGGTCGAAGCCGGGTCCGCCCATCGTGCGGTTGAGGCTGCCGCTGACGGCGAGGATCGCGTCGCGCAGGGGCTCGGCCTCGAGCCGGCGGGGCGGATAGCGCCACAGCAGCCGCGACCCCGAGTCGGCGGCGAGGCCGTCGGCCCTCGCGGTGCTCGCCTGCCGGTAGGCGCGGCTCGTCACGATCAGCCGGTGGAGGTGCTTGAGCCGCCAGCGGTCGGCGGGGCTCGCCGGATCGACCAGTTCGCTCGCGAGCCAGTCGAGGAGCGCCGGATGGCTCGGCGTGCCGCCGTTCACGCCGAAGTCGCTCGGCGTGTCGACGATGCCCGTGCCGAAGTGATGGTGCCAGAGGCGGTTGACGATCACCCGCGCGGTGAGCGGGTGCGACGGCGACGCGATCCAGTCGGCGAGGGCCTGGCGGCGGTCCGGCTCCGGGGCGTCGGCGGGCAGTTGCCACGGCGCGCCGAAGTTCGCGAGGCTTCCCGGCGGGATCTCCTCCCGGGGCTGCAGCGGATCGCCGCGGAAGAAACGGTGCGTCTTGCCGGGAGCCACGAACTGGCCGGCGTAGGCCTTGGGGAGGGTGGTGAGGGCGGCGAGTTTCGCCTGCCGTGCGGCGACCTGTTCCGTCAGCGATTCGAGCTCGGCGAGTTCGTTCGGCGAGCGGTCGGCGGCGGTGGCGATCGGGCCCACTCCGGCGGCGTGGACGTAGTCGTGGGGCAGGCGGTCGACCTGCCGGGCGACCGTCTTCCAGGTCTGGCCGTCGAGCGACACGGCGATCTCGTACCGAGTCGCCAGACGGTCCGAGTATTCGGGCTTCGGACTCCGGTCACGACTCCACACGACACGGCTCACCTGCTCGACCTCGGGCAGTTCGAGCTGCACCCAGCCGCCGCCGATCGAGTTCGAGATCCACGACCTGCGGTTCCCGTACCTTCCGTCGTTGACGTGCTCCAGCTTGTGGTAGTTGCTTGTGTCGTAGTCGCCCGACGACGAGGGCTTCGCCCCCCGGCCCACGTTGCGTCCATCGACCGAGAGCACCTCGAGCTCGTCGATGCAGGGCTCCGCCGAGTTCGTCGCGAGCACGGTGAACCGGACGAACTTCGCCCGCTCCGGCGGAAAGGCGTCGACGTTTTCGCCGGCCGTCACGGGACCGCGCAGGTGGGCTGCCAGGCCTCCCTCGTCGGCCGACTCCTGCTCCTCGAAGATCACGGTGTCGGCGGTGACCGGGGCCGGGCTCGCCCCGCCGACCACCAGGAGCCGCGTCGTTTCCGTCAGGGCATGGGCCCCGGCGTCGCGAAACCCGCTCCAGACGGCTTTGTCGGGAGGTGGATCGCCCGCGCCGTCGGCGAACAGCCGCTGATCGACGACGGCGATCTCCCGCTGGTCGGCGCTCGTGGCCGGGTCGCCGTCGGCGTCGAGCACGTAGCGGGCATCACGGGCGTGCGAGTGCCAGCCGGCCCCCCACGAGATCCAGATTCGGAACAGCCCCTCGGCCCGTGGGGCGTAGGCGAAGACGGCCTGGCCGGGCGCGGCGGCCCACCAGTGATACTGCTTGCCGAGGTTCGGCAGCGAGCGGATGCCGCCCGGCTCCGCGGCGTGGCCGCGTTCACTGCCGGCGGCGTGGTCGGCGACGCCCCTGGGCTGAACGAGCGTTTCGGCGAGGTCCTTCGAGAGATCGTCGATCACGATCGTGCGCTGCAGTCGCGCGGCCGGCTGCAACTCGGCGATCCGGCGTTGCATCGGGGCGAGTTCCGCTCGCACGGCCGCGACCGTGCCGAGCCGCTCCGTGTTGTCGGGCGGCAGGATGTCGCGGTCGCCGTGCTCGACGCCCGCGAACACGGCCTTGAGCCGGTAGTAATCGACCTGCGGAATCGGATCGAACTTGTGGTCGTGGCAGCGGGCGCAGCCGACGGTGAGTCCGAGGAACGCGGAGCCGGTCGTGCCCAGGATGTCGTGCAGCTCGTCGGCGCGCTGGTTGGCGGTGAGCACCGGGTCGGGCGACCCGACGCGATCCTTCGGTCCGCCCACGAGAAAACCGGTCGCGGCATCGGCGCCGAACGTGTCGCCACAGATCTGCGCCTTCACGAATGCGTCGTAGGGGATGTCGGCATTGAATGATTCGATGACCCAGTCGCGGTACGGCCAGGCATGCGCACGCGCCTTGTTCATCTCGAAGCCGTCGCTCTCCGCGAACCGCACGACATCGAGCCAGTGCCTCGCCCAGCGTTCGCCATAATGGGGCGAGGCGAGCAGTCGATCGACGAGGTCGCGGTAGGGCCCGGCGACGCCCCCGGCCTTGCCGCATGCATCCTCGAAGGCGGCGATCTCCTGCGGCGACGGCGGCAGGCCGACGAGATCGAACGACACCCGGCGGATCAGCGTGCGCGGGTCGGCCTCGGGGTTCATCGCCAGGTTCGCCGCGGCGAGTGTCTCGAGCACGAAGGCGTCGATCGGCGCGGTGCGTTCGGGAACCGCCGGCACCGGGGGCCGCACGAGCGGCTGAAACGCCCAGTGATTCCGCCCCTTCACCGGCTTCGGCTCGCCCGCGGGCACAAGGGCGGCGAGCGACCGCATCTCGTCGGGCCAGGGTGCGCCGGCGGCGATCCACGTCTGGATCAATGCCTGATCCTCGGCCGAGAGCGGCGCGCCGTCGGCTGGCATCCGCGTCTCCTTGTCCGTCGTCGAGATGCGGACGAAGACCTCGCTCCGCGCGGCGTCCCCCGGCACGATGCCCGCGATCCCGGAGTCGCCCCCTGCGATCGCGCCCTCGCGCACGTCGATGCGGAAGCCGCTTTCCGGGGACTCGACGCCGTGGCAGGTCCCGCAGCGTGTGGCGAGCAGCGGGGCGACACGCGTCGCGAACAGGTCGCCGTCGGCTCGGCCACGCGAGGCGGACGCGGCGACGAGCGTGCCGACGAGCGTGCCGACGAGCAGGGCGGCGGTCGAGCGGAGCGCGTGCATGGAGGGTGGATCGCCTCGCGAAAGACGGTGCGACTCGGACGTGGTTCCGCCAGGCATCGCCGAGGATTATAGAGTCGGCGGGGTGGTCGCCTTCATGGGATTCCGGCCGCGGCGGGCTTCACCAATGCGGCGGGCTTCACCAATGTCGTTCGACGAGTTTTCGTCCCTGGAGGTCGAGCGCCTGCGGGTCGGGAATCTCGTAGCGGACGCCGGCCGTGTCGATGATGCAGATCGAGCCGTCCTCGCGGCGCATCACGTCGGCCGTGTGGGCGACGCGAAACCGGTGTGGTCCCCGCGAGGTCTCGACGTTCCACTCCGCAGGCCGGCCGTCTCCGATCGTCCTGATCGACACGATGATCTCGACGGTTTCCCTCGCGGCGAGCGCCTCTTCCACGAGGCGGCGGATGTCCGGCGGCTGATCCGCCAGCGAATCGATCCACGCGAGCTCCCGGCCGTCGGGGCCGCTGAGGGAGACCGGTCCGAGCGGCCGTGACACGGGGAAGGCGCGCCGCGGATCGACGCCGTCATGCCGTCGTCCGGCTCCGTCCACGAGCACGATGCGTCCCGCCGTACCGCGCTCCAGCCGCCACCCCAGCGACGCTTTCGCCGCGGCAGCCTCCCCGTCCGTGGTCCGGGTCTCCGTCATCGTGCGTCCTCCCTGGGTGGCACCATGGACAGCGCGTCACCTGCCTCGTCCACGTCGTCCACGTCATCCGCGTCGTCCACGTCGCCCTGCTCGTGCGACCGCGCCTGGGCCCGATGCAGCCGCGCGTAGGCGCCGTCGGCGGCGAGCAGTTCGTCGTGCGTGCCCATTTCGACGATGCGGCCGCCGTCGAGCACGATCAGGCGATTGGCCCGGCGGAGCGTCGAGAGCCGGTGGGCGATCGCGATCGTCGTGCGTCCGGTCACGAGGCGGTCGATCGCGGCCTGGATCTCCGCCTCCGTCTCGGGATCGACGCTCGACGTCGCCTCGTCCAGGATCAGGATGCGGGGATCGACGAGCAGCGCCCGGGCGATCGACACCCGCTGCCGCTCGCCACCGGACAACTGGCTGCCGCGCTCCCCGACGCGGGAGTCGTAGGCCGCCGGCAGCCGCATGATGAAGCGGTGGGCGCCCGCCGCGCGGGCCGCCGCCACGATGCGGTCGGGCGGCGCGTCGGGCCGACCGTAGGCGATGTTGTCCGCCACGGTGCCGAAAAAGAGGAACGGCTCCTGCAGGACCACGCCGAGCTGGGAGCGGTAGGCGGCCACCGGCATCCTCCGCAGGTCGATGCCATCCACGCGGATGACGCCCTCGCCGGGGTCGAAGAAGCGACAGACGAGGTTCGCGAGCGTGGATTTGCCCGAGCCGCTCGAGCCGACGAGGCCGACCATCTCCCCGGGCTCGATGACGAGATCGATGCCGTGCAGCACCTCGCGTTCACCGTAGTGGAAGCGGACGCCTTCGAGCTCGATGCGGCCGGCGAGCCGTCCGGGCACGACGGGGTCGGCGGGCTCGGCGACCGTCGGCACGCAGTCGAGGATCTCGAAGATCCGCTCGGCGCTCGCGGCGGCCCGCTGCGTCGCAGGCACCATGCGGATCATCGACTCGACGCGGCCGTAGAAGCGGGCGATGTAGGCGAGGAACGCCGTGAGCGCGCCGACCGTGAGGGTGCCGCCGAAAACGAGCCACGCGCCCGCGCCCCAGACGACGAGGATGCCGATCTCGGTGGCGAGGCCGACCAGGGGGCCGAAGAGCGACCAGTCGACGTTCACGAGGTCGTTGGCCCGGATCACGGCGGCGTCGGCGGCGGCGAACCGCCGGCTCTCCCGGCGCTCCTGCGCGAACGCCTTCACGACGCGGATGCCCGGAATGGTGTCGGCGAGGAGGCTCGTCATGTCGCCCCAGGCCACGCTCGCCTGGGTGAATCCGCGCCGCATGCGGGCGCGGACCGCATACACCAGCCAGATCACGAACGGGAAGGGCACGAGGGTCACGAGCGCGAGCACCGGGTTGATCCAGAGCAGGATCGCGGCCGTGAACGCGACGAGCAGGACGTCCGACGAGAAGTCGATGAAGTGCAGCGACAGGAAGTTGTTGATGCGGTCGGTGTCGTTGCCCACGCGCGAGATCAGATCACCGGTGCGTCGGGACGCGTAGAAGTCGAGCGAGAGCGACTGCATGTGGTCGTAGGTGCGCATCCGCAGGTCGGAGGCGATCCGCTCACTGACCCAGGCGAGCGTCCACGAACGCGCCCATGCGAGGAGCCACGCGGCGACCGCCGCGGCCGCCAGGGCGGCGAGGTATGCGGCGACGTGCGCGAACGGCACGGGCGTGCCGTTCTGGCGGGGAATGAGCACGTCATCGACGAGCGGCATCGTCAGGTAGGGCGGCACGAGCGCGAGCGCCGTGCTCGCGAGCGAAAGCACGCAGCCGAGGATCGCCGTCGCCGCGTGGGGCCGCACGAAGTGGAGCAGTCGCCAGAGTGGTCGCCAGGATCCGGGTTCATCCGCGTCGTCCTCGACCGGTGGAGGCGCGGCCGGGGGGCGCGGAGGGCGGGGGGCGGCCGGGGCCCCGGCCGGTTCCCCGGGGGAAGACGCGTCGGGGGCCGGAGGGGGGGGGAGCGGGGTGTGCACGCGGAACTGCCGGGATGGTGGTGGGGGTGGCACCGGTCGTGCCGGAGGCCGGGAAAACGGGACTTCAAAAACTTTCGCGCCGGCGCTTGAAAACCGTCACGGCGCGTACCTACTATCATGCCGTCGCGCGGTCACCGGTCGATATCTCCTACATGGAAGGGGAGTCGGGATTCGGTGCCACGCACGGATCGCACGGCGGTTTCCCGCTCTCCCGATGCCCACGACCGTTTGCGTCGTTTCTCATCCCACGGCCCCGGGAGCCGCCACGTGACGGCGCTTTCCCAGCGGGCCGATCGGATTTTCGAGACCATCGACCGCAATCCCTGGCTGCACGACCGGGGACTCGGCTGTTTCTCCCTCCGGATGCTCGACTGGCTCGCGGGCGACTTCCTCGCCCCGCACGTCGACGTGATGGCGGTCACCCGGTACGGCAAGGAACCGGCCCGGCATGAGCGGTCGTTCGACTGCTTCCTCTCCACCGAGAAGATGTCGCGGGTGCGCACCGACTCGGGGATGCACGAGCTGGGAAGTTTCGTCGACGAGGGGCTTCGGGTCCTCCACGAGATCGCGCCGGAATCGGGCGTGCTCTGCTACCAGTCGTCGGCGGAGATCGAGCGGGCCGCGATCAATCATCCCGGCCTGCGGCTGCTCAATCCGCCCGCGGCGCTCGTGGCGATGCTCAACCGCAAGACGTGGGTGCGGCGGGAGATGCAGTCGATCGGCGTGCCCGTGATCCCCGGCGTGGAGGTGCGGCTGGCGGCCAGCCTCGTGTCCGTACTCGTGCGACGCCACGGACTGCCGCTCGTCGTGAGCCTCGATGAATCGGCCGCCGGCTCGGGGGTGCATCTCGTCACCGACGAGGCGCAGTTCCGCGATCTCGTCGCCACGCACCACGGTGCCGCCGCGACCGTGATGCCCTTCATCGACGGCCGCAGCCTGAGCATGGCCGGCGTCGTCACGCGGAGCCACGTGCTGCTCGGCGAGGCGTCGCTGCAGATCATCGGCGAGCCCGCGCTCACGGGATTCCGCTTCGGCTGGTGCGGCAACGACTTCTCGGGGAGCCTGCTCCGCGAGGAGGAAGTGGCGCAGATGCGCACGATCGTCGAGCGCGTCGGCCGCTGGCTCACGACGCTCGAGGTCGCCGGCGAGCGGGGCTTCCGCGGCATCTTCGGGATCGACTTCATCTCCGACGGCCGACGCGTCTACTTCACCGAGATCAATCCCCGGTTCCTGGGCACCACGGCGCTCATGGCGGACCGCCAGCGTGAACTCGGCCGGATTCCCGTCAGCTTCCTGCACCTCGTGCCGTTCCTGCCGGATGCGGAGATCGACGACGACTTCGCGGCCGCCTACAACGCGCCCGGCCGGCCGCTCGACGTCGCCCAGCTGTGCCTGCACAACGTCGCCGGCGACGATGTGATCGTGGAGGCGGCTCCGGAGCCGGGACGCTACGTCCTCGGCGACGGACGACTCCGCTTTCTCGGACCGGCCGACGCGCTTTCCGAGACGCAGTCGTACGACGAGGTGGTCATCGCGGGCGAGATCCCGCTCGAGGGCACGCGGCTGCTCAAGACCTCCGACGAGTTCTGCAAGGTGTTCACCTACGAGCCGATGCTCGGCTCCGATGGCAGGACGCTCAACGCCCGGGGGCGGGCGCTCGTCGAGGCCGTGCGCGGATCGTTCCGGTTGCGTCCCGCCGCCGGAGCGTGAGCCGGCGCCATGGCCCTCGATCCGCGGGTGGCGTCGCTGCTCGGCGCCGACGAGGCCACGCGGTCGCGGTTCCTCGAGGCCGCGATCGCCAGGCGGGCCTACGACCAGCGTGATCCGGAGCCGTGCGATCTCTCGCTCGTGCCCCGCGTCGTTTCGCGGGCCGACGCCACGACGATCGCCGATGTCGCCACGCGGGTCGTCACGGCCTCGCTCGCCTGGGCGCTCGACACGCATGCTGCCGGCCGCGCGGTGCCCGGCTATCCGCTCGACTGGGTGCGTGGCGCCATCACGACGCTTCCTGCAGAACTCGTCGGCGACGTGCGGCTCGACTTTCTGGTGTCGGGAGGCAGGCTCAGGCTCCTCGAGGCCGGCTGGGTCAACCTCAGCGCGTTCGACTATGCCCCGCAGGCCGCGCTCGCGCTGTGCGACGCCGTGCCGGGTCTCGCGCGGCATTTCCACGTCGAACGCCCCGTCTCGGCGATGCGACGGCGGCTGATCGAGCGCGGCGTGCGGCGGCTCGCGATCCTCGTCAAGGAGGAGCACACGGTGTATGCGGCGAACGACTTCGCGCTCATCGGGGAGGCGCTGGCCCCCATCGAGACGCTCGTCGTCGCCGAGCCCGACTTCCACCTGCTCGCGGCGGCCGGGCGCGGGCTGCGCGTCGGGGATGTGCCCGTCGATGCCGTGTACCTCCGCTCGCTCGACGGCCCGCAGGCGTTCGTGGGCCGCCATGCAACGGGGAACCGAGCGGCCCTCGGGCTCCTGCTCGCGAGCGACGTGCTCCTGCACGACCATCCGCTCATGCTGCTCGCCGAGGACAAGGATCTCGGGTTCCTGGTGCCCCGGGATCCGGCGCTCGCCGCCGTCGTGCCGCGCTCGACACGGCCCGCCGACGTCGACCCCGCCGATGCGTCGTGCTGGGTGCTCAAGCTCCGGGACCGGCACAGCGGGACGGGGGTGTTCCTCGATGAACAGGCGATGCTCGCGCACTGGGACGACCCGGCCGCGGTGCTTCAGGAGCGGATCGTCCCCGATCCTTTTCCGCTGGCGACGGTCCACGGGCACCGCGGGGACGCCGTGGCCGACCTTGCGGTGCACGTCTCCTACCGCTACGACGTGGCCACGCGTTCCATGCGGACCGCCGAGGTGGCCGGCTACTTCAGCCGGTTCTCGCTCACGAGCGGCATCGTCAATCTCTGCGCCGGCGGCGGAATCGTGCCGGTTCTGTCGGAGAGGCCGGCGGAGGAGTCCTGAGCGAACGCGTCACCAGCCGTCGGCCGGGATCACCTGGTTGTCGGCCCGGTGCACGAGCCGCGTCCAGGCGACGTCGACCACCGTGTTTCGGTCGTTCCGTGCCGACGCGTTGGTCGCTCTTCGTCCTGCCCACCTATGATGCATGAACACGACCGGCAAGGCATCACCCCGTGCATGATGAAGGCGGAGTCATGACGCGCCGTGATCGACTGCTCGCCCTCGCGGTGGTCGCGATCCCGCTCGGCACGGCGATCCTGCTCCCGGCTGTGCCGTCCCTTCGACCACCGCCGCTCGTGGCCACGGCGGGATCCTCCTACGCGGCCTCCCCGATCGCGTTCGAGCGGAGGCCGCTGGCGCTGCCGGGAGAGGATCGTCACCTCCCGCTGATCACGCACGTGCAGGTGGTCGATCTCGATGGGGACGGGGCTGCGGAGGTCGTCGCCTGCGATGCGCTCGGCCACCGGGTCGTCCGGTTCGACCGGGGCCCGGACGGTGGGTGGACATCCCGGACGGTCGCGGAGGACCTCCACGTGCCGGCGCATGCCACCGTGATCGACATCGACGGCGACGGCGACCGCGACATCGTCGTCGCGATCCTCGGCGACATCCTCCCGTCGGATGCCGACGTCGGCAGGGTGGAGCTGCTCGAATCCACGCCTGGCGGTTACGTGCGGCATGTCCTGCTCGAGGACGTGCGTCGCGTGGCCGACGTGCAGGCCGGTGACTTCGACGGCGACGGGATCATGGATCTCGCCGTCGCCATCTTCGGCTATTCCCGGGGCGAGGTGCTCTGGATGCGCAACCGCGGTGACGGCACCTTTGCGCCCCGGCAGCTGCTGTCGGGCCCCGGCGCGATCCATGTGCCCGTGCGCGACTTTGACGGCGACGGCGACCTCGACATCGCCACCGTGATGTCGCAGGACGACGAGGAGGTGTGGGGGTTCGAGAACCGTGGCGACGGCCGCTTCGAGAGGCGGCTCCTCTGGCGCACGGCGAACTTCGACCAGGGGAGCGCCGGCCTCGTGGCCGCCGACCTCGACGGCGATGGCGATGACGACCTCGTCCTGCCGGTGGGAGACAATCTCGAGGATTTCGATGCGTTCCCGCAGCCCTACCACGGGTGCCTGTGGCTCGAGAACGACGGGAACTGGTCGTTTCGCCCGCACCGGATCGCCGATCTCGGCGGCACCTACGCGGCGGCCGTCGGCGACGTGGATGGTGACGGCGATCTGGATGTCGCGCTGGCGAGCATGGACAACGACTGGCGGAACCCGGTCAACGCGGCGGTCGTGTGGCTGGAGAACCGGGGGCGGGAGCGGTCGGACGCGCCGGTGCGATTCCGCACGTGGCAGGTCGATGCCGATCCGATCCATCTGGTCACGGTCGCGGCCGGCGACGTCGATGGCGATGGCCGCACCGACCTCGTCGCCGGCGGGCTGAATCTCCGTCGACCATACCGGCGGATCGCCGGCGTGACGGCGTGGTTCGCGCGGAGCGGCGCACCATGAGCTCCGCCCTGAGGAGCATGCTGGTCATCGCGATCCTCGTCGAACTGGCCGCGGGGGGCTGGCTCCTGGCGAGCCGCGCGCTTCGCGTGCCTCCCGCTCTGCCCGCCGACATGTCCGACGATCCGCTGCTGGCCGCCGAGATCCGCGAGCTGGCCGCGAAGGCCGACCGGGGTGGAGCACCGGAGTGGCGGATGCTCGGCGAGGGGCTGCTCGGCCAGGGTGCGTACGCGCACGCGGAGTCGGCCTTCGCGCGGGCGGCCGCGCTCGCGCCGCAGGACATCGACGCCCTCTTCGGGCAGGCGTTCTGCATCGATCGCACCGGCCGGATGGCGGCAAGCAACCCGCTCTACCGGCGGTGTCTCGACCTGCCTGACCGGACCGAGGACGCGGTCGGGAGGAGGCCGTTCGCCCTGTACGCGATCGGGAGGAACCTGCTCCGACTCGACGACGTGCAGGGCGCCGAGGCCGCGTTCCGCGAGAATGCGTCGTTCCTGCCGGCCCAGCTTCAGCTCGCGAAGCTGCTCGTGCGCGATGGTCGGCTGGGAGAGGCGGTCAGGATCGTCGACGACCTGCTGCGCCAGCTGCCGCTCGCCCTCGAGCTGCACCAGGTGAAGGCCCGGATTCTGGACGCGGCCGGTGCCCCCGCCGAGGCGTTCCTCGCCCGCGCCATGGAAGAACGGTCCGCACACCTCGTGGAGTCGAACTTCAGCACCGACTACGTGCGTCCGTTCACCACCCGCCTCGGGATGCCGCGCGTCCTCCAGGAGGTCGAGAGCCGCCTGCCGCCCATGCCCGGCGACCCGCGCCGCGATCCTGCCGTGCTCGAGCGGGAGATCGCGCCTCTCGAGGCACTGGTCGCCGAGGCGCGGGTGCCGCAGCGGGCGACTCTTGCCTTCCTGCGCGGGGCCCTCGCCGCCGATGTGGACGATGTCGCGGGGATCACCGCCGCCCTGGGCATCGTCGATGCCGCAGGCGACCGCGGCGCGAGTCGCCTCGAGCTCGAGGCGCTGCTCCGAGACCGGATGGGAGACGACGCGACAGCAACCGCGCTCCGCGAGCGGGCTGCGGCGATGGCTCCATCGCCACAGCTGCACCGCCGGCTCGCCGAGGAGTGCGAGCGGCGGGGTGACGAGGCGGCGGCACGTCATCACCGGGCCCGGGCGCATTTCCACCTCGGGAAGGCGGCCTATCGGCGCAACAGGCTGGAGGACGCGTTGCGGGAGTTTCGCGAGGCGGCCGTCCACGACGACCGGCACGTCGCCACGTGGTATCGCGCGGGAGAGATGGCCTATCATCTGGGTCGCAGGGCGGAGGCGGTGGAGGCGTTCCGCCGCGTCGCGGCTCTCGAGCCCGATCACGAGCGGGCGTTGCGATGGCTCGATCTCCTGGCAACGGCGGCGGTCTCCGGCCCGGATGGAGGATGACCATGCAGCTCCGGCACGGGCGGACATGCGTCGGCTCGGCGGCGCTCGTCGCGCTCCTGGCGGTGATGCACCAGAGCACCGCGGTCGCCGCTCCGCCGGCCGACGCGCCCACCGTCGAGACCGACTATGCGGCGGATCTGCCGCGGCTGCCGCAGGTGTCGGCCGCCGTGGCCCGGGACACGCTCGTCGATGCGCCGGGCTTCGCCCTCGAGTTGATGGCGGCGGAGCCGCTCGTGGCCAGCCCCGTCGCGATCGCCTGGGACGAGGATGGTGCGCTCTTCGTCGCCGAGATGCGCGGCTCCAGCGAGGACCAGGGGGAGCGGATAGGCCGCATCCGTCTGCTTCACGACGAAGACGGTGACGGACGCCCCGATCGCGCGACGGTCTATGCCGAGGGGCTCGCCTGGCCGACCGCCGTCTGCTGCTGGGACGGCGGCGTCTTCGTGGGGGACGCGCCACTGGAATCACGATCGTGCGGGGTGACCGCTGCGGCGACCTCGCCGGGATGCTCGTCGTGGGTGCCGTGGGGAGCAACCTCGTCCATCGCAAACGGATCGTGCGGCACGGGGCCGGCGTGCGGGCGGAACGCGTCGACGAGACATCCGAGCTCGTGGCCTCGCGCGACACCTGGTTTCGACCGGTGCAGTTCGCAATGCGCCGGATGGCGGCCTCTGGATCATCGACATGCAGCGCGAAGTGATCGAGCATCTGGCGAGCCTGCCGCCGCCCATCAAGAAGGACATCGATCTGACGAGCGGTCGCGACTCGGGCCGATTGTGGCGGCTCGCGGCGGCGCCTGCCGAGCGTCGGTCCGCCCCGCGTCTGGCATCGGCGACGAGCGACGCACTCGTCGCGTTCTTGAGCCATCCGAACGGCTGGCACCGCGACACGGCGCATCGCCTGCTGCTCACGCGGCGGGACATGGCGGCCGTGCCCGCCCTGCGGCGCGTGGTGCTGGATGAGCCCGCCACGTCCGCGCCAGACGCCCCGACCACCGACCTCGGCCGACAGCATGCCGCCTTCGTGCTCGCATCGCTCGGAGGCCTGGAATCGGGTCACGTCGTGGCCTGCCTCGCCTCGGCATCGCCGATCGTGAGGTCGACGGGCGTGCGGCTCGTCGAGTCGCTCTCCCTGGCGGGCAGGCTGACGGCGCCGCTGATCGAGCGGCTCGTGGTTCTGGCGGCGGATGAGTCGGATGTCGACGTGCGCTTCAGGCTGGCGCTCGTCGCCGGCGGACTGCCGTCGGAGCCTCGGCACGCGGTGCTGTCTGCGCTCCTGGCCCGGGACGGTGCCGACGCGTGGTGCCGGACCGCCGCCTTCACGTCGCTTTCCGGCGACGGCGCGACGGCGATCGTGCGCGAGTGGCTGGCCGCGGGCCCGGACGGCCTCGGCGTCTCCATGCGGACGGTGCTGCCGGGCCTCTTCGCCCCGATCGCCCGCCGGGGTGATCCCGCCGCATGGTCCACCGCGGTGGAGGCGATCGCCGCGCTGATGGCCGCCGCGCACGAACTCGAGGATCGGCTGGTGGCCGTCGAACTGCTCGCGGACCTCGACGCCGCGATCGCGGCCGGCGGGGGATCACTGCCTGACGTGGATCCACGGGCCCGCGCGCTCGGGGCGGAGGTTTTCGAGGCGGCGCGGCAGGTGGCACACGATCGGTCGCTCCCCCCAGCGGCCAGAGCCCGGGCGGCCCGCAGGGTGGAGTCGCTCCTGCGCGACGGTTCGCGGGCGACGCGACTGCTCCATGCCGTCGCGGACCGCGCGATCGATGCGGCGATCCTCGACCGGCAGCAGGCCAACGCCCTGTGGCGGTTCCCGGAGGCGGCGGTGCGGCAGCGCGCGGTGGAGGTGCTCGGTGCTCCCCGCGTTCGTGGCCCATACGGCGGTGACGGACGACGGCCGCGTCCTCACCGGGATCGTCGCGGCCCGGTCGGAGACCAGTGTCACGCTCCGCGCGGCCGATGGCACCGATCACCTGCTCCCGCGGGAGGAGATCGATTCACTCTCGAGCACCGGTCGTTCGCTCATGCCGGAGGGCTTCGAGCGGGCGGTCGATCCGAAGGGGATGGCCGACCTCCTCGCCTACCTGATGTCGGCCCGCTGACCGAATGCCACCGTGCTCGGTCGCCCGCCCGGTCGGCGGGACGCTATAGTTGCCGCCGCGCGTCACCTGCCGTACGGCAGGCTGTCGGCAGCCGCTTCATCGAGGGGTCCCATGTCAACTCCCGCCCGTCTTCGGTCGTCCTGCCAACCGGTGAAGTCGGCGTTCCTGGCAGCGCTGCTCCTGCATTCTCTCGGCGTCGTCGGCTCCGCGGCGGAGCACTGGCCGCAGTGGCGCGGTCCGCTCGGGGACGGCATCGCCGGCACGACGACGGTCCCACGAACGTGGTCGAAGACCGAGAACGTGGCGTGGCGGACACCGCTGCCGGGGCGGGCGGGAGCGACGCCCTGTGTGTGGGGCGAGAGGATCTTCCTGACGAGCAACGACGGGAGTGACCTCGTGCTCCTGTGTGTCGCCACCGGGGACGGGCGGATTCTGTGGAGCCGGAAGGTCGGTGGCGGCAACCAGGATGCGCGGGCCGGTGAGGGCAATTCCGCCTCTCCATCACCCACGACCGACGGGCGGCACGTGTGGTCCTTCTTCGGCACCGGCATCCTCGCGTGCCACACCGTCGACGGCGAGGAGGTCTGGAAGTTCGACGTCGGTGAGCGGTTCGGCAGGCTCGACATCCAGTTCGGCATGACGAGCACCCCGGTGCTCGAGGGAGACGCGCTCTATCTCCAACTGATCCATGGGCCGATGAAGCTCGACGACCAGACGCGCACGGGCAAGGTGGTCCGGCTCGACGCCGGGACGGGCCGCACGGTCTGGGAGGTCGATCGCGTCACCGACGCGCAGTTCGAGTGCAAGCACTCGTACGCCTCTCCCTTCATCTACCGGGATGCCGCCCGGGAATTTCTCGTGGCCCACGGCGCGGACTGCATCACCGGGCATGCCCTCGGAGACGGCCGGGAACTCTGGCGTTTCGGTGGCCTCAATGGCCCCTCGGGCACCAATCCGCTCGCGCATGACCAGACCTTCCGCTTCGTCGCCTCGCCCTGTGTCGTGCCCGGCACGATCATCGTGCCCACATGCAAGCGCGGCCCGACCGTGGCGCTGCGGGTTGGTGACGACCTCGTGGGCGACTGCAGCGCGAACCCGGCCGTCGTGCGCTGGGTCAATCCGCTGACGCCGGACGTGAGCATTCCCGTGGTCGCCGACGGCCTCGTCTACATGCTCCACAAGGACGGCCGGCTCCAGTGCGTCGATCTCGAGACCGGGAAGGACGTCTACATGGAACGGACCCACACGGCGCAGCACCGCAGCAGCCCGCTGCTCGTGGGAGACAGGCTGTACTTCGGCTCCAACGACGGCGTCGTGTCGGTGGTCAAGGCGGGCCGCACGTTCGAACTGCTCGACACCGTCGATCTCGGTGGCGAGGCCGTCACGGCGTCGCTCGTGGCGGCGGACGGCACGCTCTACGTCCGGTCCTACGACGCGCTCTACGCCATCCGGGACAGGTGACCGACGTGCCGGACCCGCCGGCCCGGGCGCGACAAACCGCATCACGCCCCGTCACCGGTATGACAGCGGGTCGAGGAAATCCCGCAGGCGCCTCGACGAGCGACGGATTCGCGGGTGCGATATCCGCGCTCACGAGCCCATGCCCAGCCGCATGGGCGAGCCCGCCCGCCCGGTTGCATCGGGTGTCGCGCTCGATCAACTCGGAGGCGGGCTGTGGGGAAATCGCGGATCGCTTCCAACCGGGAGCAGGTTTTTCTTGACATCGTGCAACCTGGATGCCGGGAGGGGCTGCCGGTGTCCTCAAGCGGGCTGTGGAAGCACGCGGAGCCATGGATGGCGAAGCGCAGCGGACACGCAGTGAACGGAGGCCTGGAGGGCCGGAGTGAACGTCCAGCGAGAGGACGCCGGTAGCCCCGACCTTGCTCGAACAGGTGTCAACGATTGGATGCTCCCGGTAGTATCTTGGGTGGCGGTGGGCTGGCGACGGCGTGAACCGGCGCCCAGTGTCCGCCCGATGCCTGTTGTGGTGACGACCGGATCGGGGTGGCGTGGGCGTGCTGCGGGCGCGGCGAGCCTTTGCGTCGCCGTTCGACCGACGTGGAGCCGGCAAGTCCGGAGGGGCATTGATGGACGAGACCGTCGCGATTTCGGGCGACGGGGCGCCGGATCCTGACGAGCGGATCGGGCAGGTGTTGTCCGATCGCTATCGCATCGTCGCGCGGATCGGATCCGGCGGCATGGGAGTGGTGTACCGCGCGTGGGACGAGAAGACCGACGGCTACGTGGTCGTCAAGTCCCCGAAGAGCCTGCTCGGCAGCGACCCGCAGATTCTCGGCCGGTTTCGGCTCGAGCTGTCGGCCCTCCGCACGCTTTCCCATCCGGGCATCGTCCCGATCATCGACATCGGCAGTGCCGGTGTGCTCCCCTTCGCGGTCATGCCCTATCTGGCCGGTGGCAGCCTCAAGCAACGACGGAAGTTTCGCGACGAGAAGCCGCTGCCGATGCCGCCGGAGGAGATGTGGCGTTGGCTGCCGGCAATCGCCCGGGCCCTCGATTTCGTGCACGCCAGCGGCTACGTGCACCGGGACGTGAAGCCCGACAACATCCTCTTCAACGGCCGGGGCACGCCGCTGCTGAGCGACTTCGGTCTGGCCAAGATCGTGCTTGACGACGATGAGCGGTCCGGGACGCAGGAGATCACGAAGACCGGCCTCGCCGTCGGCACGCCGCACTACATGGCGCCGGAGGTGATCCTCCACTCGTCGATTTCGTCGCAGGCCGACCAGTTCGCCCTCGCGGTCATGCTCTATGAACTGCTCGCGGCGCGGAAGCCTTTCGACGGGCTCAGGCCGTCGGCGGTCCTCGTCGCCAACGCGTCGACCGATCCCCCGTCGCTCCGCGAGTACGCGCCGCAGCTTGACGACCGCACGATCGACGGAATCACACGGGCGATGTCGAAGGATCCGGCGGCCCGCTTTCCCAGCTGCGAGGCGTTCGTCGACTCGGTGCTCGCAGCGGTGCCCAAGCCCAAGCCGCTGGCACGCTTCCGTCTGATGTGTCCGGCCTGCAGCAAGCTGCTGACGGTCTACAGCCAGCTCGCCGGACGCCCCGGCGCATGCCCCAAATGCGGGGTCAACCTCACGATCGGCCTCGATCTTCAGTCACTGTGGCTCCGCGAGGACCGCGACGGAGCCGGAGGCGCCGCGGGCGAGCCGACGACGCTCATGATGGCCGAGGAGGCCGAGGCGAGGGAAGGGTCGATCCGCTGGGCCGACGGCGACTCGTCGTCGGGGAGTTCGTCGACACTGCACGACATCTTCCAGGTGTTTCGCGAGCTCCGGGAGGTCGTGGTCGAATCCACGATCGTCAAGATCGCGATCCTTGCGGCCGTCGCGCTCGTCGTCGCCCTCGTGCTGACCCTCGGGCCGCGGCGCGACGCCCAGCCGGGATCGGCAGGTGACCAGCCGCTGCCGGCGCCCGCCGCCGCACCCTGAGTCCCGCCTGCCCGCTCGCGATGCACCGGCACAGCTGGCCGGGGCCGTCGCGCGACGAATGCTTTGCTCCGCCCCGTGGCACGGAACGTGCTTCTTCCGAGGCAGGTCACGGACCGGTCGTCGGGGCCGTGATGACAGGGAACACGCGGATCATCCGCATTTCAGGAGTCATTCTCATGGTGCGACATCATCAAGGTCATGGAGAGAATCGACGAGCCGCTGATGCGAATTGCGGCGCGCGCCGCAGGAACAGCAGGAAGCGTCTCGAAATGCGACGCGGCAGTGGGCGGCCTGGCGTGGAGCGGCTGGAGCCTCGGACCCTCCTTTCCGCCTCACCGAACGACCCCGGCCCCTTCGGTCTGCCGGTCCAGTCGTTGGATGGAACCGGCAACAACGTGGCCGACGTGTCGCTCGGCAGCGCGGGGCAGGCGTTTCTGAGGGTGTCCGCTGCGGCCTATGCGGATGGCCTTTCCAGTCCATCGGGTGCGGATCGACCGAATCCTCGAGCCATCAGCAACGCCCTGTTCGCCGATCCGGAGGGGGGCAGGCTGAACGACCGCAACCTGAGCGCCTTCATGTACGCGTGGGGACAATTCCTCGATCATGACCTGACGCTGACCGACTCGGCCTCGCCCGCCGAGGCGATGACGATCGGCATCCCGACCGGGGATCCGTCGTTCGATCCGGCTGGAACCGGCACGGCGGTGATGCCGTCCCTACGCTCCGCCTATGACCCGTCGTCCGGGGTCGACGGCCCGCGGCAGCAGGTGAACTCCCTGTCGGCATTCCTCGATGGATCGCAGATCTACGGGGTCGATGCCGACCGAGCCGCCGCCCTGCGCACGTTCTCGGGCGGGCGTCTCGCGACGGGTGACGGTGGTTCATTACCCCGCAACTCGGGCGGGCTGCCGAATGCGTCGTTGGGGCAGGCGGCCGACACGCTGTATCTCGCGGGAGACATCAGGGCCAATGAGAATCCGGAGCTGCTGGCGCTGCACACGCTCTTCGTTCGCGAGCACAACCGACTCGCGGACGAGACGGCGGCGCGGAATCCGTCATGGTCGGACGAACAGATCTTCCAGTACGCCCGCAGGCTCGTGATCGCGGAGCTTCAGGACATCACCTATCACGAGTTCCTGCCGGCGCTGCTCGGGGTCAACTCACCTGCGTCGGCGGCGCTCCGTTCGGCCGGCCGCTACGGGGCCGACATCGATCCTGGCATCTCGACCGAGTTCGCGACGGCCGCGTATCGGCTCGGCCACAGCATGCTCGGAGGTGACATCGGCTTCCTCGCCGCGGACGGCACGCCCGTGCGTGAGGAGCTGGCGCTGCGGGATGCGTTCTTCAATGTCGGCGCATTCGCGGACGCGGGCGTGGAGCCGATCCTGAAGTATCTGGCGAGTGATCGCTGCCAGGAGATCGACGCGACGGTGGTGGACGACGTGCGCAACTTTCTCTTCGGACCCCCGGGGTCCGGCGGCTTCGATCTCGCGGCACTCAACATCCAGCGGGGGCGGGACCATGGCATCGCCGACTACAACACGGTCCGCGAGGCGTACGGGCTGCCGAGGGTGGCGACCTTCGCGGAGATCACGTCGGACGTGCAGGTGCAGCGCGCCCTCGAGGAGACGTACGGATCGGTCGATCGTCTCGATCTCTGGGTCGCGGGGCTCGCGGAGCGGCATCTGCCCGGATCGAGCCTCGGCGAGACCTTCACGCGGATCATCGTCGAGCAGTTCACGCGGCTCCGGGACGGCGACCGCTACTGGTACCAGCGCACGCTCCCGCAGCCGCTGGTGCGGAACGTCGAGCGCACCTCGCTGGCCGACGTCATCCGACGCAACACGGGGCTCTCGAACCTGCAGGGCGACGTGTTCTTCTTCCGCACGTCCCTGTCCGGTGCCGCGTTCGCGGACCGCAACGGTGACGGCATCCGGCAGCGGCAGGAATCCCCGCTGGTCCGCGCGGCCGTGAGCCTGCTGGCCGCTGACGGCAGCACGGTGGCGACGACGCAGACCGATGAACAGGGCCGATATCGGTTCGAGGGATTCGATCTGGGCAGGTATCGCGTGCAGGTCGTGGCGGGCATCGCTTCGGCCACGAGTGGCACGATCGCCGCGACCCGCGGCGGCGACATCGACCGGATCGACGTGGCGGTCACCGCGACGCAGCCGGACGACCGAGGGCCCGGACGGCGGGCGCCGGGCCGACCGTCGCCCCGGACCGTTGCGTTCGCGGCGCTGGCTGCGGACACCGCCGCTACCGCGGAGCCGACCGAGGGCGGACCGCGGCTGGGCGGTTCGACGCGGGGGGGACGTGGAGGCGGCCGCTGACGATCGCGGGAAGGTGGACGCCCGCCGGTTCGCCGCGTGCGGAGCGGCGGGCGGCCGCCCCCAGCGAGCCGGTGTGCGGTACAACGTGGCGGAGGAGCGGTGCGACATGACGGGCCTCGTCACGAGCGATGCCTACACGGCCCATGACACGGGCGACGGTCATCCCGAGTCGTCCGATCGGGTGCGGGTGATCGTCGCCCGACTCCGGCGCGAGGGACTCCTCGAGCGGATCGTCGCGATCGAGCCGAGGCCGGCGACCGACACGGAACTCCTCCGCTGCCACACGGCCGACTACCTCCGGGTCGTGCGCGATGATGCCGCCGCGGGACGGCGGCAGCTCTCGACCGGCGACACGCCGCTCTCGCGGCGATCGGTGGAGACCGCGCTGCTTGCCGCCGGAGGCGTGCTCGCGGCGGTCGACGCGGTGATGACCGGCGTCGTCGCGAATGCCGCGGCGATCGTCCGGCCTCCGGGCCATCACGCGACACCGGCGCGCGGGATGGGTTTCTGTCTCTTCAACAACGTCGCCCTCGCGGCCCGGCACGCGCTGGCGGTGCATGGCATCAGCCGCGTCCTGATCGCCGACTGGGACGTGCACCATGGCAACGGCACGCAGGACCAGTTCTGCGCCGACGGCTCGGTCCTCTTCTTCGACACGCATCAGTCTCCCCTCTATCCCGGCACGGGGCACCGCGACGAGACGGGGGAGGGACCGGGACGCGGCCGGATCATGAACCGACCGTTCCCGGCGGGAGCGGGTCGGGACGAGGTCGTCGGCGCGTTTCGCGACGAGCTCGTCCCCGCGGCGGACGCGTTCCGGCCACAGCTCGTGCTCGTGTCGGCCGGGTACGACTCGCGTGTCGGCGATCCGCTCGGGGCATTCCGGCTCACCGACGACGACTTCGTCGAGCTCACGCGGATCGTCAGGGGCATCGCGGATCGCCACGCGAACGGCCGGCTCGTCTCCACGCTCGAAGGCGG
>Ga0214923_10001988_pt1 | contig 28042 bp, 33 predicted proteins | sample LL1510_MetaG_FD_177993 | JGI IMG/M metagenome (GOLD analysis project Ga0214923, IMG submission 177993) | Freshwater microbial communities from Lake Lanier, Atlanta, Georgia, United States - LL-1510 | ecosystem: Environmental > Aquatic > Freshwater > Lake | place: USA: Georgia | collected...
ACGTTCATTTAAGAACCGTGTTTGGTTTCACGTGGAAGATCCAAGTACACTCCAGCAGGCAATTTTAAGCAGATGTATTACAAAACGAATGCCAAACTACCTACACTCACCAAAAATAACTTTTGTTTAGATAAATGCATCAGTATGATCTACTTGCTTTGATATTACTTGTCGTTATTTTGGTAGGACTTGTCTATATAGTCGTACTAACTACATATCAAAAGTGGTATTCGGGGTTTGGAGCAATACTTGTTGTTCCTGCATTTGTAATTCTTTTATTGCTGATAATGATGGGACCCGATTCGGGTGATGATGAAGATGCGTGGATTCATTCATTCGGAAAAGAGATACCATCGTGGGCAACCAAAAATGGAGGAAAACGAAAACATAAGAGAAGTTAATAGATAAGACTAAATGATCAGAGTATTTACTGATGGGGCGTGCCGCTCCAATGGCAAGGCAAATGCAGAAGCTGGATATGCAGGATACTTTCCAGACAATAAAGATTGGTCTTTTGCTACAAAAATGCCTGACTCTGAAATGCAAACAAATCAGCGAGCAGAGTTAAAAGCTATTCACGACTCTGTAGACATTATATTTGAAAAATGCGGAGCTCCTGCAGAGACAGCAATTCAAATTTATACTGATTCCATGTATTCCAAAAATTGTTTGACAACATGGTTACCTGGATGGATGAAGAACAAGTGGAGAACAGCAGAAGGAACTGATGTTAAGCATCGAGATTTAATTGAACACTTATCTTCGCGTTTAACCAAGTTTAAGGAATATACAATCACTTATGTCAAAGCTCATACTGGAAAGACTGATGAGATAAGTGTTGGCAATGACATTGTAGACAAGATGGCAGTTTCTGTATTGATTCCGAAAGAAGTAAAGGTAATTAACCGAATTGACGGAATATTTCCAGATTTGGCGTTATCTCTAATGGGACCGCCAGTTGAAGAGGCAAAGATTATAGAATGGTGTAAGACACATCTACACTTGCTTGATCCTCAGGCATTAAAGACTGGACTATTTGGTGCATTTCAGAAGACCGTTTCAAAAAACGGATATTCTACTGAAGTACAACGAATAAGTAAAACTCGTGTAGTTCGCTTAACTACAGGTTTAATTAAAGAAGGAGTAACTATAGTAAAAGAAGAATGAGCGCATACGTGTTTTCGTCACCTACTTGCGCTCCTTGTCAGACACTGAAGCCAGTCATTCAAGACCTGAAGGAAGAATTCCCAAGTCTTCAATGGATTGATGTTAATATCAAGGACGATCCTCGCGGTCTTACTCAAAAATATGGTGTTAAGCAAGTTCCAACTGTTGTGGTGCACTCGACGAAGGGAGTAGAGTCACATTCTGGAACAGCAGCCATGGGATATTACCGTATCCTACGCAACGCTACGCAGCAATAGAGTCGGTTACAAGCCGACCATTTTTATACAGTTCTGCTACGAAGGTATTTTCATCTCCTCCTTGAACTTGCTGAGAATGACCACCAGTTGTTGTAGCTTCTACACAAGCGCCTTGAACTTCTGCATAACCAGGATCACATCTTAATTTTTTATCTGAAAAATGTTCAGTAAAGTTTTCTTTGCAGCCATTTGCTACACGACTTTCTCCAGGCATACAAGTTGAACCAGAAGCGCCAGATGGGGATCCTAGAGGAATATTAAATGGACTAAATTGTGTAGCCCTACCAGTAGCTGCCCACGATATGCTACCAATTGCAATACCGAGAACTGATGAAATAACAATGCTTCCAAGTATCCCACCAAATGGCGGTATATATGAGGCAGCACATTCTCCGTTCATAAATGCCAAGAGTTGAACAGCATATACAATACTAAAGAATAAGCCTAAAGGCCATGCAAGTCTGCTAGGTGTTGACCATGCCCAGCACATGTAGTAAAATGCAATAATCATTGTTGACATAATTGCGGTTGGAAAATACGGAGATTCTACAGATTCAAGGCCTGGGATTGTGCACCAAACTAGACCGCCAGTTTCCTGATTGCTTAAGTCTTGTCCTCCATTTATGGCAATCATTTTTCCTGAGATGCCAACTAGGAAAATAGCCCCCAAAGCGGCAAGAGATGGAATTGATAATCGGACTCCATCTTGATTAATCATGTCACCTGCAATCCCGTATGCAACAAGAGCAAATGGCATCAAATTACCAAGGAATGTAATTAAAGCAAATGGAATATCTAATATCCCAGGCGGAAAACTATCTTTATACTTGAATATCCCAGTTCCAACCGTAAATAGTCCTACAAGTGTAACAAGGACAATAAAAGCTGTTTCCCATGGATCCATGTTTTATTATATCTCATGCGAGATGCTTTTTGTAACAAAACCTATCAATGATATAAATGAGTGTATTCTCAAGTAACAACTGGCCAGCAGCTTGTTCTTCTGCTAAGCAAAGCCCTATTAATCTGACATCTGACGCAAAGCCTTGTAATTTGACATGTGATCTTGTTATGGATACTGGAAATGCTACACAGGGCGCAGTATCTATCTCAAACGAAGGAATGATTCTAGAAAGTTCAGCAGGTCTCGGTTCGTGTAAATTTAAAGGAGAATCATACGTATGTCAAGGACTATCAATTAACCACCCAAGCCACCACAAAATTAACGGAATTCAAGCAGATGGTGAAGTCACTGCTATATTCCGTAAACCAACTGGTGAATTGATGTGTGTGAGCACCTTATTCAAAATTTCAAGCGAACAAACACCATCTTACAGCTTCTTTAAGCAATTTGTTCCGTATGGTGTTACTACTGGTGAAACCAAAGTTATGTTGAAGGATTGGAGTATTGCTTCTTTAGTTGCACCAGGAGGTTACTTTGTTTACCAAGGTTCTAGTCTTGTTCCTCCATGTGCTCCTTGTGAGTGGGTCGTATTTAAGCAGATGATTAACATGGACCAAGGGGATTTTGCATATCTTGTTCGTAATGTAGAAGCAGGTTCCAGACCCATACAAGCTGTTGGTGACCGAGAAGTCTTTTTCAACAATACCGATAACTCAGGTCCTATGCCTCACGATAACAAATTCTATTTGCGTCTGCGTCCTACAGGTAATACAAATCTTGGAAAAAAACTAGAAACGAAGACAGTTGATTTGAAATCAAATGTTCAGCAATCTAAAGCAGATGCAAAAGAAGAAGAAAAAAATCCAACAACATACTTGGGATCAGTTTCTAAATCATTGAATGATTATACAAAAGAAAACGGTAATATTGGATTAATACTTGCTATTGTGTCGGTAGTAGGTGTTATAGCAGGAATTATATATGGTTGGAGAGGCAGCAGTCAAACTCCAATAACAGGAGAATCAATGAAGCCTTTGGCAATATGGACACGTGAAAAACTATGGTGGTTTTACAATTATATTCTTGGATTTCTTGGTTGGTTATGGTCATATATAGTAGGTGTCTTTTCTTGGTTGTATAGTATCACATTTGGATTGCTACCAGGCATAATTAACCAAGCAAAGCATGTGGCAGAAGATGCAGTAAAAAATGCTGAAGCAAGAGCTCAAGCAAAAATTGAAGAAAGAGCCAGTAAAAGTTTAGGGTCGTTGACTAAGCCTGCTGCCAAGCCTGTATCAGTCTGATTCTTGATCTTGTGCAAGATGATCATAGTTAAACTCCTCCTCTTCTTCGAACGTCTTTTCCTTCTTGGGTTTGCGTATTTTCTTTTCTACTTTGATCCACTCATCTACAACCTTTTCGGGTTCAGGTTCAGGAGCAGGAGCAACGGTAGGGCAAGGACGCCTACGGCTAAATGGATTAAATGTAGGTTGTTCTGCTTTTTTCTTCTCTTCAAGAATTTCAGCCATTCTGGCATCTACCCTTTCTTTTATCTCAAGTTCGAGTCGCTTCTGCTCCCACTCTACAGCTTTTGCCCCATAATTAATTGCTGCCTTTGGGAGAAGAACAGCATTACTAAGTTGAGGAAAATCGCGATCATTTCCTTCATGGACAACTGCCATGGCTGCTTCTAGCTTTTGCTCGGTTGTCTGAGCCTTTCTGGCGCTGGGTGGAATATACTTGGACATTTTTTACTGATATTATGTTGTATTATACAGAATCCATTTTGAAAATGGAACTTACTGTTTAGTTGTATATAAAGTTTAAGAGATGGTGCAAGCAACAGTTGTAGCATCTAATGGAACACTGAGTGAAGTAACTATTCCAGCAAAGACAACTGATGTGCTGGAATGGATGCGAAAGAAATATAAGCAGACTGGCATTCAATTCCAAGGAAAAATCCAAGATCCTCTAAAAGAGCAGCGCTGGCTATCTATCTTTGCTAAAATTGCAGATGATGAAGAGGATTCAAATCAGCACATGCTGCCATCGCCTCTGGACGAGGAGTCTTATTCAGGGGTTATTGTAATCCTTGCTACAATGTCTGATTCAGATGACTATGAGAAGTTAGTTACATCATATGTAAACCTAGGAGTAGAAGACTACGAGACACTATACCACGAATGGTCTTTCAATATGTCAGATGAGGAAGGAGAGCAGGAAGAAGAGGAGGAAGAGGAAGAGTATGAAGAACCAGATGAAGCTCCTCGTGTTGCTCCCCAGGTAACTGTAAAAACAATTAAGACAAAAAATGTTTTCATAGACTGTGCAATTCGAGACAAAGTTATTCAAAACTTTACAGAACTTGTGGATGACATAGCAGTTGAGCTAGAAGGTCAGCTGCTTTCTAATATTGTAAATTACTGCAAGCTCAATGGAATTGATGTTGATTGGGCGAACAAGATATTTTGGAATACGTATAGAAGCAAAGCCATTTCTCTGTACGAGAACTTGCGAACAGATGGAACTGTCACAAATACAGAGAATTGGGCAAAAAAATTACTGTCGCGGGAAGTAGACCCCAAGGCATTTGTGGATATGCCTGCTGAAGAACTATGCCCCTCACGTTGGAAGGCAGCACTTGATAAGATTGTTGAAGCAGAGATTCGACTGTATTCTAAGAATGTTAGTGCAGCAATCTATCTGTATTGCTCGCGCTGTAAAAAGAAGTCGAAGTGTGATTACTATCAGATGCAGACGCGATCCGCTGATGAGCCCATGACAACCTTCGTCACCTGCCTGGAGTGCGATCGGGAATGGAAGTTCTAGAAACAGATGTAGTTATTGAAGAAGGGGCTGTAATTGGCCTAACAAGCCCAGGCAGAGTTACCTCTGGAGGTATCATTTTCACTTCAACTCTGGACTTTCCATCAGGAGTAAATGACTCTGAATTTTCTACAAAAACATGAATAGGATCTAACCCATTAGTAATTTCAGGTTTAGAAACATTTGTCTGATCATGAAATTTTTCATTGAAAACAGCTATAATAGGCTCAGGAATTTGAGGACTTGTTTCTGCTAAACGTTCTAATTGTTCGCGAATAATCTTAAGCATATCTTTTGCTTTCATTCTTTCTTTGCGTGGCAAGCTGAGCTCGATGACGATAAACTTATGAATTTTTGCATAGGTTATAGCAGAAATCTTATGAGCTTCCGAACGTTTAGCAAATCCAAAATAGTTTGACACTGTGTTCATAATACCAACGCTCAAACTAATTACTCCAATAACAACACCTGCTACCTGAGACTGACCAAATAAAGATTGAGAAGCAATGGAACCTGTGCCTGCTATTGTTGAAAGGATAATCACAGGCAAAGCAATATTAGTATCATATTTAGATACCATTGTTTGAGACTTGCCATGTAGCCATGAATAACAAAGTGCACGTTCTCCTTCTCTGGATAAGATTTCTTCAAGTTGCTGATTCCAATGAATTTCTTCGGTTTGCTCCATCTCTTTGTTTCTACCTAAGTGAATAATGGCGTGGAGCTTAGAAGATAATCCCTTAAATCACCGCGAAGTTGAGATATATAAGTTCATTAAAAAGGCTTCTGGCGATTCCAACTTTGCTCATACCGTTTCCAGATTTGTTGACTTGCGCGACTACCTAGACAGCCATAAGTTTGTAGATGCAAATGATCTTCGTAATAAGATTACATCACGAGGTGTTCCGTTATTTTCAAGCTCTGAAGCAGAACATTTATTTAAATTGATTGCTAAAACTGGTGGTGGTGTAACAGATAATATTATAAATGGGTGGGTTCGTTATATGTATGAGTGGCAACCAAGTTTTATAAAAGAAGGAATAGATACTATTAGCCCATTTCTTTTTATTACAAAAACACTTGAATCTGGTGAGCTTGGACCAATATTTGGTATTGCATTGGACTCAATAGCAGCAACTCTACCAACAATAGCAACTAGTGTAGAAAATCTGACACCAGACATTATAGGGTTTTTACCAATTCCAGGATCGGGACCTGTGGGAGGAATTATAGGTTGGATGTTAGCATCAGTATTTGTTGTTCTTTCTTTGCTACTTAATATCTCTCGTCAACATTTCGGCCAGGCATTTATCCTTTCTTTTTTGCTGGTTCCTTTCATGGGAACAACATTGTATAATGCAGCACTATCTGGAGAAAGGCTTATAGAAAAAACTGCTGCAAAACGAGAGAAACTAATTGACAGTGTTGGAAAATTATACGGCGAACCATCTGCTGCTGTTGTAGATTCACTTGTGCCAGACCCATTTGAAGAGGATGCACCCGCACCAACAGTTACCTTAGAATCTCTTGGTATTCCTACAAATCTTCATGAATTAGCAGATAAAGTAGAAGGTCCTAAAGGAGGTAAACGACTTTCAAGACACGTTCATAGCAAAGGTAAATGGCGGACACAGAGGAGATCAAGACTGTGATTCGTTCATGGGTTTCTTTAGATGATGAATCTCGCCAACTACAAGTTCGTCAAAAAGCAATTCGCGAACAAAAAGCTCGTCTATCTGAAACAATTCTAGGATTTATGCGTAACAATCAGGTAGACAACTTTGCATTGGAAGGTAACGGTCTTGGCACAATATCTCGCACAATGCGTACATCCCGTCCTCCTCTTCGTCGTGATCTGATTCGCACCCAACTTCTTCTGCAGTTTTCTGATCAACCTCAACGTGTAGCAGAAGCATTGCGTGCCATAGAAGGAATTCCAGAAGGCGATGATATGTCAGTTGGAGGAACTCAGCGTGAACTTCTATCACGTCGTGTTCCCAGATCTCGAACTGTTAATTTAAACTAAAAATAGCCTGGTGGCTTATTGCTTGTTTCCAAGCTTCTTTCTGAGCCCATCTCGCTCCTTCAAAAGTCGCAGAGTCCTCCAGACTGTCCAGGAAGATTCACTGGGCCATTGTGTGGCATGCTGAGCGCGTAGCTTGTCGATCTTGCCCGTCAGGACTTCAATCTCGCGTTGGAACGCGGCTTCTTGCGCTTTTTTCTTTGCATACAGCCCGTCAAGTCTCCACTGGACCCACTTATCCTCGGCACGTATGTACCAGGGCGTGAAATGTCCGTCAGTCACCACCAGATTGTGGAGGTGCTGGCTCCTAAAGGTCAGGCGAATAATCCTGTCATCAAGGCTGCTAAAGCAAACCATGATGAACGTATAAGCAACTTTTCTGTATTTTTAAGTTCCATTTTGATTTAAAAATAGCCCCATCGGGCTTATAGTGTGTGTGCCCACTCGTTTAAGATACGAAAGCAGGTGAGCTTGTCTGACTCCCAACGAAACTGAAATTTCAGGTCTTCGCTGGGATTAAGCCGTGGCCCAAAGAAATCGCGCAGTTGGTCAACCCGACAGGATTGATTCTTAATCATCTCCTCCAGGACCAATCTCATGCATGCATCTCGGGCAACTACTTTGCTGTAAGAATCCAGATCCTGTCTGGCTTCTAAAAGAGTCCGAAACTCCCAAGCACAATAGGCAACCTCGCCATAAACCTCCTTCCAGAGCTTCTCAAGCAGGATGCCCTCAACCACAAATGGCGGCACAAATGCAACCACGGGCATAACCACCGTAGGTGTGCTAGTAGCAGAACCCATGGTGAATACAAGCTGATCTTCTGTATTTTTAAGTTCCATTTTTGAGTTTAGTTAAAGCATCTTGAGCTGCCATTTGTTCTCCTTGCTTTTTAGTTGTTCCTGTTCCTGTGCCAATATGTTTACCCTTTCCATCAACTGCTGCCATTAAGTAACCATTATTTGATGATACCATAACATACGTTGGGGTATAATGAAATGTTGTTTGGCAATATTTCTGTAGTTGATCTTTGAAGTTTGTATCGTTTCTCAAAATTCCAGGAATGTCAATATACGTTTCGATTAATGAAACTACAAAGGGATATACGACCTGAAAGTTATATCCACAATCAGTCCACAATGCACCAATAAATGCTTCTAAAATGTCTCCAAGCTTTTTCACATTATATCGACCATTACAAGCATCTTCATTGTGCTTTGAAATAATGTAAAATTCGTTAAGTTTAATCTTGCGAGTTAGTTCGCCAAGCATGTTGTTGCAAACAATTTCTTTACGCAAGTTAGTAAGAAACCCTTCTTGTTGTTCTGGAAACCGAATAGATAAATAAGTTGCTGTAGCAGCCCCCAAAATTGAATCTCCAAGATGTTCTAGACGTTCATATGATTCTGGAAATAGTTCAATGCAGTCTTGTGGGCGACTTGCTAATTGAGCAACATCTCCCTGAGGAGTTGTATATTCAGGTCGTTTGACATAAGAGGAATGAACCATTGCATTTTGGAAGATCTGGACATTTTTTACAGTGTATGAACACTCGTGCTTACGCAAAATCGCATGTATATCCTTCTGGGTAAACATACGATTCCGAGGGTTGAATGGATTATATACGGCTTCCATTGCTTTGTTAATTATATGAAGTTCCCAAGAAAGTCCGTTTTCGTGACCGAAAGGGAACCAGTTTTCGTGACCGAAAGGGAACCAGTTTTCGTGACCGTTTAAAAATGGAGACATTGTCTCGGTATTACTCGCGATCAGTGCGCACGATATCGTGCTCATCAATCAGGAGTGTGGGTTTGTGTAAGCCGACTATTTGCTCAAAGCAACGATTTCCCTCCACTCCTCCAAGAACATTGTTCAGGTAGGATGCTAGCTGGATTTTCGACATAGCCCATGGTCTGTACTTTTCATTGGGTCTCACGACTTTGAAAGTCGCAGATCCGTCTGCAGTCTGCAGCGTTTGCACGGCTGCAAAAGCAGGGTTCTGGATGATGTTCACCATGTTCTCTTTGACTGCATCACGCTCACGGCGTAGTGCATAGACAGTTGTGTTGAGCTCGCGAAGGCGATTGTCAACTTCCTTGTAGTGCCGCATTGCCTCGCGCAGGCCCTGAAGGGTCTCAGCGTTGGGTGCAGCCATTTTGTTAATGTTACATACGACTCAACAGAAAAAATCCGTTTTCGCGGACATACATGTACTAGGTATAACGTTCCCACCGATCTACTAACTCTCCTTACGACTTTTCATTCTACTAGGGTTCCCACGCCCATTATAGAAGAACCTTGAAGTAATTCCTTTTAATCATCTTGATAGAACCATCACAGCCCTGCAGTCTCTTTTCCTGTGAATTAAGAATCCGTTTTAAATACAAATGTTTGGTTCAGACGAAATAAAACACTTAAGAACTGTCTATAACTCTGAGCATTCTCGTGAACCTCCTATTCCCGATGGAACTCCAGAAGAAATTTGGGAAAATTTACAGAAACGTTTTCATTCTAAATGTCATTCTGGCAGAGCAGAGTGTATCATATCACACATGATGAATCGCCCTAAAGCACCAGATTCCTGGATTGTAAATCCTACTGAATGGTTATCAACTATTGATATTGAACGAGCAGAAAAAGAGTATGAAAAACTATTTAAAAACTATATTTTTCTGGGATGCATTCCAATTGATTTTGATTTGAAATCACCAACAGGAAAGTGCCTAGTAGATGCTCTATGTTCTACCAGTCTCAAAAAACTTTACCGCAAAGGTAAAACACAGATTGGAATTGTATTTAATACCGATGTTAGTACTGGTCCAGGAGAGCACTGGATTGCTTTATTCTGTGATATCAGTCCTGAGCTTGAACAACCACGCATTACATATTTTGATTCTTATTCTCAAAAACCAGAAAAAGAAGTTCAGAGACTAATGAAGCGTTGGAAAGAAGAATGGGAAACAAGCGGAGTTCATGACAAGCCTATGTTGACAACATACAATACAACCAGACATCAGTTCAAAGACTCCGAGTGTGGGATATATTCGTTATACTTTCACTATGCATGCTTAAACAATATTCCGATGGATACTAAAATCCCAGACGATGTTATCCATGTATTTCGCAGGCTTCTTTTTAAAGGTCATTAAATAATAAGATGGATGCAACCATTCAATTTTTTAAAGATAATAGTGGTTACTTAACAGTCCTTGTAATTGGCCTAGGGTTGGTTACAATGCTTGTAATATGGCTTTTTAATGCTGTTAGAGGGAATCCAGCGACTGTAAAAGCACTCGCAAATACAACTTTTGGCACTTACGGAAAAGTAACAGCATTAGCTCCTCTTGGAGTTTCGAAGGAAGATAATACACGCTTATGTGATTACTATGTTGCATCTTCTGCATTTTCTGTATTTCCAGGATCGCAAACTAATGATTACATTTCAAGCGATATTATTCCACTCGCAATTAAAGCAGGAGCTCGTCTTATTGAATTAGATGTTTATGCTGGAGATAATGACAAGCCAGTAGTTGGCTTAAAGAATGAAAAATTAGGTTATGATTACGCATATAACTCAGTAGGACTTGAAGAATGCTGTGTAGCAGTATCTAACTCTGCTTTCGAAGGCGTTCTTTCCAGTGATCCTTTCATTCTAAGCTTAGTTTTTCACACTGATAAACGTAATGTGTTAGATGCATCTGCTCAGATATTAAAAGATACTTGTCAAAGACATATGCTGGGCCCTGAATTTGCATACAATCGTAAAAACTTATCACAGGAACCTATACATGTAGTATCTGGTAAACTAATTGTGGTATCAGGTGGTAAAATCAAAGGCACTAATATGGAAGAACTTGTAAACTTGTCGTGGGATACATCTAATCTGCGTAGATTAACTTATATGCAAGCATCTCAACCTTACGATCACGATGAATTAATTAATTCAAACCGAACAAATATTTGCATGGTTGTTCCTGATCCAGTTCCAGATTTAAAGAACAATAATCCGACTATATTATTCTCCTATGGATGCCAGTGGAATTTAATGAACTATGGGTCTTTAGATTCCATGATGGAACTGTACATTGGTCAGTTTCAGCAAGGTAGTGTTGTAATGAAGCCTGAAGTATTGCGATACAAGCCTGTTGAAGCAAAGACACCTGTCCTGCCCGACCCCGCGCAATCATTTCAACCTATGGCTCATAATTCTCCTATTTACGATTCTAATCCTGTCACGGGTGATAAATCAATTGTAATCTAAACTTCTTCTTCTCAGTCGAGAACTAATTATCTGCGTTATTCAATAAAATGGCAAACAAGTGGCTGACGCACATCAAGAAGACTATGAAGAAAATGAAGGCTACTGGCAAGTATGTAGCTGGCAAGGGTCTCAAGCAGGTCATCATGGCTGCCAAGAAGACATGGCACAAGGCCAAGCGGGGTGGTGGCGAAGATTCTGATGAAGAAGAGAAGCTGGTAGATGTTGACTTAACGAAGGACACTACTGGCACTACTGGGGTTGAAAAGGATGATCCTACTGTATCTAAAGAGGTTGCTGGTGGACGTCGTCGCAAGACTCGTCGCCGTCGCCACAGCCGTCGTCGTTAGAAAAAATGAGTATAACTAACATATAAAGACAAATGGGTGGCGGCTTACTTCAACTCGTTGCTTATGGAGCTCAGGATGCATATATTTCAGGAAACCCTCAGATTACCTTTTGGAAGGGTCTTTTCAAGCGCCACACTAACTTTGCTATGGAGCCCTTTCGTATCAACTTTAGTGGCCAAGTTCAGTGGGGTACCAAGCAAACCGCCTTGATTGGTCGCCATGCTGATCTTCTATATTCAACATATGTCGAGGTGACTCTGCCTTCAACAACTGCAGCAGGTGATGACTACTTCTGGAATAACAATAATGATGCACTGGGTTATAATTTAATCAGGCACGTCGAACTTGATATTGGTGGCCAAATTATTGACCGCATGTACTCTGAATTTATGTTTCTATGGGGTCACCTGACTAAAGATTTTACATCTTCGCTAAAGCTATCTCAGCTTCTTTCAGGGCCGTGCAAGGATGGTCCAGGACCATCCAGACTAAATTATGGAACAGAATGTGGAGCGGATGGTCGTCAGCAAAATATGAACACCTTTTATATTCCTCTTCCTTTCTTCTTTACTCGCAATCCTGGAGCTGCCCTTCCTCTGATTGCTCTTCAGTATCACGAGGTAAAGATTAATGTTCTATGGAATGAGCCTCAGTTCATTGCTGGAAACTTTACGAAGAGTCCAGTTACTACAGAAGTAGGAGAAGGAATTGAAGCGCCCCCAATCCAGGATCTTCCTGAGGCAATTCAGGCTGCTTTGTATATCGACTACATCTACCTAGACACTGAGGAGCGTCGCCGTATGGCACAAGCATCTCATGAATACCTAATTGAGCAGACACAGTTCAACGAAGATAAGGGTATCACTGGAGCCAGTAATCGTATTGATCTGACTTTTAACCATCCTGTAAAAGAACTTATTTGGGTTGTTCAGCCTTCTTATTATACTGACTGTCGTCTTGCAGCTGGTATGCAAGATGTTACAGCACTTACCCCGTTCACATATAGCACAAATCCTGTATTTGACCAGTGGCTTCAGATTAACGGTCAGGATCGTCTAGATCGTCGCTATGGTGATTATTATAATAGGGTTCAACCTTACCAGCACCATACTGGTACGCTTGGTTTTACTGCCCGTAATATGTTGTTACTAAATGCTTTACCTCAACTTAGTCTTCTTAGTAATGTAAGCGCATATATGTATTCTTTTGCTCTCCGCCCTGAAGAGCACCAGCCTTCTGGAACTTGTAACTTTTCCAGAATTGATACAGCCACTATTGTAATGAATATGGCTTCATTGCCAGGTCCATACGCTGGGGTTGCTCCCAATCCTGGTCTATTTGATCCATTTAACTGGAACGTGCGAGTGTATGCAGTCAACTACAACGTTTTACGTGTTATGTCTGGTATGGGTGGCCTGGCATACAGCAACTAGTGTCTGAGATTCAGCCAGTTGTTTAATTTTTTCAAGATAGAGAATACCATCCATTAGTTCTTCCTGAGCATGTTGAATCCACTGTAAAAACGTTAGGTCATTACGGTCCAATCTCTGCGCGCTTTTTGAAAGCAGAGATTACACTTGATACTACTGAATCATATTGAGGTTCCATTTGATAGTAAAGGTTTTCTAATGTATAAATTAAAAATGATGATTCCATCATTTGTACTAGCTCTTTTTGTAGGGCTGATAGGTTATGCACTCATTATGAGTATTCCTTGGTCACGTAAAAATGTGACAAATGTTATAATAAGTACAATCCCAATGGCTTTGCTTGTAAGCTATATATTATACTATAATGTTCGATTTGAATGGCATAAGAAAGGCTTTGATATGTTGAGAACAAGATATGTTGTTACCAGCTCATGAGGATATCATCCATTCTACACTGACCATCAGCATCATCTTTCTTCTCTTCCTGCTCAACTAGAGCATTCGCATGAGCCAACTCTGCACTATACAAGTCATGTTCCTCGTGGCCTTCAGGCAATCTGGACTCATCAATTAGAATATCAACAAATCCTGTACCACATGGTGGTTTCTGACCAAACATGATGTTTGCTGAGACACCGCGCATAGTATCAAACTCACCTGCAACTGCTGCATCAAACAAGATCTTTGATGTCATCTCAAATGAAGACTTAGCAAGAACACCATTCTCCAACTTGTTCATACCAAATCTGTCAATTGCAATTAGATATCCATGGTAAGTCATAGCATCAACAAGCAGACAAGGATGGCGATAATTTACTGAATCTGCGCCAAACACATCCATCATTTCCTCATACAAAGCCATGCGTGCTGCTTCAATACCAAACACGTTGAGAATCTCATGAATATCATTGGAGAACGTGCGAGTTGGATCAACATTTGGAAATACAAATAAGTCAAGCAGATTAGTTCCCTCTGAATCCAGAACCCACTGATGATTAGAAACATATCCACCAACACGCTCATCAAATATGATCTCATCCTTCTTCTCACGAGGAAATACACGTCCAATTCCATCAATTCCAGTCAGTGTAGTATCCAGCAGCTTGTCTTCAATAAACCTCAAAGACAGTGCATTCTTTGCTACATCATTGCCAAACGTAATACGCATTACCAACTTGTCTGATGTATTGGTATCAGGATGAACACATTCAAACACACGCAGAACTTTATTGCTTTCAATCTTCGTTCGAATCTTAGTCATGTCCAGGATATTGCGTGAAAGCATCTGATTAGGATCCAGCTCAAGGCGAATGATCCACGGAGACACACAAGTCTGTCCATGACTTACACTGAATTTCTCGTATGAAAGAAGAATCTCACGATCTTCCTGAACGATAGTATCAGATGATAGGGGATTAGGATCATAATAAATTCTGACTGACTTGGTGATGTCGCGTAGAGTTGTTTTTTGAATCTCCTTCATGCTTGAGATGGCTCCTTGGTGATCGGCCATATTTGGCATCAGATAAATGATGTTTGAAGGATTCTTAGGATTCTGAGATACACTGAGAAGTTCTTGGATACGAGGAACACCTTGCGTTGCATTTGCTTTAGCAGTGCCAGCTTGATGGAAAGTATTCAGAGTAAGCTGAGTCGTAGGTTCACCAATAGATTGAGCAGCAAGAGGACCAACCATCTCTCCAGGATGAACAAGTGCCTTCTTATACTTGTATTTGATATCACGAATCATCTCATCAAATAGGGCAACTGTAAAGCGGTGAACAATAATTGACTGTTTGGGAGCTAAGTTGTAACGAAGCAGACAATGAAACAGGTAGTTATCTGCCATATAAGAAGTCTTGCATAGCTTATCAAGCTCGTCTACAACATAATTTGGTGTCAGGTCAGTCTTTACTAGGTAAGGATTTCTGTATTTCTCAACAAGACGTTGAAGGTGAACAGGTGCCCGCACTTCAGTCTTCTTGATGTGTCTAATAACTTTGCTAACAAACATGGTACGATCTGTTAGAATTTGATCAACCATATCATCTGAGTGTTCGGTGTCAGGAGATACTGCTTTGAAATCTTCTTTTGTAGCTGCAAATCTAGAGTACACTTGTTCCATAGTCATCATACCAAGATCACAATCCTGCTTTTCAATCCCAGTAGCATCAATGCCATCCTCGCCATACAGGAACTGAACAATTGATCCGTTAATGTCACGAACAGTTCCATCTTGCTCTACATGAATATCTTCCATGAGCTTTACTAGGCGGCGCTGGATGTAGCCAGTGTCTGATGTCTTTACTGCAGTATCAATGAGGCCCTCACGTCCTCCCATGGCGTGGAAGAAGAACTCAGCAGGACGGATACCTGAGATGAAGGAGTTCTCAACAAAGCCACGAGATTCTAGACCATCATCATACTTTGCAAAATGAGGAAGTGTGCGGTTATCCATAGTATACTTGATACGCTTACCATCAACATACTGCTGACCCAGGAAAGCAACCATCTGTGTGATGTTTACCTCTGCAGTTCCCTTTGATCCAGCACCCTTATCTGACATGATAATCATGCGATTTTTATTTGAAAGGTTTTCTACAACAACTGTATTACCCTTGCTGTTCATCTCACCAATAGCAGAGCGAATATTGTTCTCAAGCTCTTCACCATCTGCACGGCCAGAAAGGTTCAAGAACCGACCAGCATGAACAGATGAAAGAACATCGGATATCTTTTGCTTGCTGTCTACGATTGCATTTTCAATTGCAGCATATGCTTCTACAGATGCAATAAGATCGGAAGGACCTGTGGAGAACCCAGAAAGCAGATTGTATTTGGTTACAATATTTTGGAGGGAGTTGATGAAAGTGCCGCAACGTTCTGGGCCAAACTCATTATATATTGCATGAACAACACCCTTAGAAGGCTTCTTTAAAGCGCCATCATTTAGCACGCCTTTTACAAGCTTACCGTTCACGATCTGAACATTGCCATTGAAGTTCATTAAGGGAAATGCATGTGATACGACATCTGTTCCAGCCATTGGAAGGTCCATACGTTTGAACTCTGTGATTGCTCGTGGGCTACGAGCTAAGATATTCATTGCAAGATGTTCTGGAATTGTGACATCAGGTTGTGTGATACGATATGCACCAGTCAGAGTATCCTGGAAAACAGAGATAATAGGCTGGCAAGTACGTGGTGATACAATTTGGCGAAGGAGAGTTGCAATGATGCGTAGTTCGGTTGCTGAAGCAATGCTTTGAGGCACGTGCATGTTCATCTCATCACCGTCAAAGTCTGCATTATAAGGCTTAGTAGCACTAACATTGAGACGGAAAGTTGAGTATGGGAGAACACGAATTCTGTGACACATCATAGAAGCTTTGTGCAGGGAAGGTTGGCGATTGAATAGAACAACATCACCGTCTACAAGGTGGCGGTGAACAATATCGCCTTCCTGGATGTCTAGGTCTCTGTTGACAAACCCAAGGCGAAATGCTTTGTTTTCATCTTTCTTGAAGACGTTCTTTGCGCCAGGATACTTATCTGGACCATTCTTGATAGCAGCCATAAGTCGGTCACGATTATAGGATGTTACAATCTCTGGAAATGTCAGATTCTTTGCAATTTCTTCTGGGACACCAAGTTCATCAACATCAATATTAGGGTCAGGAGTGATAACAGAACGTGCTGAAAAGTCAACACGCTTGCCCATCAAATTTCCACGCACTCGACCAGTTTTAGCGCCTAGACGAGACTTCAAAGTCTTTCTGGGGCGACCAGAACGATCGGCGGATGGAGGAAGACCTTTGATGTCATTATCTACATATGATGCAACATAAAACTGAAGAAGTTCGGTGATTTTGTCAATCATGTCTGCATTTTCACCCTTATCAATTTTAGTTCGTAGAATGTTGTTCTGGCGAATGATGTCAATGAGCACGTGTGTAAGGTCATCTTCCATGCGTTGGTTATCATCCATAACTACGGATGGGCGAACGGTTAGGGGAGGAACAGCCAGAACTGTACAGATCATCCAGTCAGGTCGACTAAACTTGGGATTAAATCCAATCATTGTTACATGTTTATCTGTAATGCGCTGAAAGCAGCGAAGAACAATTTCTGGTTGAAGAGGGATTGGTTCTGCTTCTTCATCGTATGTATTTGCCTGAAGTGCAGCGACTGAATTTTCAATCTTTGAAACTTTAGCAATTGTGCGAGCACCGCAGTGAGCACATGCACGAGATTCCTTTAGGGAATGAGTCTTATAGTGCTTGGTTGCCTCGCGCACAAGGTCAAAACGCTCGACACCTTTTGCAAGAGTGCCAATGCGTTCAAGCTCTTCATCAGGCAGGTATGGATTTGAGCATCCTAAGCAGATAACTACTAGGAGCTTCTGAACTACGTCGATAAATTGATATAGATATACAGGACGTGCCAGACGGATATGACCAAAATGCCCAGGACACAGCAGATTAGTCTGCTTGCATGTGGGGCAAATCTTGCCATGATCAGTTACGCCGAAGCGCGAATCAAATACACCTCCAGGAACTGGTAGTGTGCTTTGGTATGTCTTGTCTGTTTTTACTTCAACAACGCTGCGTGACGTGATGTCATCAGGGTTGGCGATACCGAATTGAACTCCAATAATAGTGTCACCCATTCTTTATAATATTGCGATAGTCTTTAGATTGATTCGTTTTTCTTGTCGCAAAGACATAGTTTTTCTTGTCGCAAAGACATAGTTTTTCTTTTAAACGTTAGTTAGAATGTGCACAGGAACAAACAGGATAGGAAGAATGCGGAAATGGAAGAGAGCTACAGAGAAGAGCATACCAAATCCTACAGTCTGTGCCCATTCTTGCCAGGTCATAGTCTTCACATCAGTAGTTGCGCTGAGACCAACTAGACTTCTGAGATAGTTCAGCAGATACGCAAGAGCTACTGAGTATAGGACAAAATATAGCACAAGCAGAGGAAGAGCTATATACATGTAATATAGGAATCTCCACAGATATCCAAGGTCTGTCGCGGCATTTTTAGATGCAAGCATTTCAACAAGAAATCCTCCTTTTGCCATTTTATACTAGCACTTATACAATTTTCTTAATTTGAGGGTGAGTTCGAAGAATTTGTCTTCTTTAAGAAGTTCTTTGACTTGATCCTCGGGGAACGGAATATCTTCAATTAACTTTTCATATTCTGGTCCTAAGTGTTGTTCAAATTTACGCATGTCTTTGATCTTGCGTGTGCAGATAGTATGAAAAATAGCTTTAGCCATTTCTTGAAATTGTTTTGGGTTTTCTTGGTCTGCTTCCATGGTCCTAACTAAAACATTCCACTCTTCCATTTATAAATGAAGTTGAAAACTATCAGACGTTCTCACCGCCCAGAGAAAAAGTGGGATGCTTTATTTGAGACTGACAAGGGTAAAGAAAAGGTTGTTTCCTTTGGTGCAGCAGGAATGTCTGACTACACAAAGCACAAGGATAAGACACGTAAGGCTCGTTATCTCAAGCGTCATTCAGGAATGGGGGAGTCATGGAATAAGCCTGATACTCCTGGTGCATTATCTAGGTGGGTGCTTTGGAACAAGCCATCACTTAAAGCAAGTATATCTGACTTTAAGAAACGGTTTAAGTTGTAAAATGGATTTGTAATTTATAGGAAAAAATTTCCAAAACTCTTGGGCGCGATGATGAGTTTCACGCCTGAGCAGAAAAAGCGCTTGGCTGAGACCCTCACCTATCGGTGCAGTCAAGAGTTTAAAGGACTTACCTGGGGAGAAGCATCGCTTATCCAACAGGCGGGAATAGAGAGCGACAGAGATGTCACTCTAGATACTGCATTTGATCTTGGCGCATGCCTAGACAAAACAGAAGCAAAAGCAGAGTTAGAGCTGGCCAGAAAGGCCGAGATTGACGCAATAGGCGAGCTGACGAGTTCTCAACACGAGAGCCCAGAAAGCCTAGCTGGCATCATTTGCAAGTACTCAAAGCTACACGCAGCATACCTTGCTGCGAAGGCCAAGCTGGAAAACGTTCTGGCTCTGCAAGGCTCTTGAAGCCTAATACGGTGTTTACACCAAATTTTTTACTTGTAAAACGGATTTAAGATTCATAGAAATTGTGTTATTATTGCTAGGATGGACGATTTTGTGTCTCCGTTGCTAGCTGCCACCCCTTTGGGGTCAGAGATAAGTTTTGCAGATGAAGATCTGCCAGCTGCAATCTCTTCACAGCCAGAGCCGCCGCCCCCGTATGAGGAGCCAGTTGTTCAGAGTGAGAGGATGCTCTTCCAGTACCACATTGGCGTATTAGAGCGCATTGTGGAAGATGACAAGAGGAGATTCCTAGACGCTGCGGCACGCTACATGTGTGCGCCGTCTTCACCGCTGCTTCCTCCGCCACCTGTGGCTTCCGCTCCTACCAAGAAGCGGCGAAAGGGCAAGCATCCGCATGAGAGAAAAATCATGACGGACAGGCTGCGCAGAGCAGAGAAAAGCCTCGGAAAGTTCTGGATGAAAATCCTGGGTCCGCACAAGACAAACTTCTCTGACTGGCAAATAGCGCTGAACTACAAGCGTAAAGTCGAGGCTCTCAAAGCCTTGTGCGAGTACTTTCAGTAATAAGCCACCAGGCTATTTTTTTCTAACAATTCTTGCCAGGTTAGCGTATAACCAGAATCTTTGTATAACTTCATTATGTGATTGAATGAATGCACATAACATAATGCAGTTGTTCCTATTACAATTGGTAAGACCCAGTTCATTTGTAGATTGTCTTAATTTAAATATGAACCCAAATACGCGGATGACGCAATCTCCAATCACGATATCCAGGAGGTTCGGACCCAAAAATAATTCTCTTAGAAAGTGTTGTTCCCCAACGATTAGGCGGTGGCCTGTCTGAATTTACTGCTGCGATATATCTAGGGCCCAATTCTCTTGCAACCTCGCGTGCAGCCGACATTACTGCTGATGCAGACTTGTGATAATAAGAACGATATTCCTTTATCTTTAATTCTTCAACTCTCTTTTTTAACCATTCTTGCCCTTCTTTTTGAAGTTGACGTAGCAGTAACTTATACTCTGCTTTCCCAGTTTCATATTCTTCCCTTGCATCCTTAACTCTTTGATCTCTCTTCACTACCAAAAGAGTTGATCGTATAAGACTCTCAAATCCAAGTTGTTCGTGCGCAGTTTTGACTTTATTGCAGCTTGGACATGCATGATGTGACTTGGTAAGACATGTAATGATACACTTTGTATGAAATGCATGACCACAATCAAGTTTGTGACATGTTTCAGTTCCTTCTGCTTCGTCGTTGTATTCTCTCATGTCCATGTCTTCGTAGCAAATAGGACAAGTCATTTAATTTTATAGTAAAATCATGTTAAAATGGATTTAGTTCAACTATTTTAATTAAACTTAACAATGGATCAACCCAAGACTCGCAAAGAAGGTAAAAAGGACCAGAAGGAGAAAGCAAAAGGCAAGACCATATACTCCCAAAAACATATTCGTTTGCTTGAGGAGCTTAAAGCTAAATCACAGAAGCCTGGAGTGAGTTAGGCGATAGGTTCTTTTACGATCCCTATTCTTGGTATACTTAGCACCAATCTTTTTACATGTTTTTCCTTTGTATGTCTTACGTTTACACCCTGATTTGTAATAAGCTAATTGTTGTGCAATTGACTGTATAGATTTTTGTGGTTTCATGTTTGAAAACATTGAATGAACTGAATTTACATAGGTTGATCTTGAACGAAAATCAGGAATATGTATATGTTTACGAAACTCTGGAAACGGGAATGAACTTTTTAGAAATAACCAGAAAGTTTCATGATGTTTTACTTTTTGTTCTTCTGGGTCAAAGTTGTAAGCAATGCTGTAAAGGAAATCTCGTCCAGGTATTTCTTTTGGTGAGCTATCCAAAATAGATGCATACCGTTTCTGGATTTCTTCAAAAGTTGGAGCAGGCACTGGTAAAATACACTTGGGATCCTTTGCATGTTGCTTTATAAGTTTGTCGTTAACCTTGTTATGGAAATTGTATAGCCATCGTTGTAGATCGCCATGAGGTTTACTCTGTTTCCAGAATTGTTGCGCAGATGCTCGACAATACTTGCAAGGAAGAATGAAAGGCATGACATCAAGCGTCATCTTTGCATCTTTTCCACCTTCTTCAGCTATTAAATGCAATAATTGCCAACCAGAGGGTCCCCAAAATGAGACATCCATTATTCTTTTGTGTGAAAAGAGTTAAATGGCTGGAGTTGATAACCAGGTAATTGTCTTTGCATTGGCGATACATCTTGGATCGGTATTGAGTACTTTCTTTAACGCAATAACTCGTGATTTGATATTACCTTTGCTGTCACCTCTTGCATCTGCTGAGGATGGAGTTTCCAAATTGGTCATACAGGTTGGTAGTATAAAGTTTAATTTTGGTGATGCTATTGTCCAGACACTAAACCTTCTTATTGCTTGTGCTGTTGTATACTTTACACTTCCATATGTGAAAGAATATATTCCAGTAGCTGGTCGTCGTTAAAAAACTTTGTGATAAGATAAATGCCTCAAAGTGAGAAAGAAAAAGCTCTACGAAAGCAGGTCCAAGAAATGCTTGACGCTGCTAATAATAAACTTGATGCAATTAAAAATCAAAATAGAGATAATGAACAACTCAAGGAGCTTGTAGCAAACATCAAGGAGTCTTATCATCAACTTGAATCGAATGTCCTGGATGAGGCAGCTAGTGTAACAGATAAAAATATGGAGCAACGATTTAACCAAATAATATCTATTGAAGAAGAAAATCTTCGTATTGCATTTAAAAATGCTGATAGAATTTTAGCAGGTAAATATGTTAGAGATGTTAAGGACTTGGATGGCGGAAGACGTAGAAGAAAGACTCGCAAAACTAGAAAGCGAACGACTAGACATAGACGTGGTCGTCGTTAAAAATCTTTCGGATAAAGTAAATGGTGGCTCGTCACAAGAAATCCAAGAAGCATTCTAGACGTCGCCGAATCCGGGGTGGCGGTGAATGGTTAAAACCTTGGACATGGGGTAAAGATACTCCTGCATCTGTAGCGGCTGATGCAGCACCTGTTGTTGATGCTACAGTTGGTACTCCTACTCAGCAAGCAACTGCGCTTGGAACTTCTCCTGGAGGAACTGTAAGTACTGGTGCTCCGATCCTAGGATCAACAGCTGCTACTCCTTTGCCTCCTGCTGTAGGCGGACGCAGACGCACTCGTAGACGTAAGACTCGTCGCAGACATTAATCGCTCAACCTAAAATTCGTCCACCCCCCAGCAGGATACTTACCATACTTCTCTGTGACTCGCTTGACTAGGTCAGACACAGATAATGATAGATTCTCGTTCTGGATTTTCCACTGCTTGAAGACAGACTGAAGCTGAGCCTTAAGCACGGGTTGAACTTCATCACCTGCCTTGAAATCCTCAGTCTTCTCTGATAGAAATCGTGCAATACCATCTGTATCATTCCTGTATTCAGATGTATATTCTAGAACCTTCACAGGAGTTGGGAGTTTGTGAAATCCGTTACCTTCCTTGAGTGTTGTTACCAGGAAGTTCAGGAACGGTGTTGCCCACTCCTTAGATGTAACAGAGTGCTGAATAGTCTCATCAATTGGATAGTGATGAGGTTCGCAAGGCTTGTCTACAAATTTGGAAGTATAGTTTACTACAACTAGACGACGCCAAGTGCCGCCATCTGTTGTATTAATTTCAGGCTTCTCATTGCATGCTAGATGAAACTTGGCCTGAACCTCAAACTCGCAACCAGACTTGAATAGATCACGAGCATACATTTTTTCGCACGATGAAATCTCTTTCATTAGTCCAGTATTTAGGGCAATCTTCTCGTCAGGTTCTTGCATGGTTACGAAGCGACGTCCTTTGAGTCGAATAACTTCTGGAGCGGCTGCGCCAGACTTTCCACGCTTCTGAGTGAAGAGTGAAATAGGAACAACAGCAGCATAATCACCTAGGGATTTAGATACTAAGTTCATCAACATAGACTTGCCGTTAGAACCAGAACCAGTCAGGATATGAAACTTCTGAGCCTTGTTACCGCCCATAAGACATGTTGCTAGGTGGCGCATGAAATATAGACGAACTTCAGGATCAGGAAGAACTTGGTTAATGAATGCTTGGATCATAGGCCACTCAGAATAATCATGATAGTCTCGCTCAGGATCATAATCAATCTCAGTGCTGAAGGAGATATAATCTTCTGGTAGACCATTGCGGAATACAAACTTGTTATCGGTCATGTCTAGAACACCGTTATTGAATGCAATTAGTTCTTTGGTGGCATCAACCTTTTTGGTGAATTGCTCGTCAAAGAAAAGTTCACGACATTCCTTCATGACATTGTTTTTGAATGTGGTTGTCTTGAGTTTGGTATACATCTTCATGAATCCCATACGTTGAGCTTCGCGCTGACAATACTCGCAGACACCACAGTCTCCTTTGCCTTCTGTTGTGCACTGTTTGCCTTCTAGATCAAGTCCCATGCGATTAGCACGCTTGAAGAATTCTTGAGCAATTTCCTTGGAAAGTTTTAGTTGGAGATCAATTCCAGAATCAGTCTCCGACCAGATGTGGCCAGACCAACGATACCATACGTTCTTGCCAAAATCAGAACACTTATAAGAATCGCGAAACTTTGCAAAGATTAGAGCTGCAACATCATGCTCTGTGCCAGAACATGCGGCTACAATAAGACGTTCAACATTTGATGATTCAATCGCGCAATAACCGTCTGGGTTATCTGTGCGAGACCAGAAACGCAGAGTTCCTAGGCCTACGCGGTCACCATCATTGCGGAAGGTCATACTGTTCCACTTCTGGATACAGTCTGCTTCATTAAACTTCTCTTCATACTGAGCACTAAAATCTAGGAATACGTCAAGTAGGTCTGGATGAATGTTATGAAGGCACAGACCGACCTTTAGCCAATCTTCGTATCCAGTTGCACGCTCAAGTTTCAAATTCATGACGTGATCTTTGAGATAGTCTTTTTCATCTGGTTCTAGATTACGGACAATTCTCCCTGCTGGAGAAGAACCGCGAGATCCTGGTTTTTCACTCCTAGAAGCTGGGCGTCCGCGAGCAGGAGTGACTGCACGGCCACCAGAAATCCTGACCTCTGGAATTCCGTATGTTGCCTTGCCTTTCTCAGTCATTGGTGTCTCATCTTCCTCCTGACGGCGAATGGAGAGGCGCTGAATCAAAGCAGGGGTAACAGCAGGGATAGTTGTGTTTACGGAAACGGAGCCATTCTCGTAGTTGACTATGTATTTGGTCTCATATGGGCGAGAGTTGTCATCACTTTTGCGTGAGCCATAAAGCATCCAGTTGACGGACCGCTTGACTACGGCTTCATCGTATACTTTGTCCCAGGTCTCTGTTAGGGGGAGATTAGGGAAGTATGATGCTACAGTTTTCAACAGGTTACGGCGAACGGACTGCTCGACCATAGAAGTTGTTGAGACATCAGGAACTACCATGTGGATTCCAGATTTCATGCGGTTGCCCTTCACATCGAGTGTAGGCTTCCGCTTTTCCATCACATAAATTTCAACTTTCGGCGGAAGCTCTAAGTATTCAGCAACAGCATCCATGTATGCTTTGCAGAAGTTTACAACTTGCTCACGAGTATGTTGGTGGGTTGTGATATCAGGTTTATAGATGAAGTCAAAGTCTACACGAAGTGAGCCAATTTGAGTATTCTTCTCTACTAGGTGAACATGGTCACCGTCCAGGATGGATTCAGTGTATAGGTCATAAAAGCGAGGAAGATCCTCATCTTTGATAAAGAACTTCCCGCCTTTGAGTCCAGTGTGTGTGAATACGCTATCGGACTTGTTTGCAGCGAGAAATTCACGTAGACTCATACGTTCTGCCATCGTGTAATTGAAGGTTGAGACAATTAGTTGGAAGGATGTCCGTTTTTAACGAAGGACAAAAAATGCACAAGGCATTTATGATGCATATTAGTGGTGTTTTATTCATATGAATCGTCTTCTGAGTCTACATCTTCATCGCTGAAATTTTCGACACTTACACCATTAAACACGTTATTATATCCAAGCTCCCACCTAGCAGAAGACCAGCTTCGTGCAGTTGACATATTATTTTGAAGAATAGTCTTTAAGACCTTGCTATTATTACGGTATTTGACGAGGAAGTTTACCCATCCTATGCGTAGGCGAGACCAGTCTTCGGGATATGTTTTGAGAGAGGCAATAATATATCCTGTGAAGTTGCCTGCAGGCCACTGTTTGTTCAGGATACGTTTGCCTCCCATGGGCATATGAAGATTTGTATCTTCGTAAATTGAAAATAACATTTCCAGTGTACGGTTAGTTTCGCGTTCGTCAATTGGGCGAAGAAGAATTGGGCGAATGTCGTTGTATTTTTTACTGATATAGTCTGGACCATGTGCACATCCCCCAATGATTGCAGTTGCATTAACTAGGTTATCAAATCGTCTATCTTTCGTAGAATCTCCTACAATGCGAGGTCCCCAGATTGCCGTAGCCCTGTCATAGTAGCCTTGTCTGGGCGTAAGAAGGCTTTTGATGGTATAATCTACGAGTGTCGTATAAGATAGTGCATGAAGGCGTTCTCCTACATTTAGGGGAGTGCCGTTCTGAAAACGGTCAAATATCTCAATGCGTTGCTGCTTAGTTGCATTTGAATAAACAATCACAGCTAGGCGCCTCTCTTCTAGACGTGCCTTATCAGCTTGAGATAACTCTGAGAACTTAACTTCGGGCCTTACACCCGGGTCTGGGCTGGAGCCAAACTCATCATTCATATAATTGACAATTGTGCGAAGCCGTTGGCTTCCATCTTCTAGAGAAAGGGGCTGACGCCGCTCCTCGTATATAAGTAGCGAAGGACATGGTAGGCCTTTTAGAAGAGAATCAATGAATAATCTGGCAGCTTTCTCTGACCAGACATAGTTTCGCTGATGCTCGGGAATAATAATCTCTTCGGAACTAAGCTTATCGGCTAGAGTTTTTACAGACATCATGCGTACATCCCAAGTAGTCGTAGCCATTTTGTGTTGTATTTTTACGATTATTTTAGACACAATCCGTTTTTAAATCCAAAACAAAAATGGATTTTTGTAACTTGTTTGATAAGTTAAAAAGATGGCAAAAAAGGATAACGATAAAAATGGGAGAGAAGCGGAACATGTAAACCAAGAAAGGATTAAAGAAATTATTCAGACCCAGGTGGGTATATTACAAGAGTTTACAAGGGCAGGAGGTCGGGGAAATAACTTTGATTATACTGCATCTCTTGAAGATGGTACTCTATGGAAAGGAGAGCTAAAGACATCTGAGAAGAAGATTACTGAACTTCATCAGCTTCCACAGTTCTTAGAAGTATCTGCAAAGACACATGAGATTATTCCTGGATTTATTTTATTCTGCTTTAGAACCATGGTACGAACTCTTCGGTCACTATGCCCAGATATTCCTGCTATAAAAGAAGAAGACTACTGTAGGCTTATTTCTCGGATTAAGCACACATGTCATCCCTTCTTTACGTATCTCTACAATCATAAAAAGAACGACGGTGCCTTTGCAAAAGAACTATCTCGCTTAGGAAACTTGGCGATAACAGACTTTATTTCTGTAAATAAAACTTCAATAAACACTGGGTTAATCCAGACAGATTTGAACACACAAAATAGAAAAATATTTGTACTTATGTGTAGGCCTTCTGACAGTTTTAGCGTTAGAAGTTTCTCGGATAAAGATTTGCAGTTTGACTCTATAACTGAGGTTCTCAATAACAAAATATTGTTCAAAGCAAAAAGTGGTATGAAATATACTTTAACTTTGCGTTGGGCAAATGATATTGGAATCTTGAATCCATCTTGGAAGTTTAAGGTAGCCAAATAGGGAGACAACTTTCCAGCTCAGTTTTTGATAATGCACCATTCCCGACAAAGTACTTAATAAACAATCCCGTATTCTCGCTTTTTAGACTCTGAAGAACTTTGTCTATATGTTCATCGGGTCCTCTAATAACATTCACGTGATTTTCTGCATAGTATTTCGGATAATCGACGAGGACACAATTTAACGAGTATGTGTTGCCGTATCCACGATTGATTAGTATGGACTTTCCAGAAAGCGGTAACTTTTTAAAGCCGTTAATATACTGTTTCTTTTCTCCTGTCATTTATGGAAACTTCATTACACCATCCTTGAAGTTTAAACTATGAATCAGTAAAATTCCCTCGTCTGAAACCTTATCCTTTTCTTGATTCCATACAACTTCTCCAGTTTTTACAGTAAATCTAAGTTCTTTCAAAGTACATGAATCTTTTAGTAAGTTGTTTAGTTCTTTCCAATACGGAGTCAAATAGTAGTTATCATTACGAATGATAAACATGGGATTATTGCCTTTTTTAAGTTTCAGAAGCAGAAGAAATGTATCTTGCTGAGTTTCGAGATACTTTCCTTCAAGAGATTCAACTTCAAGAACGGTTGTATTTTCGAATAGGTATCGTCGCATTTTTTCGTAATACGAACAATTGTAAAATGCAGTTGGAAGCACAAAGGCAAGATGTCCTCCTGGATTCAGATGTCTAGTGACTGACTTCCAGATAAACTGTACAAATAAATTTGGTCTAGAACTTTGGCAATTCTTTGTTTCTTCGGTTTGCGGTATCACAACAAACGGAGGATTTCCAATGATCAAATCATGTATCCCATCGTATTCCATGAAATCAATGTTTTGTAGATTTGGGTATTGACA
>Ga0214923_10001989_pt1 | contig 28037 bp, 13 predicted proteins | sample LL1510_MetaG_FD_177993 | JGI IMG/M metagenome (GOLD analysis project Ga0214923, IMG submission 177993) | Freshwater microbial communities from Lake Lanier, Atlanta, Georgia, United States - LL-1510 | ecosystem: Environmental > Aquatic > Freshwater > Lake | place: USA: Georgia | collected...
CCAATTAATAATCATGTCAATAAATCCAATAGCTCAGGTTCCAGCAAAAAATACGGCAACCGCATCACCTGGTATTCCAAATGCGGTCAAGGTTCTTACGCAGCAATATATGGAATTACAACGCGAATATACCCGCCGGACTGAAGAACTCAGCCAAATCCGGGAATCCAGGCGTCTGGCAGAACAACGATTAATCGCGGCGATATCACAAAGTGGCTTATCGGGATATGGGATTACATATCAGGGTAATAAACTAACTCTAGGCCAAGATACGAGTTATGATACATTGACCTATAAGTTTTTAGAAGAATGCCTAGCTAAGCTTTATGGTGGTGATGTTGATAAATCCCGAAAAGTGGTGGCATTTATTAAGAAACAACGCGTCCGGCAAACTATGCCGATTATTAAGATTGGTGGGCCGGCTGCATCTAGGTCCCGCCCGAATACTCCTACGACGACAGGAGAAGGTGATTAAGCACCAACGACATGTGGAGTAGGTGGTGAATAGAAAATAAACACCACCAATGAAAGATAGGTGGAGTAGTGGTGAATGAGACCATCGCACACCAAATAGCTCACTTATGAGTATGACAAATCACATGTGTGGGCTTAAATTTAAGTTCATATTATTTTATTTTTTTGTTTATTGACACCATGCTAGGTCATACACTTTTGATTTGACACAAATACATTTTATAATTTACAATCTATAAATAAAATATGAAAATTGATTAACATAAATATTAGTTCTATTGAATTATTTAAATACAAAATACATAAATTACAATAACTCATACCAATAATTATGTCATCGCTTATAGAAGGACACAAATATGAAAAATATGTTAAATCATTTCTACAAAACAAATATAAAAATATATGGTTATGGAATGAAACTCCCATTAATATATTACACACTCTTAATATAATACCTTTTTCCAAAACATCATGTGATGATATTGGTTGTGATATAATCGCAGAAACTTATGATAATATATATCATTTTATACAATGTAAAAATTATAGCACATTAGGAATTGATAATACTATAAATATATCAGACTTGTCCGGTTTTTATAATTTCCTAGCAGAGAATAATTTTACTACAGGTATTGTTTATTATTCTGGTTGTCTATCATCACAAGTATTAATTAGAGCAAAGCTAGTAAAATATATAAATTTACCATATACTCTAACACAAAATATTATATTGAAGCCGTATTCCTATCAAATTGACGCAATTAACAAATTATCACAGCAGGGTAGAAATGTTTTAACAATGCCTTGTGGAACAGGTAAAACATATGTAAGCTATATATTATCTTCAAAATATAAAAATGTTATTATACTATCTCCATTGATTTCAACCGCAGAACAACTATTCACATTTTATAAACAATATTATCAAAATTCTGATACTTGTAATATTACGGTATTTAACTGCTTAAATAAAAACAAAATTATAGATACTGCTAAAAATAATATTATTGTCTCAACATACGATTCAGTGCCGCTTATTTATAATAGCGTTAGTAAGCTTAATGATAAAATAATTATTATAGATGAATATCATAATTTATCACAAAATAACCTAGCTAATCAATGTGATGATATACATAAATTATTAAATCTATCAGATACATCATATCTGTTTATGTCGGCAACACCTCATAAGATGTTATCAAACTATCCCCATATTTTTGGTAATAATTCATATAATCTAAGTTGGTGTGATGCTATTAATAATAAATATATATGTGATTATAAATTTTATTATCCTAATCCTGATATGATTAACACACGTGTAACAGAATTAAATACATCTACGGCAATTATGAAATTAGAAATAAATAAATGTATATTACTTAACAAAGCATATTACTTGTTAGAATGTATAAAAGAGCTTAAAATACGTAAAATAATAGTGTTCCTTAAAACAATATCAGAATCTAATGAATTTATGCGAATACTAAATGTTATTAATTTATTCTTTAATAACAAATTATCAATCAGTGAAATTAACTTTAATACCGGAAAAAGTGCTAGAAATAAAACAATAATAAGGTTTAAAAATAAAAATGATACCATTAATATCTTATGTAATGTTCATATATTAGATGAAGGTATTGATATTCCAGAATGCGATGCTGTTTATCTTACACATCCAAATAATAATCCTATAAATTTTATTCAGCGTATAAGTAGGTGTAATAGATTAAAGCCAAATAGTTCGAATAATATTGCAAATGTTTTAATATGGGCGAAAGATGATAAAAAGAAAGTCAAAATAGACGAATTAATAAGTGAATATTTGATAATTTCAGAAAATATAACAACAGATAATATTTACATAAAAAGTAATCGGTCTAAATTAAGTGATACAGAATCACAAATTAGCACACAAACTATACATGCTGTTCCCGATGCAATTACACTATCTAATATACCTAAAAAAATAATTATTAACGATGAATTATTTGAACATATACATAAAACTGAAAATATTCCATTAGAGTTTATAAAAGAGTATTTTGAATTTTACAATTTATGTAAAGACACAAAATTTGGAATACCAGTTGAAAGAATAATGAAATATTTAGCATTAAAAAATCAATTACAATTTGAGGAACGCATACGCAAAATTTATAAAATTAATGATGAATATATAATTATAAAGAAAGCACAAAAAAGTTTAAAAGGCATCAAAAACGCAAATTATATGATATCTTTCGATACATTTAATAAGATTAGTTTATTATCCGCATCACAAAAAGGTATAGAGTTTAAAAAATACTTCGCTAATATTTGCAAATATATTGGTGCAACAAATTAACCTCTTATTTGTAGATTTATATATTTTTATACGTCATTATTATTTTTTTACAACATTCACATTTATAGTTAATGAAAATATACATGTTGAAATAAAATAACCTAATTGCACCGATTATTAAAATTGGTGGTCCGGCTGCATCTAGGTCCCGTCCGAATACTCCTATGACAGGTGGGGTAGGATGTGATTAACAAACACCGGTAAAACAAAGCTTGGCTAGGCCCCAAAAATAATTTAAACCTAGCACTATGATATATTCATAGAGGCACAACGACCTAATTTTCAAAGCAAAGAATATCAACTAGAAATAATATAATATTTTCAAATACCCAAAAAATGACAGAAACCGCAATTACATATTCCACAATCATTGAAATCCTAGAAAACTCTAGGTGCGATAATTCAGAAATTAATACACAAACTAATATAGGACAAATATTATATCAAACATTTTATGAGACATTTGATTTATCCGACACAAAATCAAACGATTTATTCAGAAAATGGATTAATTATATATTTATTGCTGAAGGTAATAACCTAGCTAATGAAATACTGAAATATATGAGTCCGGCGCAGAGTATATCAGAAACAGAAACCAGAAGAGCAAAATTTAGTCAGGATGTAAAGAAGCGGGACTCATATATATGTAGAATTACAGGACTAGGAACTGAATTACCAGTTTGCGAAGCAGCACATATTTTACCATTTTCAAAATGCCAGACAGATGAAGACAAATATAATTCAGATAATGGTATTACATTATTCCGGGAAATCCATCATGGATGGGACCAAGGGTATATAATTAGTATTCCTAATACCAAAAAATCAACAGTAGAATTCCGGCTTAATGATAATATAGGACTTACGCCAGAACAATTTAAAAAAAATATTGTTTCACTAACCAAACCAGTTATTATACCTGTAAATCAGCGGATGTTATATTATTTTATTCGCAGATATGAATTAGATAATTGCCTAGAACCAGATACCTGTTATTAACCAAAAATTAAAAAATTGTTTTACTTTTTCAATTACTTTTTCAGTTTATTAAATATAAGTCAAACTTACTTAATACATTACAACAGCCGAAACTCATAATATGGATACGCTTGACAGAAAGGATAAAGCAATTGCTGAATTAATTAATGAATATATTAGTCAGGGATATACTTTTGACAAATTTCTTGATGAACAAGGATTCGGGATTGGCACAAAAATCAGAAGTAATTTTGAAAGGGTGTATAATATTTTATATCCACCTCAGCCACAAGTTATACCCACTCCGGAACCAATACTAGACCCACAAATACAATTGCCATTACGCCCATATCAAATAAGTACTGTAGCAAAATGTCAAGCCGAATTTGCTACTGGCGCTACTAGGTGTTTTATTCAATTACCAACGGGAGCAGGTAAAACCCGGGTTATGTATAAATTAATTGATGATGATTTTATAGCTTGTAAATCACGACAAATAATATCCCCTATTTATATTTGTATGTCACCAAGAATAAGCCTAGCACAGCAGCATTTTAATGATGCCAAGAATAAAGGTTTAGCTACACCGCATTCACTAATTAATATATATACTGGGATTGGAGATAGTGAAATTCTAGGTAAATTCAACTATTGGAAACATAGATGTGCTAAAGGTCCGGTAGCATTAATTATTTCGTGTTGCTATCAAAGTATTAAAAGATTAGTAGCATTCATGCGCGAAATTAAATGTACGGCTAGGATATGTTTTTCAGACGAAGCACATATGATTTCACATTTCGGGCAAAAAGAATACCTAGATAAGAATCTGGATGAAGCAACATTAATGACATCTTCACTATTTAGCCATCAAAGAGTATTTTTAACAGCAACACCTACTGAATATCAAACCAATAACTATAATAAGATTTGGGGAAATTTAATTAACGAAATAACAGTTGGTGAATTAATATCAACTTATAAATGCCTTTGCCCTATTAAAACTATTATACCCAATATTTCAGCTGCTGCAACAGTTATTAGTAATAGTACAAGTGATATACAAGGATTAGACAGCGAAGACGATGAAAACAATATTAATCAGAATGAGTTAATTAAAATTCTATACGAAACTATGCAAAAAACTAATGCACTGAAAGCGGTAATATTTTGTAATACACAAGAAAAGTGTAAAGTATTACAGATAAAATTTAATGAATTAAACTCTCGCCTATGTAATACATCCGGGAATAAGTCTATAATCGCTTATAAGTATATCGGCTCTGGTAAATCACTTCCCAAAACTGAAATAGAGCAACAAGATGAAATATTACGCACCGAATATAAAAAACGGGGTGATATTTTACTATATGAGAAACACACGGGCACCGCTGTTATATTTGTATGTAAGAAAATAAGTATGGGTTATGATTTCCCGCCAATTGATTTCATAGGATTTGCTGACCCTAAATGTTCGCGTGCTGAATTAGCTCAATGTATTGGGCGTGGTTTACGCATATCGCCGGCAACCGGGAAACAATTTTGTTGGGTTTTTATTCCCATAACACCGGATGATTATACATTAGATACTATTAACAAACGCCGGTATAGGACATTATTTCAATACCTAGAGTATCTCCGTGATGAATTCCGGCTTGAATATTTGATTAAGGATAATATTGTTAAACCGTCAGCCGCAACAACCCAGATGGTCGCACAACCGGCTATTTCGGTTGATGACTTACTTGGCATCCAGATAATGGATGATAGCTCAGCTAGGTTAGATATAGGGCAAATACCTAATGTAAATTATTTAGATGAGAGCGCACTATATGTCATTCTAAACGAGCTATCTATTTTCGGCAACCGAACTGAAACATTACGGTATAAAATGTTTATGAAAATGCTAATAACACTTGGTATTAAATCACCCGCCGAATATAACCAATTCATACAATCAAAACTAACCAGTCAAGCTGATAATAGTAAATACTTAAAATGGCCGCAAACAGCTACTGAAATTATTGACAAATGGTCGGGTTTCCGGTGGATTAATGTATTACCTGAAGATACCCGTGCTAGGTATTACCCGACTTTAGATGAATGTAAAAAGAGTTATGAAAAATGTAAAAAAGAATTAATGTCTTTTGAAGATTATGAATACTGGTCCCGCGATTTACTTTCTGAAAAAATAAGAGAATTAGACCCTAAAATTCCTGATATACCTATGCAGATTTATTACAATTAGGTGAAATCCTATATTAATTATCTTTTTTATTCAGGGTCTCCATGTACCATTTGGTTATATTTTTTACTTAGAAGAATATGGAATTTGTCTTTTCGGAGTTCTGCGTGTTTTGACCGCATAAATTCACTATTTTTGATACTATTTTCCAGCAAATCATTTTCCTCAATAATTCGTTTTTGGATTTCAATATTAGGAATAATTACTGTCATTTCTTTAAATCTGTCCATATTTATAGTTAATTGTGCGGTACCCCGTGTATAATACTTATATATAGATTGCTGCATGTTAAGCAGATAATAATATAAATATTTATTTATTAATACTTTAGTATCTTTAGAAGAAATTGAAAACCCATTATCATGTAAATAGAATTTATCATTAATTAATCTTACACATTTTTCGGAAATTCCAAATCTAGATACAACTATACAAGGTCCTTCTCTATTAAATTTATCACTATAAAATGTTATATCTCCACCACCATATACTGGATATTGACCGTTTATACCATCATTTACTATTCTATCACCATAAATTATATTGCTGATATTACCTAATTTTTCTGTTGTAAAATTTTCAGAATTTTGTGAATAACACATTAAATTCATCTCTGTAGTGGTCTGCATAAATTTATTAGTAAATTCAATAGATTCTGTAAAGAATTTAATTTTTTTGTCGCAATCATCATAATAATCCACTACTCGCTCTTGAATTTCGGCACTTGGTAGAGGGATTTTGAATTTCGCCAAGAAGTTTTTAAGGTCAAGGGATTTATTACATGCACCTTTTTCATACAGTTCTTCAATATGAGATTTAGTTTCATTAAGATAATAATAAATGTATTTTAGATTAATTCTATTTTCATAACCGTTAATTGGAACAAGTTTAGATAGTAAATCAACATAATCACATTTACCAGAATGATATTTAATAACCATATAACCACCATTTTTGCCATTTGGCATTGATGTGCTAATAAATAGATTTTCACCTGATAGCGTGCTATTATTTATTTTCTTATAATCGTCATATATAGACCAATTAATCAATACACCATCGCCTTCTGGGTCTTCTTCTACCTTAGATGATTGAAGTGTTCCTTTCACTAGGTCAAATACATTCCCAAACGCAACCCATTCACAATCAATTTTACCCATTAATTCCCGGATATACATATCTTCCAGATAATCATTGAGATACCATGACCGATATGGGTCTTGGTTAATATCTGCACGAGTCAGTGTAGTAATTTCAGTAAATTCATTACAGTCCTGATTAGACTTATAAAACTTAATAGCCTTTGTCCCGGTGCTATCTTTACGGAAGAATACGCAACAAGATTTAATCCCAGTGTGAGTAAATACACCGCTAGGATAAAGGAATACATCCGTAATATCAACCCTAGACATAAAATGTTCGCGTGCGGTTTTGTATCCGCCGCTAAAGAAGAGTTCGCCGTAAGGTAATACAATGGCGCACATTCCGCCTTCTTTTAGCCGGTGAATACACATTTCCATGAATTGAATTGGCATATTCTTATCATTCAGTGTATATACATTAGAGAAATCCTGTGTATTGTATTCGGCAATTAGATTGGGACCCATATTAACCCTTGACTGACGTTTACGGGTTTCTTTGTATTCATATTCTAGGCTACTTATTTTATCCTTTTTACCATTACTCTTGGTTTCGCCATCTGCAACATCATCTTTTCCAGATGCGCCAAATGGAGGGTTTGTAGTAATAAAATGCATATCATTAGGAATGGGGACACCGCCAACAATCCAGTTATCAACGATATTGGTAAGTGAATTTTGTTCACTAAATCTTTCTAGCTGCATATTTGGTTTGACATTCATAACATTCATAATACCCATACGCAGTGTATCGGTTTCAACATCATTGCCTGCCGGGCAAATGTTAAATGTTTGTTTTCCTTCATGTGGTGTGCCAAACATATTAATGGACGATACAAGCCATCCTCCAGTTCCCATACAAGGGTCCCAAACATTAATAGGTATTTCGGGATTAGTAGTAGTAAATGTGGCTAGGTTAGCACGAATATCTGCTTCTTTGAATTTCAAAATACTCATCATCATCTTACGAGGTGTAAAGAATTGACCTAGTTTATTACCGGCTTTGTGATATTGGTTAATGAAATATTCATAAATTTCACCAATAAGGTCTTCATGTTTTAGTTTTTCAACATGTTCCTTTACAAATTCATCAACTCGTTTAAGGAGCCCTAGAATAGTACTTGATTTTTGACAATGAAGAAAATTCTCAACCTTGAAAATGGATTTGGTTTGTGGATGAACGGTTAGAAATCTGCCAAATTTCTTAATAAGACATCCATCAATTCTGACTCTACTTTCATCTTTTTTAGTATCATGCCAATCTAATTTGATAAACCTAGTGAAATTAAGTTTGTGATCAATACCGGTTTTGTCATCATTTAGCATACGATTAGCAGATGCATTTACAGTAGTATCTTCACAGTTTATATATTTTTCTAAATTTAGTAGATCATATTTTCCTGGTTGTTCCGTGTCCGTAATTTTATCTTGAATAAGCCTCAGAAATATTAGGCACATAATGTCATTCATAGCTTTATCACCTACTTTATTTTCTTGCCCGTATAGGAAATCATGTGTTTCCTTAATCCATTTTTCAACTGGTGTTAAACTGGTTTCCTTTCTGGAACCGGTAATAATTCCTGTATTAACTTTATGGACTATATTAACTGGAACTTTGAATATCCTAGCTGTGCTAGGTTGTCCGGAATCGGATTGGGTAATTCTTTGGGCTTTCTTAACTCTTGGTTTCTTAGCCTTAGTTTTAGTGGTTTCACTTACTAATTCCCCACCCGCGGCATCTTGTGCCACTTCCGCCCTAATACTATCTTCTAGGGTTGTCGAGACACCAACAGTATTAGGAGTTGTTCCAGCATCACTTGTGGTTTTCTTAGCCCGGGGTTTCCTAGTTTTAGGTGTCGCTGCACTAACAGTGGCTGATTCCGGGCCATGATTTTTCTGGAACCATTCAGCAATAGCATCTACCAAATCTTGGTCGGCTTTTTTCCGTATTTTATTAGCCTTCTTAATTTCATTTAGTCGGACTGAAGTTTGGTTTCTTAGAAATTCCGGCGTAAATTCGGCTGGGTTAAGATTTGCTGCCGCAGAGGCAGGAGTAGAACTCGGAGTAGAACTTACAGAGCTAGGATTACTTTTAGTTTCAGACATAGTTATTTGATTTATTTTGTATTAATCGGTGTTGTCTCAAATATGATGTTAATTAATGACAAGTAAAAATAAAAAAAAATAAAACGATTTTTCCGGGGATGGGAAAGATTATTTTGTAAGTTTATATTTTTCTTATTACTAAAAAGGGGGTTTTCCATATTACGCATCAACTGTTGTATCTTCTAAGTTTTTGGCTTTCATATACTCGCGAATTTTTGCTATGTCCAAAACATATTGTTCTTCGCGTTTTTCTTTCCCGTCCAGTGTTGGCACACGGGTTCGTTTAAAACATTTGGAGTCAATATCCAATAATTTTGTTTTTATACTATTTGCATCTTCGGGATTGTTCAAACCACGCTGACGACAATAAGAATTTAGGTCCTTGTGTAATTCGGTGGGTTTCTTCATTAAAGTTGCTTTATCTTGAAAATCTAGTTCATATAAATAATCAGTTATTAATCCCCAAATTGGGGATATACTTGTTTGAACCATTTGTTTGTGATAAAATGTTTTATTCTCATTAATATATGTTGTGTAATCTATGTATTTAAAATTTGGATTCCGGATTTGTTTTAGAAATTGGTAAAAATCCATAAGTGCTTCATCACTATTAATTGCTTTTCGTAAATTAATAAAATGCTCACTATTACCTATAAATACATCTTTACATTGTATTAGAAAATATCGCCGCTCGGTTGCAGATAATGATATAATATTATCATTATTCGTTGTTATTATTTGCCATAATGTATTCTTTGTTGGAAACGCATTTTCACCTTTACCCTCAATATTAATAGTGCTATCTGTAATTAACCTTTTATTTTTGTCCGCAAAAGTAGTTAAACTACCTATACTAGGCTCATTTAAATTAATAAGGATTTTTTCCCAAAGAATTTTATTAAATCGGTCTAGAATATCTTTGGGGTCATCAATCATACAACAATATTCCGACCCACCAGAATAATTACCACCATCTATTATTCTAGTTATTATTTCAAATATTGTAGTTTTCCCACATCCCTCACGTCCTTTAATTAATGGAACACATAACGCGCGTTCGTCAGGTTCAATTATTAAATTAGCAATCCATTGAAGTAATAACCAAGATGTTTTGGGTTCATTTATTATTTTTTCAATATGTTCTATTATTATGCGACTCGCTCCATATTGTTCTATTTGATATGTGTGCTCAGAATGATTTACTAATACATGCGTTGTATTTTCAGGCTGAACTGTTATTTGTTTGTTCAGAATATCCCAACCCCTGAAACTTTGATATATTTTTATATCATTTTTGACAACCGGCTTAAATGTTGGTAAGAATTCATATGTATCATAATACAATTGTTTTTTATTACTAGTTTTGTATTCCTTTATAAATTCTAAGTCAAATTTCATATGGTATTTGTGCTCGATATCCTCATAATTAGTGGTCATAATCCATCTATTTATTCCGGTAGAACTTAATTTGCGTGTGAGCCAACATCTAGGTTCTAAAATACATCTTACTTCTTTTTCAAATAATTCTATTTTGCTGAGTGTTTCCTTTTTTTCAAGATTAGCCTCATATTTTAACCAACACATCATCCATTTAGATGGGTTATCAATCCTAGCACAAGACATAATATAATTAAAATTTAGCCCTTCGTAATTATCCAAATAATTATCCCAGGAATTCCAATGTTTGTCAAATTCACTGGCATTATATCCATCTAAGTTAGATGACCATAATTTAAAAACATTATATGCGTGGGTTCTATCAGTATCCGTGCCGCAGTTTTTTTTACACGCAATACCTATTTTATACCAATTATCATATGTGGCTCCCCTTTCCGGATTTAGGCAATTTAGGAAATCTAACAAGTTTTCATTAAAACCATATACTAAACGGCCATTAAATGACATTCGTTCCACAGCACGTCCTAGTATTTGTTTTTCCTTCTTTGTTTTAATTAATGATTTTGGAACATTATGATTAGGCCGGCATTTACAAATATAATCAAATATAATAGGATATACAGCATCATTTGGTTTCAAATCAAGTATATATTTATCATTCATAAATTGGCGTTCGCGCATAATACCAGATATTTTGCAATTTGTTGCGGTGGGTGGAATAACTAAATTATGCCCGTTGAGTATTTCTAAATGAAAATTATTTGCTTGAAACCGACCCTTACCTATTTCGTCTAGGAACATTTGTATGTTAGGGCATTTATTTATATTTACCAAACAACCTCTATTCCGTTCTGTTCCGCTGATATAAAATCCGTCTTTCATATCACCTAATAAAATAGTAAATTCATCTAATAATTTTATAGTGTTATTACAAGCAACATAAGTATTACCAGATTTAAACCATGTATCAAAATCCAGCCCTATAATATAATCACCATTAGGCTGACGCCCAGTTCTTATTCCCCAAGAAGTAGAACTTAAATCCCAATAATTTTTGATATCTTCATATAATATTTTTGACCAGCCCTTATCACCTACACCTGCAACTGGACATTTATTTACTACATTCCACACAAAATAACCATTTTGGGTGAAATAATTGATTATTTTTCTGTTGTTTTCTGTATTTGCCATTATTTTTATTTTGTGTGTTTTATATTATATGATATAAATATCCTTTATATCGTTTTTTATTATAGATTTTTTGGGATATTATGTCTTACTTGCGCTCAATTTTGGTGTTTTTACGATTGGTTTATTTTTATAGTGGTAACCGGGATTTACCGGGATATTATACTAAAATATCATACAATACGAAATATATTCCACTTGATTTAATAATATCGTGATGGCTATTAATTGTGTCTGTATGTCCAAATCGAGCGGATTGTATAATTATTTGGGCGTGTTGACACCTAGCATCGCCAATTTTTTTTTGCTGACCAAAAAGGAGGGCTATGTTTTTTTTGTTCCAACTTGACTGACTCTATTATATCCCAATCCCATATACCCTAAACAGTGTTATTTTTAAAGAAACGGCTGGGTATAGTGGGATATATTGGGATATTCAGCTGGATATTTTAGTAAAAAAACAACACTACAAAACAATAAACAAGCATATAAACAACCAAAACAGGCGAATATCCCACACACATTCAGGAAACAAAATAGAAAAATAAAATATAATTTTTTAGATAGTTATTATACCGCCGTTAATTCGGCACTAGTCGTTGTTTGCTGTTGATTGGTTTGAAGCGCTTTCTTCATTGCTCGTTGATTGGCGACACGTTGTTTGTATTCTTCCTTATTCGCTTCATATTTCCGTTTATAATACTCTTGCCGTTTTTTTATATTTTCCGTGACTTTAAGTTTTTCCTCTGGTGTCATATCATCCCGTATCGCAAAATTTTTATTGTAATACTTAGCACTTGCTGTCTTATATTGTGTTTGTTTCTTACTCGCCCAATTAATCAAATCTGTGATTTGTTGCTGTTCCATTATTAGAAGTTATAATTAACAATATTTACTATATTTATAACAAAACGATTTTTAAATTAAATATCATAATGATTGATATATGTTTTAATTACAATTTAATACTAGATTAAACACTAACCCAAAAAATAATCAGAAAAAACTACATATTACAACTCCTAGTTGGAAGGTGATTACATATTACAGCTACCCCATTTGTCTTCATTAAACGGCAGAAGTTTGAATTTCCCGAGTTGTTTCTGGAAGGCCGCAACTTTTGCCCGGATTGCGCGTTCATTATCACTTACATACACGTTCTTTACTTTTTCATCTTTACGAGGCCCGCGTTTGGCACCATAACAATTTACCCCGAATTGCATTTGTGGATTCTCGAAGAAACCACCATTAATCCCGGGCACACCACATGCACCAGCTTCTTCCGGGTCGCTTTCTTGCAGTTTCTGCCAGTAGGTATATTGAATGGGATACAGGGCCATTTGCTCTTTGGTCCAACCATAACTGCACCAGTTGGCACCCTTCTTATAAGCATCCACCATCTGGTCGTAAGTGGCTAAATCCGCGCCATAAGCTCGGCAAACGGCTTCCGCATCATCATATGTGAATAAGTTATCGGCAATGTGGAAAACTTGTTTAGTCCCGGCTTCCGGGCTTTCTGTCAAACCGGCAGGATTAGTAGAACCGGGTAATTGAGATGCGGGTACTCTAGTATACATTGCTTGAGTAACAGGTACATTTGCACCAGGTAATATCATTGATGCAGAACCAGGTTGAGTTGTTGTAGTGGTAGTAGTAGTAGGCCTTTTATTGTACCCTACAACAACATAATAAATTACAACCAATGCCAACATTGCAAAAATCGCACCAATTGCTAACAAAATAAAATTAGTAGGCGTGTCTTCAAATTCAAACATTTCCTAGACTTTTTTGGTTGGTATAGACTCTGTGAATTTTAGTTCGTGTTTTATTCTCCAGCAAGATTTTTTAATTAATTTTGCAGGTACCGGCATAGTGCCGCCAGCAAGATTTTTTAATTAATTTTACAGGTAACGGCCCGGTGTCGGTTATCATAATGTTAGCTTCTCGTAAGTAAGAATATATGCATTAGGATTATCAGCCGGTAGACTATGGATTGGTGATACTAGGGCATCATTGTGTTGCCACCATGCGCCATTCACTTTATTCCATGAATAGTAATGCCCGAAATTGATAGCACCTGCATGATTAATTATACCAGTGAGTTGATATTGGGTATTCTTGGGGTCTTGGTCGGCAATCGGGTTATATTTACGGATATCCAACACTTCTGGGTAATTAACTAATTGGGTATTCTTCTGTAGTCTCATTGTGCGGGGGTCAAAATTAAATCGTTTCAGACAAATAATCAGGGTTTTAGGTTTAGTGAGAATATACCGGCGGATACCCATATCCTGTTTATTGCCACATTTGCTGCATGGATATTCACCATCAAGCATTTCTAGGTCAAAGAATTTATCAAGACAACCATAAAGTGTATAAGTGCCTGTGCCATGTGGCGGAGTACTATCAAAATCAGGTATCGTAACACACAACATGTTATTGGGACAGTAACTGAGTGAACTGAAATCACAGCTAGGACACCGGATTTGATTCAAATTATAGAAATAGAGTTCCGCATTCAGGCTCGTAAACTCTTTAGAATACCGCAAATTTATCTCACGGAGTAGGCCGCATTTGATTCGCTGTTGTAAATCCGGGATAGCATCCAGTTCTTTTTCAGATAGGTCTAGGACACTCTGAGGTACTTGGACTGATGAAGGCAAACTATGGCTATCACAAAGGTAATCTAGGAGTACAGTTATAAATTCTTGTGCGTCATTCTGTGCTCCATTACATAGATGTCCCATACCGAAATCATTAAACACACTGGCAGTTACACGAATGAGACTATTTGGGGTGAATGTTTTCGACCCGGTATTTAGTGCATTTACAAACTCCCGGTACATGATATACAGGTATATCTTGGTGTTCTCCTTATAAATCTTATCTAAATACCACTTGACATCACCGGGTGTGAGATGGTATTTCTCGGCTACTGATTTTAGTACATCCGGGTTATGCGCGTACTCATCTGACAGCCGTGTAAGGGCAGTTTGTAATTCGGATTGTGTAACCCTTGTAGTAATACCTGCTGTAGTTAGTATATCACCATAAATTGCATCCATCATGGTTTGTTTTTCAAAGAAATTAAGTAGTGGTCGCAGGGTTTTCAAGGTTTGCATCGCTGAAATGATATAACAGAAATTACCCGGGTTGTGAATTCCACTAGGGGTTGGGTTTTGCGACATATTTTGTTGGTGTTTGTGCTCCATTTTATAGAACTTTAGAATAGGTATAGTTAATAGGTTTTTTGTAAAGTAATATATTAATGTTATATTGAAAATATCAATTTTTTTACGGATTATCCTACTTATTCCGATATAAATGTTTATTTTGCGATTATTTACCGTAGGCATTCTACTCTACCGTCAAGTGGAGGTAAGTATGGTCTTAAATACCATACTAGACGGTAGTTAGTTTAAGAATACCTTATTATTCTGACTATCAAAAATAAAACCCGGATTTTATAATGTCTTCAGAGCCAAATATTCTAGTTGAACGCCATCATATACCACTAAGTGTTTATTTACAACTTTATGGTAGCAATAGTAATGCTAGTGGAGAACACAGCGCACGAGCCAATCAATCACCATTGCAATCACCATTGCAATCACCATTGCAATCACCATTGCAATTTTCGGCAACCAGGTTTTCAAATAACTCTGCTGCTGGTAATACACGGACAGGAAGACCTAGCACTGGCATTAATCATGGGCAGTCACCACAACAGCAATCGCAACAAACAACCCATCGCAGCCGTGTGCGTATAGAAACATTGAATACTGGAGATGAAAATGATGTGAATTTGTTTAATGCCCTTTTCACAGCGTTAATTAACCCGGCACGTGCCGACAGCATGAACTTGCAGCAATCTAATGGTTTATCTACAACGCAAATCACTGATAATTCTACAACACTGACATATTCAGATACAGAATATGATAGTCCAGGACATTCTTCAGTATGTAGTATATGTACCCTAGATTATGAGCCACATCAGGAATTACGTAGTCTGGACCAATGCGATCATAGGTTTCATATTGGATGTATTGACCGATGGCTAGCAGATCATAATACATGTCCCCTTTGCCGTGCTTCCGTACTTCCCACCAACTCACAACGAGAACCTAGAACCGTACCATCATCTGCATCTACACGGAATTCCCATATTGATTTGAACGGTATAGATTAACAGATTAGATTAACAGATTAGATTAACAGATTAGATTAATATTATTTAATATTACAAAAACACACCAACAAAAAAAACAAAAACAAAAACAAAAACAAAAACAAAAACAAAAACAAAAACAAAAACAAAAAAAATTTTTTTGTAATTTTCTAACGCGAAATTACTAAAGCTCGGTATATTTCCTCACGCGAAATATCACTAAACACGGAAGGTTTGCTACTGGCAATACCTACAAAGCAGGCGGTTCACTTTCGTAGAACTCGGCTGAACTGTACGCTAAGATTTTACTACCTGTAAATACTTAGTAAATCGGGCATTTTTTTTAAGTGGTAGAGCTCCACTGAAATTAATACATGCTAAAAAATAAAACATTTTTGTCAAATTAGATAAAAATGGCAAAAAATAGAATAGAATAGAATATAAACATTTCATACTAAGAAATTAGTTAGTGTGTTCTGCCTGTATTTCTTAACAGATGCCTCTACTTGTGTTTTGCCGCGTTGTGATTTTTTAGGGACATTTTCATCTTCAAGTTTAGATTTGTTAGATGTCATAGATACTTCAGGTATCGCAGACAGCCACGATTCCAGAGACCGGACACCACTATGTTTCTGTTGGCAATAATCAATTAGTGGTTGGAATACAAGTTTATGTACGAGCTCCTGGCGCAGGGCACTTACTTTTTTAGCAGTCTTTTTCAAGTCACCCTCAAACTTATTATAGTAGTGGTTCTCCAAATTAATGTAATGTGCGGGGTCATTTTTATAAGGGTATCCGGGTATATTTTCTAAATCCAATTCCAGAATTTGGCCTACTGGTTTCATAATTTGGTTACGCAAAATTACTTCGAAATCTACTTTACACCGGTGTTCGCGCACATAATTAATGTGTTCTATGCGGTCACCCTGTAAGTATTCTACACCCGGTTTTTCATCAATCTTGATATAAACATAGGGAATACGCTCGTTGGATGCGGGCTTATTACCTGGGTCGCGATCGGCCATTCGCATAGCTAGGACCTTATGTGCAATTGACTCAGGGTCCTTATAATATTCCCGGAGTGTCTTACTAATCACGAACATATTCAAATCAAATTTCCCGTCAATCATATCCCGACCGGTTTCTTGGACGAACCGGACTGCTTTTGCAGTATCACCCTCTTGTGTAAGAATATCCACCACGCCATTGAAAGTATGCTTGAGGATTGGTGCATTATCACGCCTTTTAGTTACAACACCCATAGAGGTTTTTTTACCCTTTTTTGGGTCCTCTTCATACTTGATACCAATATATCTTTTCTTGCTTGCAAGAATCAGGGGTTTGAAGACTTTTTCATATTCCAAATCATGTGGCTTCTTGAAGACTTTTTCATCCTTCATTTGTTGCTGCAACCGTTTACCGATTTCGATTGACCGGGCAATTTGTTCTTCATCCGTTTCCGGGTAGGTACCATCTTCATATGCTAGATTCAACTTCATGAATAATGAATCCGTATTGTGTACGACTATATTACCTAGACCCGCCGCGAAGTGGTGATTAGCAGTTTCCAGGTCATAAACATAGTCTAGGGTTTCACCAAAATCTTGAATCGCAATTACTTCATTACCACCATCTGAATCTTTCATATCTGGGTTAAACACTGGTATCCGCTCGAGATGGATTGCCCGAGTACCGTTCACACTGAAGAAATCGTGTGTAAGTAGTCGGTCTCCTATCCGAATATCAGTTGGACGGATTTCACGACCATCAGCCAGAATAAGTGAATGGTCGGCAGTTACAGTTATGCGGGACCCATTTTTGGTATGCACACTCAAAAGCCGTTTATTAGTACGATGGCGCATTAAATAGACTACAGGAGTCCAACCTAAGTCCGAATAAACTTCGATTCCTTTGATATTTGTCAGAGTTGGAGATGGAATATAATGCTCTTTACCACATGCTTCATAATCTAGGCACCCAAAGAATTCATATGCAATTCTTTCAATCGGTTCGTAATAAATAGTTTGATGTCCTAGACCATCACTATTAGTAGTTGTTACCCGGATAATAACTAATTCATCCCCTGGAATACTATCACCATATACTACTTCACACCCGGGGTTATTCTTCAAACAGAAATCCCGGCCACGTAAAATATTAGCACGACCGCCTGCAGTAGTACTGGCCGCAATTTCCTTCTTATAAATCTTACTGGTTTGTGCGCCAATTTGTCCATAAAGCGAATTAGCTACCAGTTTATATGCCAATTGCAAGCCTTCATAGAGGCTCTTTTTAAATGGGTTCTCCTCGGCTTCCATGAGTTTCTTAGCAGCCTTCCGGGCGGCCAACAACTTCATTTCAATCTTTGGGATGAGACCTTTTTCGCCGGATTTAGGATGAACGAACCGGACATGCGTTTTGCCTTCTGGGCGTTTACCTTTGCCTTTATTCCTAGGATCTACCCAAACTAGGTTATCATAACTACGGTCTAGGACTTCATAACCTAGCTCTTCTAGCCGGCGTTTACCATCATCACCTAGCCAACATGCGTCTTCAATAAATCGGTCATGGCTCAAATCACTAGCAATCATCTCACTAGGATATAGTGATGCGAAATCCAGGACGGTAATGGGGTCAGTGTAAATACCGGGTTTGGGTGGCAAGACGATGGCGCCTTCATAACCTTCATCTGTTATTTTAATAACATTGAAGTCGCTCTTGAGTTTGAAGACATCGCCGTCATCATCTTGGCCACTGCCTAGCTGTGGCCCACCACCACCTTCCCTATATCCATCTGTCTCATGGCTGTCATCATCCCGTGCCGGGCTGTCACCGTCATCTGAACGACCACCAATTACAGATGAGTTAGGATTGGGCCGGGCATGTTCGCCTAGGTCTTCTTCATCAGTTTCTACCTTCTCCAGTGTTGGTAAGACATATCCAGCTAAACTGCATTCTTTGACAACTAGGCTGAAAATCTTAATACCTTGACCGCGGAGGAAGATATAACTGAATGGGATAAGGCAGACATTACTCATACCGACATTGTTGGTAATTACCTCCAGTTTTTTGAGTAATCGGATAAGTAGGGCACAATCCTGGATACAGTATTTGGCAATCGTCATACGGTCATCGTCCGTACCTTTTTGCATCCTGAAAATATCTTTGGCACTCACATCATCTTTAGCTAGACCCCATTGAGGCAAGTTTTTAAGTGAGTTAGTAGGCACAGGGCGTTCAAGAGTAATCGTCTCAGACTCGCGATCTACATCTAGGACCCTAATTTTATCGCCGTCATATAATTGTTGTCCGGTAGTCGCCATATTGATAACTACATAATTTCCGATATCAATTTCTTTCAAATTTGTCACTTTCATCTTATGTGCGTCTGTGGGGGATGCACCAGGTGCGGATTTGTAATCTAGGTCACACGATTTAAAAGCCTTGATATCACCACTGATAAAGAAGCTAGCCACATCATCCAGCTTATAGCTAGGTAGCTTAGCCAAACTACTTTGACAGACTTTCAGCAAATCAATTTGGACGCGACCAGGAGTATTGAAATAGAACAAGAAGTTATCACCTAGTGCACTACTTGAAAGCTTCTTATTAGTTAGCCCACCTTTGGCATTATCACACCGGGCGACTGTATCAGGTGCCAAACGTCCGAGCGCTAAGAACCGCATGAATTTCTCATGTTTTTCCAGGTCACGGATATCTTCACGGGTCGGAACACCCCCTCGCGACCATTTAGCAATTACTTCTAGGGCACGGTCATACATATAGGTCATATCAAAACCATGAATATTATAACCGATTATAATATCTGGGTCATAACGTTCAATTAGTTTGGTCCATTCCAGAAGTAATAGTGCTTCTGCATTTTCACTCTCGGCTTGCCGATGGTAGTCAAATGATATGACTTCACATGCCCGGTCACCCACATCGAATGGTGATGCATTTTTTAGTGTAATAATATTATTATGGAAGACGTCTTGGTCGCCATATTCCCAGAATACCGTACCAATTTGAATAACAGGGTCACCTAATGCACGTCCTAGATATGCATTTAATTTCTGATTAATAAATCGGACAATTGTTTCTTTAGTATACATCTTATCGACTAGGTCTTCCGGATTATCCAGTTTGAAGCTCTTGCCAACTTGTAGGCATATCTGGATATATGCCGGGAATTCAATAAACCCAGCGCGGTCAATATATTCACTTTCCTTGTTTTCAACTTGTTTGGCAGCGGCCTTCATGCGGGTGTCAGCTTTGACCTTCTTTAATGGTCGGCTGCATATTTCGTGTATATCTTTGCAAAGAGTTTTAAAATTAGCATTATTACATTTGGCCTCCATCGAACTAAGATATAGTTCAGTATGTGTGGTTTTGAGATAAATTTTGTCGATTTCATCATCAACTGTTTGAATGATACCTAGAGCTTGCTTGATTCGCAGTTCAAAGAATTTGGCACCTTGTGCTTGCCGGAGTGTGGCTTGGCCGCGTTTAGCTGACCCGACAGGCTCTTTTTCAATAATAAATGAATCACGTAGCCAGCAAATAGCCAGTTGATTAGATAGTTTCTTACAGTCTTTTCGTGGTACCGGGAAATCACCATGGCTACTATCTGCTTCAATATCGAATGATGCAACCCGGAAAGGTGCAATGGAATCAATAGCAACTGGCCTGAAATTCTCAAAACTAGTCTCGATATTAATTTGGCATTTACTCTGTCCCACAGCCTTACGATAAGTCCCAGGTTTCAGTTCTACCCATCCACTTGGCTTGATTTCAGCATCATGAAAGAATCGCAAACATGGTTCTAGGTCGGCTTCAAACATATTATATTTGAATTCGCCAATACCTTTGACTCGCAAATCAACTGGTGAGAGTAAATATCTGTAATAGAACATCATAGCAGCACGACTTCTGAAGACAAGTTTTAAAAATCTGAATTTGGCGTTATTCATGAATTTCCAGAAAATCTCGCGTTCAACCACTTCTACCCGTGATTGATTAATACCGGATTTCATGTATGGGCTATAAAATTTCTGTTCGTCACTCGGTTGATTAGTTTCCACATCTTCTGTGTTATACGCGCTAAATGCATACAACATATCACGGACTTGACCTTCATCAAACTCTTTCGGGATTAGTACATAGAAATACGGGAAATAATTACGGACACGTACACAAACACTTTGGCCTCTCACAGTGTTTTCACAAACACTTTGGCCGGCAACCTTATTTTCAGGGTCTATCCGCACACCAAATGAGAATACGGTGTATTCCTTATTATGTTGCCGGTCATAATATTGTTTCTTACGGTCATCGTCCATACAATCATGTGAATAATCGGTTTCAAACCAATCACATGAATTGAACTGGATATTTTCAGTTGTTTCAAAAGCAACAGGTAAACGAGGTCCTTTCAATGTCATTTCAATATTTAAGATGAGAGTAATGTGAATGTCAGTGGTATTGTGTAATTAGATATATGCTATTAATTTGGCAACTAATCTAGGTGCCGCAAAACAATTTTTAGCAGCAAGTTTTTTTATTTTGTTTCTGACAAATTTAAAATTATTTTAAGTAAAAGTTTAGATGTCCCGGATATTTTAAACCTACCGAGAATTTATTAATATAAAGGTGCAAACCTGCGATTTGGTAAATCCGTGATAAATATCTAGTCCAATAATTAAATGACGGACATGCTACCGTTTAATCGCAGTTTTCCGGCCGAATCCATTGTTTTTGTAGTTGACGAGTATTCCCAATACAAAAAAGCTATGATTGACGATTACTGTTATACTCACTCACCAATAGTAATTACAGATATCGGGCAATTAGTCGGGAAACAAGCGCCTCCTTCTAATAAAAATTTATTATTGGATTGTGTACTGAAGTGGGATGATGCCAGGGAATATAATCAGGTAGCTGAAGTTTTACGTTTTCACACCGCTGGATTGCTTATGAATATGAATAAGCCAGCTGCATTTGACCCTATTATTCGTAGCAATGTAGATTATTTGGTTTTATTCCGTGGCCGTAATTTACGCCATTTACGCAGGGTCCATAGACAATATTTATCTATTTACCTAGATGACCCTACTTTGTTTACTAGTCTATTTAAATCACTAGGATGGGGGCAAGGATTAGTATTAGACTTGGCTGCAATGCAATCATCTGGTAGATTCGAAGGCAATTATTATAAGTATTCGCCATCTGTTGAAGAATTTATACCGTCTACACAAAGTAGTTGTACTTATGCCAACCTAGATGTAGCGCTAGGTGACTGGATTGCCAGCGCTCAACAGATTGATATATCACCAGTTGGTCCAAATGCCGAAACAATCACACCAATTGACCCTATAAATACTGAATGGGAAATGATAACCACACATGATTATATTGATGAACGTCCGGCAAATATAACACCCATCCTTTCAGAAACCTCCTACACAAGCACTGAAAAAGTGATTGGACGAGTCACTAAAGAAGAGAACTCCATAATTGCAGACACATTATCCGCAAGTCCTGATAATATTGAAGAAGAACTACCAACAACCGATCAACAGAAATCCGACCAACCCAAACCAGAAGGTTGGGTATCATATATATATAGCAAAGCCTGGTCTTGGCTAGGATAATGATAGATGATAGATGATAGATGATAGATGATAGATGATAGCCCATGATGACGATACCGTTCACATTGAAACACAAGGTCCTAGGAACTCATAAACCCACTCCAAAGGGTGCGGTTATAATAGAATGTCTACGGTAATATCTAGGCAAATAATAAAATAACTAGATTCACAACCCGGACAATCCACAAATAATTATGACAGATTTGCTTTATTTTTTAGCCGGTATTATCATCATTGCGATGGTATTCAAATTCAGCGAAGCCAAAACATATAATATGACAACTGAAACATCATCCATAAATGGAAAAACTTATGAAGTCCGCGAATTACCTGATAAAGCCGACGCCGCTAATTTGCTTGCCAGAATTAATGGGAAATTCGACCAAATAACAGAGTTCATTCGGCGTGAAAAACCATTTGACCTATTCCGTGTGTATGATGTCAGGCAACCTGAACTCACTCCAGAAAAATTGGAAGATAAACACAATACTGCACTTGCAGATAAATTCACTAAGTTCCGAGCCGATATCAAGCGCCTTTTAGATAACTATCGCACTGATAGTTTAAGTGAAAATACACCGAATAGCGAGCATACTGCATATAGTGAAAATAAGGGTGAACGCGTGGTATTCTGCCTCCGTGAAAAAACCGCCGGCGAACCACTAATGGATTTGAATACGATGACATTTGTAGCTCTACATGAATTAAGCCATTTAATGACTCGGACTATCGGCCACGACCAGGAATTTTGGGATAACTTCCGGGTTATCCTTAGAATAGCAATAAAGAATGGAATTTATCAATGTGTGGATTATAATATGAATATGACTGTATATTGCGGGCAACCAATTACAGATACTCCACTCAAATGTAGTGATGTGGTATAACTTTTTGGGTTGTGGTTCCTAAATTGGATTCCTGGATTGTTTTTGAGATGATTTATGTTTGTTTTGTGATGTTCGTAGAATTAATAATTACCGTAGACACTCTATTATAAGCCAACCCTTCGGAGTGGGCTTTTGAGTGCATAGGACCTAGTGATTCACTTGAATTCGAGCTCACCAGGGTGGGCTTATAATTCAATGTGAACGGTATATGTTGACTATGTATTACAAAATATCAACATTTACTATACATATTAGTAAATATTACTTTTTATATTACTATATTTTATATGTTATTTTGTGATATTATGTTTGAATAAAATCAATATAAAATTAGGTAGTTTTAATATAGTTGCTAGAATTTTTGACTAGGGTGAGTATTGACCCCCTGGTCGGGTGTAAAATACAGAAAAATGGGCGTAAATAATATTTGCTTATAATAAATGAGCCTTGATAAATTATTAGGCGAGGTATATAACAATGTATTCAAATTCAACAATTCGGATATATTGCTCTTATTTGACAAAAATAATACTATATGGTTGTCATTTAATAGTATCTTAAAATCTATAGGGTATAGTGATTTGAAAAAATACAAACAAAAACTTACCCTAGATGACAAATATTTCAGCACATATGAATTAATTTATCCGCAATCTAAACTTAATATCATCAAAATAGCCTACCAAAAACCAAATGAAAAATTCATAAATGAAGCAGGGTTATACTTATTATTAAGCAAATCATCTAAACCGGTTGCTAAAGAATTATCCGAAATGCTATTTACTGATGTTTTACCTGAAATAAGGAAAACAGGTAAATTCGCATTAAATACAACAGACCGCGCAGGTATGAATAAATTAACCCAGAAACTAAAGAATTATCAGCAGGAATCTAAAAGGACACTCAAACAATCATTCCCAGATAAAACTGGCAAAGGATTTATATATGTATTAAAAGTCCCCACAACTAAAAATGGCGTGAGTAAAACTTGTTATAAAGTAGGCTATACATCCAATTTGGAAAAACGATTAACCACATATAAAACCGGCAATCCTGATATAAAACTGGTCCATCAGGAAAATGTTAACTGTAATAAAAAGCAATTAGAAAAATGCGTGCTAAATTTGAATACTCTGAAACTATTACGTAATAAAACAGAAGTAATATGTGATAACCCATTAAAGGAAATCATTACTGAAATTAATGACTGTAAAGAACTATTGAAAAAACATAGCCACTAATAGCCAATGTATCTAATATAAATAGCGTATGGTAGAATTATTGTTACTGTTCTAGGATATAAAGTTGGTTTCATTCTTTTTTTTTATAGATATTCATTAAAAAGGGAAGCACTGATTACAAATAAATTAGGGTAGGGTAATCAGAAATACAAAAGGACCAAATTAATGGAAAAACAAAAAAAACGCCAAACTGCAATAGCAGCGGTACCAGTCCAAACTGAAGCATACACACAACCTATACTCAAAGTTATTATTAACCGACGGCTTTTTGGGTTATCTGACGAAACTAATAGTAGTAGTACCGGGGGTGAAAAACTTAAAAATATAAAACTGGTATTCATAGGCCAAGTCCCAGATGAAACTAATCGCACACTCCGGAAACTGGAGCTAGGACAACCATTGACTAAACAGGAAGAAACCGAATTAAATAACCAATTCCCCTATTTCAAAACAAAGGTAGGTGGCGTAGAAATAGAAGATTATCATGTGCACTTCATAAACCAAACTATCCCAAATAATACTAATACCGCACAATTAGAATTGCTAGTACTTGATTTGATGCATGGTCTAGGTTACACAAAGACCCTTAAACAGCTCAAACAAGGTATTATTTTATATGGATTCCCGCGTGTATTATCCTATTCATATATTTATGATGTCCTAGAATATCTTTACCAAGACACATCAGTATTACTTACGGGGGAACAGGTTTGCCGGCAATTAGTTAATAAATTAATTATCCCGGCCATTGGTAATGATAGTAATTCTGGTGTTGGAATTGACAATATTCTGAAACAACTCAAATTATCTGCATCAGTTGCATATTCACCCCTAGAATTATCCAATAGCCCCGATTTCCAAAAACTTATCCGTGGGATTCCAGTAGTATTCGCACCAAGGAGATATAAAAAAACTACCTTCGAAAACCTATATGTTAGCAATGATATATATACTTTTGAGGGACTGCAAGTATTCACAGATTGTATGAGCGCACCTATTGCAGAACAGGAAAAACAAATCCGGGCTGCTGCAAAATACTCGACACCTGATTTATCAGAATATACACTAGTAGATAGTGCAGCATTGGATGATATTATTAATTATGCAGGTCTAACCACTAATAATACGGTATTTGCATATTTAGGCACGGATATTCACACATGGTTTGACGCATTACCACAATCAGTTGGTCGTAGTAATAATTTTCCTGTATTCATACAGACATTCCATCAACGCACTCAAAAATTCGGGACATTAGATGATTTCACAGTCGCAGTTATTAATAACCGCCGGAATTTTAGGGTGGCAAATACTCAAGGTGTTTGGACGCAAGAATCACTTGATATATTCGGCAAACAACCCCAATGGTCGGAATTAAGTAATACTGTTAGAACCGGACTTTGTACACAATCTGTCCTAGATATAGCATCTGTCAAATGCAAAAACTTAATATTTGATTGTTACGATATGGGTATTGAAATACATATTAACTTGAAATCACTCTTCCAGGATATCGAAACCAATTATTATCTACCACTCGTCAAATATGTCAGTGACCGCGAAACGCAATTATATAATATATATAAGCCATTTTTCAGGAATTTAGATGAGCGCATTCTGAATATCTTCCTTCGTGGCAAAGACCGGATTATGCTTTTCAACGAGGAAATATTAGCAACCAGTGGGAAAGCCAATATCCGGCGGTTGAAACAATTAATAAATTGGGATTATATAGTATTTAAATGGCGCGTAGATGACGATAACCTAGTCAATATTTATTTATTCGAAAATGGGTATATAATAACGGAATATCAAACAGCACAAACCACTGATGTCGGACAATATATCGACCAAACCCGAGTGCTAGGTTATATGAAATTACTCACCAAAATTATCACTAAGATTAAGGATAAGTATAAACTCACTGAACTTACACTACCTAATCCAGAGAAAATCCTTAAGTCCACTAATGCAAATATCGAATATTCACATTTGATTAATATTGGATTAAAATATGAATTCGGTTTTGGTAACCGGTTACTGTGGGCTTGGACGAAGGTGCATGGTCCGGTATCTACTGCCAATAAATTCGATAAGATGGATGATTGGGTCCGGGCAAAAGGTTATGAGACGGCATATGATAGTGTCATAGCAGCCGGGTTTATACGAAAACTAAATACAGTATTGGCAAATCAACCCAATTTATTTGTCCGACACAAGTATGAAGAAGAAATCAGCTTCATTTATACATCTGCATTCGGGTTTTATAGCAGAGACAACGCCAAATACTTTATGCGAACTTATTTGAAAGACCGTGGTGATAGGGTATCAAATGCTGAAAAAGAAAAGATGTTTGCCCTAGTTGGCCGGATATTTAAGATAACACCCGATGAATGCCAATCTGTTTTCGCGGATATACAATCTATTGAACTTCAAACAAAATATAGTTTTTTGTATCCTGTTGTCGAATGCCGGCTCAAACTGAATAAATCGGCACGCATGTTGAATTTGACAATTGATAATATTAGTCAGTATAATATGAGCGCTGTTATTCTAGGGCAATTAGATACATTGATTAAAGATGTAGTGCTAGGAACTCATCAGAGTAACAGCCTAGACTTACTCTTGGATAGCCACGAAAGTATCCGTGGGATAACATGTGCTGGTGCCATCGATGTACTTGATAAAAAAAAGGATGTTGCCACCGCACATGCTAAAGATTATAAAAGAATGGGGAAGGGTGCACGCGCAACTATTGATGATTTACTTGATTTGGATCTAGATATGAATATCGGCGGTGATATGAATTTGGATAATATTAATTTTGGTGGGTTAGACATGGGAATTGATATGGGAGGGCTCGAAATTGACCTAGACATGGATGCTATCGAAAAACTGATACTTATGGAGTCTGGTGCCGCTCAACCGGGGAATAGCACTGCTGCTGCAGTCACCGCAACTGGTAAGGAATCACAAAAGAAAGAAGATAAACAGGGTATCCAAGAAGAAGGTCTTCAAGACATCAAACTCAAACAATTTGTAGGCAGCAAGGGCAAGTTAACAGTAGTAGCATATATGAAGGAAATGCGTAAGCTATATGACCCGGATTTGTATGAACCAGTTGTCAAAGGCAAACCTAGTGAATATAACTACGAACATGATAATTGCCCGGACACTACTAAACGGCAACCATTT
>Ga0214923_10001990_pt1 | contig 28032 bp, 24 predicted proteins | sample LL1510_MetaG_FD_177993 | JGI IMG/M metagenome (GOLD analysis project Ga0214923, IMG submission 177993) | Freshwater microbial communities from Lake Lanier, Atlanta, Georgia, United States - LL-1510 | ecosystem: Environmental > Aquatic > Freshwater > Lake | place: USA: Georgia | collected...
ATTAGGTGTTTTAATAGCCAAATCACTAATTAAAAATTTTAAATACCCTAATACAGAAAATTGGTTTAAAGATAGTGATAATTATAAATTAACAGGAACACTATTATTCTCTCTTATTAGTCTTTTCATTACTGTGTTTGGTAAATTTATGTATAATTTGTCATATAAAACAAAAAGTATTAAAATTAATATTCCCGGAGCACTAAGTGCTATTGTATTATTAAGCATATTATATTATATTATGCCTATTAAACAAACAATAGAACTTGTAGGTATAAGAGGTAGTACTAAAATAAATAATATTGCTTTCAAAGTTCCAAATGTAGAATTAACAAGCGCAAATATTTTAAAAGTCCTACCTTTTGCTGTTGCAATGGCTATAACTGGGTTAACTGAGAGTATTTTTATGGTTGATGATACAAGTAAACAACTTAAAATTATTAGTAGTCCATTAATAGAAACATTAGCACAAGGCGTTGGAAATATAATATCTGGATTATGCGGTGGATTTGGAGGCTGTGTATTTGTTGGACTAAGTAAATATAATGTGGAAAATGGCTCTAAAACACGAGTATCTTCACGAGCAACCAGTTTGTTTTTTATAGCACTAACATTAATGTTTTCAAGTACTATTAACAAAATACCAATGCCCGCAATTATTGGTATTATGATAATGATTGCGTTTAAAACAGGCACAGCCAAGTATGACTATTTAATAAAGAAGTTCAAAAGCGAATGGTTAATTATTCTTTTAACAGCAAGTTTAGGTATTTATAGTGAAAGTCTTGCCTTGGCAATTATAGTGGGTTACATAGTTCAATCAGCAATAAAATATATTAAAAGCATATAAAGAGACTCTTAACACACTAAAATTATAGCATTTAAGCATTCTATACCAAATAAGCTAGAATAACGGCACACCAATTAAAATATACGCAATAATTGTATAGTAAAACATTGTTCATTCTATACTATAACAATTATAAAATTTGTAACAATTCGTGGGTTTCAATTAGCTCACGAGGATTTTCTTGAAATGAGACCAATTTTTATATTTTATATTTATTATCATTTTAATATAAATATAAAATTGATAATAAATATAAACAATTAATAATATTAAAGTATAGTATGGCAAATGTCATTAACGTTAGACCGAGTAAATTAGACATTGCAAAAATTAAAACAGAGTGCATAGAATTATTTAAAGAATATGTCACTAAAAATATTCTAGAACTGAGTAAAGAATGCTTTGATATTAAGGTAACAGATTATATTTATAATCATATTATATATTCGAATATTAGTATTAACAATACTAACAATACTAACAATATTAATGGTCATAATGATATTAATGAAAAAATAAGAACAATTGTTAAAAAAACAATTAAAACCGCGTGGTGCAAGATTATACCATATAGGTCTTATAGTAATAGTTTTATTCGAAATGTAATAGTAAATAAAACACATTTAGATAAAAAATTAGAATATTTGCGAAACGCAGAACAACCAGCACAGAGAACAGATGAGTGGTATGCATTTAGACATAATTTACTAACAGCGAGTTCAATCTGGAAAGTATTTGGTTCGGAACCAATTGTTAATAGTATCATTTATGAAAAATGTAAATCAAGATTTGAATTTGCGCAACAATCATTAGATTCTCCAATGCACTGGGGTCAAAAGTATGAACCTATATCGGTTCAATTATATGAACACACGTATAATACAGTAATTGAAGAGTTTGGTTGTATTCAACATCCAAAATATTATTTTATTGGAGCGTCACCTGATGGAATTAATATGGATCCAAATAATGGACGATATGGTAGAATGTTGGAAATTAAAAATGTAGTAAGCAGAACAATAACAGGTATTCCAAAAATGGATTATTGGATTCAAGTTCAAGTGCAACTAGAAACGTGTGATTTAAATGAGTGTGACTTTTTAGAAACTAAGTTTGTTGAATATGATGGGTATGATGAGTTTATAAATGATGGAACATTTAACTATTCGAATGATAATAAACAAAAAGGCGTGATTTTATTATTCTCAAAAAATGGAAATACTTATTATGAATATCCAGAACTTTTATTAAGTCAAGAAGAATATAATGTATGGGAAGAAAATACTATTAATGAAAAAAATGTTGACTCACAATGGTTAAGAACAATTTATTGGAAGTTAGAGGTATTTAGTAATGTATTAATTTTACGAAATAAATTATGGTTCGAATATGCATTACCTAAAATAAAAGATGTGTGGGATACAATTGAAAAAGAAAGAATTGAAGGATGTGAACACCGAGCACCAAAGAAACGAGTTTATAACAACAACAACAACAACAACAACAACAACAACAACAACAACAATAACAACAACAACAACAACAACAACAACAACAATTACGACAATCAATATAATAAATTAGTAAATAAATGTTTTATTTCAATTACAACTACTAATTGATTATTAAAAAATGCTTAAAATAATAACACTATATAAATATAAATGGAAATGGAAACAACAACCGCTACACTAGATGAAACAAAAGATATGATTGTAGTGAAAAGGTCTGGAAAAAAGGAGGCGGTGTCATTTGATAAAATCTTAAGTAGAGTTAAAAAAATTGGAGAGGAGTATAATTTAAAAATAAATTATACAGGGTTAGTAATTAAAGTGATTGATCAATTACACGATAATATTAGTACAAGTAAAATTGATGAATTAACGGCGGAACAGGCAGCCTCTCTGTCTACAAAACACCCAGATTATGGTGTCTTATCAAGTGCATTGGTTGTTTCTAATTTGCAGAAAAATACGACCCCTTTGTTTTCTGATGCGATGAATGAGTTGGCAGACAAACATTTAGTAACTGAGGAGTTTATAACCTTTGTTAATTTGCATAAAAAATATTTAAATGATTTAATTGTTCATTCTAGGGATTATTTAATTGATTATTTTGGATTTAAAACGCTTGAACGCGCTTATTTGATGCATTTTAATAAAAAAATTATTGAGCGACCACAATATATGTGGATGCGCGTTGCCATTTTTATTCATTTATATGATTTAAATAAGATTAAAACTACTTATAATTTACTTTCGCAAAAATATTTTACACACGCAACACCAACATTATATAATTCTGGCACTCATAGACCACAATTAAGTTCTTGTTTTTTAGTTGCAATGGAGGATGACAGTGTAGATGGTATTTATAATACATTAAAAGAATGTGCTATTATTTCGCAACACGCAGGAGGGATTGGTTTACATATTCATAATATTAGAGCAACTGGTTCGCATATTAAAGGAACGAATGGTACTTCAAATGGTATTGTTCCAATGTTAGGGGTGTTTAATAAAACTGCAAGATATATTGATCAAGGTGGAGGTAAAAGAGCTGGCAGTTTTGCGATTTATATTGAACCACATCACCCAGATATTGAAGATTTTTTAGACTTAAAGAAAAATCACGGAGATGAAGAGTTGCGGGCAAGAGATTTATTTTATGCTCTATGGATTTCTGATTTATTTATGGAACGCGTTCATACAAATAGTAAATGGTCTTTATTTTGTCCTAATAAAACGCCTGGGTTAGATGATTGTTATGGAGAAGAGTATAAAAAATTATATAATGATTATGAGAGTAAAAAATTATATATTAAACAGATTAATGCGCGTGATTTATGGTTAAAAATATTAGATTCTCAAATAGAAACTGGAACGCCTTATATGCTTTATAAAGATCATATTAATTCAAAGACGAATCAAAAAAACTTAGGAACCATTAAATCTAGTAATTTATGCACTGAAATTACTGAATATAGCAATAAAAATGAGACAGCAGTTTGTAATTTGGCATCAATTGGATTAACTAAATTTGTTAAATATACAAAGAATCCATTTACAAACGTGACTATTTATATTCAAAAAAATTGTTCGCAGTCATTATTATTAAAAGGGTTGCTTACAAAACGCAAAATTAGTTTTAAAGAATGCATTATTGAGAATGGTAATGAAGAAGAATATAATACATTTAAAACAAGATATGGAGTAGATAGTTTGCCGCAATTAGTAGACAACAATTATTTAGTTGGAAATTATCAAATAGTTGAAAATCTTTTAAGAAATAAGTTTGATTATGAAGAACTTCATAGTGTCACTAAAATAGTAACTGACAATTTAAATAAAATAATTGATATTAATTATTATCCAACAATAAAAACTAAACGTAGTAATTTATATCACAGACCAATTGGAATTGGCGTGCAGGGTTTATCAGATGTATTTTTATTATTAGATTATCCATTTGAAAGTGCTGAAGCCAAAAACATTAATAAAAATATTTTTAAAACGATTTATCACGCAGCATTAGAGAAGTCTAATGAGATTGCAAAAGAAAGGCAAAATGAGATGAATCATTTACTCTATAATTATAGACTAGAAAATTGGAGCTTTAAAAACGATTCGGATACTTGCACTGAATATACAATTTATAACCGTCACGACGCCTCAATTGAACTTTCGCGAGCCAAAGATGAAATTCTTAAAGTGTTACTAAATAAACATCGACCAATTAGAAAAGAGGTTGAAACTGAGTGGAATACTTTGGATTATTGTGCGAGTTTTTGCGGTGCATATTCATCTTTTGAAAATAGCCCAGCTCATAAAGGGATTTTACAATTTGATATGTGGAATGTTGACCCTGCGAAGGATTCGGATTCTACTGTTAATTATGATTGGGATTTATTAAAAGAGAGTATTAAAAAATATGGATTAAGAAATAGTTTATTAGTTGCGCCGATGCCGACTGCCAGCACTAGTCAAATTTTAGGAAATAATGAATGTTTTGAACCATTAACAAGTAATATTTATTCTCGTAGAACATTGGCAGGAGAGTTTGTTTTGGCAAATAAGTATTTGATTGAAGATTTAATATCTTTAGGAATCTGGGATGAAACGATTAAGAACAATATTATTCAAAATAAAGGAAGTGTTCAATATATTGAATCAATTCCAAAACAATTAAAAGAAAAATATAAAATTGTATGGGAAATGTCTATGAAAAACTTAATTGATATGTCTAGAGATAGAGGAGCTTATATTTGCCAATCTCAAAGTTTAAATTTATGGGTGGAAGAACCTAATCATAAAATTTTAACAAATATGCATTTTTATAGTTGGAAACAAGGACTTAAAACTGGCTTGTATTATTTAAGACGAAAAGCCAGACATCAGCCACAACAATTTACAATTGAACCCGAATTAAATAAAAATAAAGAAGCGACCGAAGGATGTGTGATGTGCTCTGGGTAAGGGGGCGATGCCCCCTTAAACCCCCTATAAGGGCGGGGGGAGCCCTTAAACCGACAGGCTTTTATTTGGCTTTTATAGGGCCGCATATAGGGCTTTAGGAGTTTTGATAAGGGGGCTTTGCCCCCTTAGACCCCCGGTTTAAGGGCGGGAGCCCTTAGCCCCCCGGTTTAAGGGCGGGAGCCCTTAGCGGGCGCCCTTATTATATATTATATATTATATATAATATATAATATATATATTATGTCTTATAATGCGCGTATTAGAGCTTTACAGCGTCGTTCTACAGGAAATAATTGCGAATGCAACAATCTATGCGAACGTTCGTGGGTCACTGGATCAAGCCAAGCAAATGGTATTGGTATATCATCAAGATTAACCAATACAATAAGAAATAGAACAAATACTATAACTGTGCAAAACTCAATTATAACAGATAGTAGAAATACTGTGGTTGTTCAAAATCAGTTAAGTGGAGTTGGGAGATTTAGAAGCCAATTTTTTAGGGGCGATGGTATAACATATACAAAGTATGTTTATGTTCCAGTTTCCTCTAGATAATAGGAAACGCTTGTTGTATATTGAAATTGTGTTTTAATATATTAAATATATCTAAATTATGCTCCATTATATAATAACAACGAAAACAAACTAACACATCAGTTAAAGAATTATGTAATCCATTTACTTCTTCATTAAAATAGTGCTTGTATAATTCTATTAATTTTGGATTTTTTATATATTTAGTACCATGTATAGAGGTTAATTCTATATTTGTAATATATTTTCCTTTTTTCATTGTACAATAGTGAATAATAGGTTTATTTTCTTTATTCTTATTAAAATTAAATTTAATATTATTTCGTATGCATTCTACTCTAATAATATTCATATCAAATTGAATATTATGACCTATAATAACATCTGAACTCATTAATGCATTAATAAAACTAGTTAGCACCGTTTTAATTGGTTGTCCCCTATTATTACACATTTCACGTGTTATATTATGAATTGCTACACTATCATCTGAAATTATAGTATTATTATTTAATTTTACGAATGAATCATATAGCTCAATAATTTCATTACTTGAAGTATCGTAAAATATATATGATAGTTGCATAACATAAGGCCATTTATGGGTTGCGTAAAGCGACTGCCCTTTTTCTTCTGGTAATCCAGATGTTTCGGTATCAAATACTAATAGTTTCATTTTAGTATCTTATTCGATTATCTTTATTCGCTTATTTGCTTATTCAATTATTCAATTTAAATTTTAAAATTGAATAATATATAATTTATAATATATTATATATTATAGTATAGTATAGTATATGCAAGCCATAGAACACCAAGACTGGAATACGATTACAATTAATAATTCAAAAAAAACTAAAAAACCTGCACTAACAACTGCAAATAAACAATCTACATCTACAACTCAACCTAGTATTGCAAAAATTATTATGAAAGAACCAATTGGAAAACTAATTGCACAAGCAAGAGTAATTCACGGTAAAAATCAAAAAGAATTGGCTTCTATGATTGGAGTATCGCAGCAATTTATTGCTAGGTGGGAAGCAAACAAAGAAATACCAAATAATTCTCAAATTGCTCTGCTGGAAAAAACTCTAAAAGTTAAACTTCCTAGAAGCCAAAAAATATATATTGATGAAAATTAACAAAAATTATTAGTTTTTATAATAATTTCTTATAAAATTGGTAAGTCCAATAGAAGAACTTATTTCTTTTTTATAAACCTTATTAAAATCATCCATAACTTTATTTAATATTGAGTTTGGAGAATCTGTTAGTGTGTTTTCATAATATTCTTTAACTTGTTTATCTTTCATATTTTTAATAATTACTATTAATGTTGTTATTAATATTAATAACAATATAATTTTAGTACTAATATACATACTATATATAGTATATATACTATATATAATGTATATTGTTATTTTACTAAATAATTAAATAATTAAATAATTAAATAATTATACATCAAAATAGGGATTGTCTGTTATATTTATACCGCAATATTCTTGTGGTTTGTTTTTATAATCTACCGGTTTATATATATTTATTTTTTCAGCATTTACTAATAAAAATTTATAATTCTCCCAAAACTCGGGAGTATGTCCTATACTAACAGTACATACGTGGGATAATTCGTGAATTGCTACATATGTTAAAGTATTTAAATCAATTAAATTACTAGTTTCTTCCTTTTTAACGTCTAAACAAAATGCTAATTTCTCGCCTTTATTTTCGCTATATGCAGTATATTCACTAGTTGGTAGAATTTCTACAATTTTATCAGGATTAAATCTCTTAACCAAACGTTTGCATCTCTCATCTGATGGATAGGTCTTAATACAATAGTCAACTAATTTTATCAATCTCTCATTTACTTCGGCTAATCTATCAGCCGCATCTTCTATTTTTTCTCTCTCTCTAACGCAATATTTTTTACCATTAACATCAGAGACAATACACTTTAATTGAAATGTATCAGAGTTAATATAAATACGGTATATTATAATAAGAATTAATATAATTAGCACAAACGTTAAAAAATCAAAACTTAATAACATATAATATTATGTGTTATTATATCTTATAAAATATCAAATATTTATTTCTTGTAATTTCGCAACCAATCTTCAGCTGACATTTTTGCACTGTCACTATAATAAAACTTAATTAAATTTCGTAATTGGTCAGTTGGTTCATCATTTAACCGTTCATCTGATAAATCTTGATTTCTTGTAGTAATTTTTTCCCAACTATCTCTAAATTTCTGTAACTTCTTTATTAATTCATCGCGCGTCATTGAACTTATTGGTTTGGTTGGTGGTTCATACATTCCCCTATAATTAGTAATTGGTTTATTAATTCTATCTTGTATGAGTTTTGTTGCTTTTTTTTGTTGGGCCTTATCTAATAAATTATAAATTAATTCTAAATCTTTGCTTTCAATTAAAAAATTGCGTACTCTAACTAAGCCTTGAGCCATAGCTTTTTTTGAACCTGTTGTTGTTACATTATATTTTTTAAGTAGTTGTTTTAATTTGTCTACTGAAATGTCGTTTTTTTTGCTTTTATTAATTATATTTTTTGTTGTCTTATTGTTTCCTAGATTGTTTGTTTTTTTTGTTTTTTTTGTTTTATTTACTTTAGACCACCGTTTACTATTTTTTGTTTGTATTATGACCCACATATTACCATCATTACCACGCTTCTTTGTTCCTATTGTGAAGTTTTTAGCACTTTCAGTTGGCCCTTGTCTAGTTGGCATTATATATTTAATAATATTATTAATTATTTCATTCCTTTTACAAATATTAACATAGCATTATTTGCTTATGGTATTTAAAGATTTATGGCTTTATGGCGGGAGCATCAAATCAAAAAATAAGAACATATATATTCTTATATGTTCTTATATGTTCTTATATGTTTTTACATATTACTACCAATTTCTAAAGGACGTCTTAAAGTATCTGGTTCAATTGTGCTTTGTAACCATGGACTCACTGCAGATCTTGGGTTTGCTGGTTCAGATCTTAATTGAAGATTTGCATTTCTTAAAGTTGATCCAACGGTATCAATTCCGTGATGGAAACCGGCATTTAACATATTTAAATTAGCGCCAGGTCCTTGTCCTACTGGATTATTCTCTCCAAACTCTCTATTATGGTCTGGAGGAAGTAATTCAGAAGGATTAAAATTTCCACTATTTGTTTGTGGTATTTCTCTACTTTGAACATTCATAGCTATTGGTGTTTCTGCTAAATCAGTTTGCAAAGTATTAGTATTTGGATCATTATTATTTACGAAACTATAGCTTAAAGGCGAAAGAGGAGCAAGGGATTGTGCTTTGTGAGAATTATATAAAAATATAACTACTCCAAGAAATGCTAAAATTGCTAAAATCATAGATAAGTTCCGATTTTTAGTCAGATTTGAAAAAGCAGACATATTTTTCATATATATAAAATAATATATTATTTTATTATTTTATTATTTTATTATTTAATTATTTAATTATTTTATTCTAAATCTGATAACTCTGATAAATCACTTAATTCATCTAGATTATATTTAATTTTAATATTTTTAGCTTCTAAATTTGCTTCTAAAGCTGCTTTTCTAAATTGTTGTGCTTTTTTTAGAGCCGCTTTATATATTTCATAATATACATCTTTTGGTGATTTTAATGAAATATTATTAGTTTCTATATTTTCAATATTTTCAATATCTAAATTATATTCTTGTAAGTTATCTAAAGTTTCTTCTTTAGTTTCTTCTTTAGTTTCTTCTTTAGTTTCTTCTTTAGTTTCTTCTTTAGTTTCTTCTTTAGTTTCTTCTTTAGTTTCTTCTTTAGTTTCTTCTTCGTCTTCGTCTTCATCTTCTTCTTCGTCTTCATCTTCTTCTTCGTCATCATCCTCATCTTCTTCTTCTTCCTTGTTATCATTGTCCTTAGGTTTTTCCTGAGGAGTTTCATCATTTTTTTGATTATTATTACTTTGTTTTATTAAACAATTGCTTTTTATTTTATCTTCTAAAGATAAAACCATTATTTGTTTTATTGTAATTTCTATTTTAAAGCTTTTCGAAGTAAATTTAATACCTTCAATATGAAGTAATGGAATTAATTGAATATTATTTTTTATATAATCATAGTCTAAAAAGTTTTCATTTTCATCATATATTAAGCATCCTTGTTGTTTAATATTTTTTAAAGTAGGAACATTAGTTCTAACAATTAAATTTTTTCCAGAATTATATGGTTTATAAGTATTTAAAAACATATTTTCAATATCATCTTCCATCATTTCTGTTTCAAACCATAATTCACGTTTCTCATAAATTAATTCCCTGCACCTTGTTTCTAAACTTTCTAACCAATTTAATAAATCAGTTTCAAAGTAGTTATATTGTAAATCTATATAGGAACGTTTATTTGTGCATGTAATTATACCATTTTTACTAACACATTGTGGAAATTGTAAATATAAAGCAACACCTTTATTTGAGTATTTAATTTTTGTAAAAAAATTACCGCCTTGTAGCGGTGTAGGATTTTCTAATGAAAGTTCTTTAAAATTAAATCCTACTAAATTAGTTATTATGTTTTCCATTATAAGATAATATAGAAAAAATCAAAATATATGAGACGCAATTTAATAATTAATTATTATTAATTGATTCATATATAATATATGAAATACTTATATTATTTTCTATTTTATCATCTTGTTTAATAATCCTCCATTTATGTTCATCTAATTTAGGAAAAAACACATCACACTCATAGATATTATTAATTAATGTTGCATATATTTTATCTATTTTATCTATTTTATTATTATTTAAAAAATCATTATATATTTTACCACCTCCAATAATCCAAACATTAGTATAATTTTGATTTATACAAAATAATTCTAACTCTTCTAAAGTTCTAAATGTTTTAATATAATTATTTTTTGGAGTGTTTATTGTAATATCTAATGTTGTAGACAATATTAGATTATCTCTCCCCGCCAATGGTTTACTTAAACTAGTCCAAGTATTTTTTCCCATAATAATAGCGTTATTATGATCACTACCTTTTGTCATTTTTGAAAAATATTTTAAATCTTCAGAAAAATGCCACGGAATACTATTATTTTTTCCAATTCCTCTATTATTATCAAATGCTACTATGATATTATACATTTTTATAAATAATTTATATTTATATTTATATAATATTTACAAAATAACTATTTAATATTTAAATAATATATATAAATAGTTTATATGTCTCAAGATACATTTAAAATATATCATTTAGAATATAATAATATAAACAAGATTGAAATTTTTAATGGAATAGCTAGAGCAAGTGATAGTGCTAGAGATGACATATTTGATACTGAAGAATTAGAAGAAGTTACAGATAAAAAAATTCAAATAATTAATAATGAATCTACCATTTTTTTTGATGATACAATTGATCTTATTAAAAAAAAAATCTTAAGCACTAATACTAGTTCTGGTGCTGAAATTATATATGAAGAATTATATTTGTATTGCGAACAAGAAATAACTTTAACAATTGAAGAAATATTTAATAATTTAAAACATAAAGATATTGGATTTGTTTCTAAAACTGTATTAATTAACTTTTTATATAATATAAATCAACCAGAAACACTGATAAATAAATTATCTATCGTCAAAGAGTATTATGATTATAATGAATTAATTGATTTTTTTTATGAATTAAATGAGAAATATATTAATGAAATTAACGTTATAATACAAATCCCATTAGAAGTAGAAACTAAAAAAATGAAATATAATTCAGAAAAAAATATATATCCATTTCTCGTTAATCCTTTTGGTATTATACTTCCAAATGACCATAAATATGAAACAAATAGTTATAATATATTATTTAAAAAAATAAACAAGGTACATAAAAATAGAATATTTTGTTGTCTAGCAACGGATGTTCTAAAATATGCGATTAGTCAATCATATGATGAATCTGAGTATATTAAGCAATTTTATCCGCTTTTATATAAAGCAGATATACTAGATTTAAATACATTAGAACAACGAAAACATAAAATATATGTCGAATATAATGAGAAAAAAACGTTCTATTTAGAAAATGACCAAAAAATAGTTGCTTTAAATAAAATATATCTTGATAAAAATATAACGATTGAACTAGAGGAAGATGACAAATCTGAAGTAGATGAAGCTGAAGATGAAGCTGAAGATGAAAAATCTGAAGTAGATGAATATGAATCTGAGGATGACACCTCTGAGGTAGAGAAAGCGGATGCAGAAGCTGACGCAGAAGCTGACGCAGAAGCGGAAGATCAAGCTAAAGATACTAAAAATAAAAATTTTATAAATAATATTTTAAATATTGAGTTTAAAATTAAATCATTGCATAATAATACCATACCACTAGATATAATATTTAAAAATATTCATTCAACTATTAAAATGCCACTTATTAAGCTTATTCCTGCTAATAAAATGGAAAATATATATAGATTATATACTGATAAAATATCATATGATGGCACTAAAATACCATTTTTAAGTAAATTAGAAATTAAAAAAAAAAAAGAAATAGGAAAAATTAAAAAACAAAAAGAAGAAACTGAAACTAAAACTGAAAAAAAAGGAGTCTATTATTTTATTAAAGAAAATAATATTGAAATAATCATCGGATTCAAAGAAGATATGTCTATTATAACTAATATAAAAATGCCTACTCCACAATCTATTAATTTTATTAATAAACTAACAAAAAGACTTGTTCAACCGCTTATAGATGAAATTAATACACTAATAGAAGAAACTGGTTTTAAATTATTAAGTTTTGTTAGTTTACAACATGATACAGTTGATATAATTGATTTAACTTATAATTTAATTTATCCAAACATTATACAAGAATATATTTTGAGAGAAAATGTTCTTAAAAATATTAATTTATTGTTATCTGTATTTGATGTTATAGAAAACAACATAGAAAATCAAACCGGATTATTATTAATTTATAAACGAGTTTCTAATTATAATCAAAATAATTTTATTAAAGCATTCATTAATAATCTAAAAAAGAAAAGTATAGATAAACAAGTTATTATATCTGAATTAGCTACAAATCTAAATCTATCAAATGAAGATTCTATCATTGAAGTTGAAAAATATTATGAAGATAAATCTTTAAATGATATCTTTCCTGGCCTCTTAACTAGTATTTCATTTAAAAAACCATCAAACTCCAAACTAGATATTAAAGTATTTGGTTTAAATAATTTAAATTATTTAAAAACAATAGACATTTATTTACAAAGTATTTTTTATATTTTATTTAGTAATCAAACGCTTGATACTACCATATTAACTCAATTTAAAACAGCTGATAAAAATAAACTACTTAAAGAAATTGGGTTTGGAGTTAAAGACGAAGATGACGATGAAGATGAAGATGAAGATGAAGAAGACGAAGATGAAGAGGATGTAGATGTAGATGTGGATGTAGATGTAGATGTAGAGGAAGAACCAACACTAGATCCAGAGCTTGAAGCATCCCCACTAGAAGACTCTGAAGTAGAAGAATCAGAAATAGAAGATTCAGAAATAGAAGACTCAGAAGTAGAAGACTCAGAGATAGAAGAATCAGAACCTGAAGATATAGAACCAGAACCAGAGATAGACCCAGAACTCATTCCAGAAGAACCAGAGATAGAAGCATCTGATATAGAAGAACCAGAATCAGAACCAGAACCCGTTCCAGAAGAACCAGAACCCGTTCCAGAAGAACCAGAACCCGTTCCAGAAGAACCAGAACCCGTTCCAGAAGAACCAGAACCAGTGCAAGACTCTGATGTTGGGAGTGAGTCTGGGAGTGAGTCTGGGAGTGATTCTAGCGAGTTTCTTAAACGTTACTTAGGAGGTGCTAAAGTAGGGATAGAAGTGCGTAACTATTTTACAAATAGAATGAAAGAAAAAGATCCAACATTAAACATCGGACCCGGCGCATTAAAAAAACAAGGAATCAATGAATATGGAAGAACTTGTCAATCTTCCAAAAAGGGAGACATAAAAAGACAACCAATTATTCTTGATCAAAAAGAAAAGAAAAACATAGATAAATTACACCCTGGTTCATATAAAGACAGTGTTGAATATAATACTCCGACAGGTGAGAAGTTTTGGTATATATGCCCAAGATATTGGGATTTACATAATAATGTAAGTTTGACTGAAGAAACTGCTAAATCAAAAGAATATGCTGATAAAATATTAGGCAAAAGTGATAGTAAAACAAGTGCTAATAAGTTTATATTATACAATGAATTATATGAATATCCTTATTTATTAAATAAAGATGAATACTATCCTCCTTGTTGTGGTAAGAAAAAAATACATAAATTAAATAAACTAGAACAAAAAAAGGATGAAAATTATATATTAAGTTATGATAAAGAAAACTTAGATCAAAATCGCTTAGCTTATTTGCCAATTGCGGTTGCAACTCTTTTAAAACAAAAACAATCTAATGCACATACTTTAGAACCACAAAAAATATATTTATTAAGACAAGGAGTAGAGAAAAATGAGAATCAGTCTTTTATTGGAGTATTGGCTGATTTATATAAGACTGATAAAAAACAATATACTATCGAAGAAATGAAACAAGAAATAATTAATAAAGTAAATATCGACACCTTTATGGGTTTACAAAATGGTTCTTTAATCTCTATTTTTAATGATAAAAATATTGCAGATTCAGAAGAATCGAGTGCTTTGGATGCTTTTAAGTCATCTATTTTATATAAAAATACGGATATGAATAATATTTTACAAAAAAAAGTATTTATAAATATTGCAAACTCATATAGTAATTTTATAAGATTTATAAGATCACAAGAAAAAATAGATTATTCGTATTTATGGGATTTAATAAGTAAAAAAAATGGTTTATTTATAAATGGTGTAAATTTAATTATATTAGAACTAGTAAATGATGATATGACTGATAAAATTAATATTATTTGTCCTTCAAACTATTTTTCTAGTGAGCCCTATACTATAAAAAAAGATACAGTCATTATTATTAAACAAGATAATACATATGAGCCTATATATAGTGTTGAATATAATGGAGATGCCAAAATTAAAAAAACTAAAAAGAAAACAGATGTTACAATCACAAAGTTTTTTAAAAAAACAAAAACAATGTCTGAAATAAATAATGTTATTTACAAAATATTTAAAAATGTTGAAGAACATTGCGCGCCACAAGAATCACAAATAAAAAAATATGAGTTTATAAGAAATAAACCACTTAAAGAAATATTTGAATTACTTACATCTTTAAATTATAAAATTGTAAATCAAGTATTGAATTATAATGGAAAAGTTATAGCTTTAATTATTAAATTAAATAGTCAAACCTTAGACACATTTTATATTCCTTGTTATCCATCTAATATTTTAATTGATATGGTTAATTCAGATATAAAAATTATTTGGATTAGTGATGTTAAATGGAATACTTATAACAAAACAAAAGAGTTTTTAGAAACATTATATCAATCAAGTAATGAAAAAATATCTTGTAAACCTGTTTTAAAAGTGATTGAAACCGATATGATTGTTGGAATTATTACTAAGACTAATCAATATATTAAGATTGAACCACCAGAGGATTACAAGTTGATTACAGATAATCTGCCTTCTATAAATTATAAATATATAGATGTTAATTTAATAAATAATGATTATATTAAAGCAGATATAGTATCATTAACCTCCAAAAAATCAAAAGATATGTCTGATTTAAATAAAATTAATTTCGAAAAGAAACTATATAATTCATTTAGAAATACGATAAGAAGTTTATTATCCAATATTAAAATAAAAATAACGACTAATTATATTCAAACTATTTTAGCTATTATTAAAAGTAGTGAGTCTAATTATTTTGAAAAAAATGAAGCAATTATTCAAGAATTAAAATCATTAACTAGTAAATATATAACATTTATAGATATATCATATGATGAATATAAATCAAATAATAGTGATGAAATAAAATCGTGTGTTAATAATATTAAATGTAAAAATACTTTTTTTTGTGAATATGATGAAGAAAATAAAATATGTAAATTAAAAATACCAAAAAATAATTTGTTTAGTAATACATCCAATGAAAAATACTATTATGAAAGAATTGCAGATGAATTAATACGTTATAATAGAATTAGAGATTTCATTTTTAGCCAACGTTCATTTTTAAATTTTTCTTATAATAAATACAATTTAAATCCTAATGAATTATTAATTATTGAATCTAAATTAAATGATGATTTTTTTAATAATCTTGTTCCAATAAATATATATAACACGGATGTCATACCATATGATATTGTTAATCCAAATAATTTACGAAAAAATAAAATTTTAAAAGAACTTACATACAAAGATTTTGAAAGTAAAGAAAATGAGTTTGAGTTTAAGTTTCCAGATCCTAGTAAAAGTTTATCTACCCGATTTATTCCAAACTCAAAAACTATTAATAAATTACTTGATCAAGAGCTCGAAGAACAAAAAAATAAAACCCAACCAGTCCAACCAGTCCAATCAGTCCAACCAGCCCAACCAGCCAAATTAAGTAAATTAAAAATTTTAACAAAAAAAAGTACAAAAATAATTGATGAAGATAAAGAACTAGAAAACCAGTCTGAGCTACCTATTAAAAAAACTACACAAATAGAAACAATAGGTCCAGCTAACTTTATAAACTGCACAAATGAAATTGAGCTTGCAAATTATACTTATTTTAATGAGCCAATGAAATGTAAAGATTATAATATAATTAATTCTGTATTATGTAGTTATCAATTAATAACAGAACTTATTAATAATAATATTACTAATACTAATACTAATACTGATGTAAGTTTAACAAATATTATAAATAACTTAATTAAAAAATATACTGAACTATTTAAAAATGAAAAATATAAACAAATTATTCTCTCATTATGGACAACTGAGGGCAATTATAAACAAGAGCTTAGCGAGAAATTAGCGCAAAAAAAAGTTAATATTGATGATATTTTAACTGAAAATACATACTTTATAACAACCACAGATATAATGCTTTTAGCTGATATATATAAAATACCTTTAGTGTTATTCTCAACTGAACCATTTAATGAGTTTAATATTAAAATTGAGCCTCTTAATATTTACTTTTTAATAAATAAAGAAAAGAAAATAAAACTACTTACAACGCAAAAAAATCCAATAAAACTTACCAAAGCTACTAATAAAAAATATTATTATGTTTATGTATCTAAAATTGATGGTATTTTAAATTATAAATTATTTTATAATAGTTTAGATGAGTTTAAATTATCTGAAACAGTAGTTATAAGTGAGTTTATAAACTCAATAAATACATCAACCTCATCTATTAATACAATTTTATCTTAAAAATAAAATATAATTAAATAAATATGTTGGATAAGTCGGATATGTCAGATATGTCAGATATGTTGGATTCTTGCTGTATATGTAAAATATGCGAAGATGACCCAACAAGCCATTCATTTAAAATTGTAGGAACGTATAATAATATAATATATTATTATACCTGCCCAGCCCAAGCTACTAAATATTATGATACTAAAGGAATAGTAAATCATTATGATTTATTATTATCATCCAATAAAAATAAATGGGCGTGGATTTTCGATTGTAAAGGATTTAGTTCAAAACATTTATTAGAAATTAAAGTTGGGATTGAATTAGCGAAATTAATAACCAGTAAATATAGCGATAGACTTGAAAAAATTGTAATTATAAATAAAAATATATATATCAATACTATAATAGCTTTAATATATCCATTTTTAAATACTACTATTCAAAATAAAATAACAATTTTATAGTAATTTTATAGTAATTTTATAGTAATTTTATAGTAATTTTATAAATTGTTATATACTATAAATGATATTGTATTATATATTAGTTTTACTTATTATTTTTTATTTATTATTTAAATTATATATAAAAATTACATATAACTTTTGGGCATATCAACCTGTATTTCATAGTTATAATTTAATAAATTGGATAAAACCAAATGGTATAATAATTGATGAACCAAAAATAAATAAGTATAGTAATTTTATTGATATTACTACTAAAAATTTTTTTGATTTTAATGAAGAAGAAATAACAAATATTGTTGATTTAATAAATAAACATTTTAAAACAAATAAACAGTTTAAAACAATATTTAATAAAAACTTTCAAGCAAATTATTCAATAAATAAAAATAGTTTTGTTGCTTTTTTTACAGGACATATGAATAAATCATATATATCAATTTATAAAAAACAACTATATTCATTAAATGAGCAAAACATACAAAACACTACTGGCATAATTGGCGTGCTCACTGGAAAACCTATAATAATAATAATTAATAATAACAATTTAAAGAGTTACTTTATTGATTTTTTAACAGTTGATAATACTTACTTAAATAAAGATATTGAGGGACAATTAATACAAACACACGTATATTATCAAATGCATAATAACAAAAAATTTAAAACATCTCTTTTTAAACATAATGGAACACTAAAAGGAATTGTTCCTTTTACTCGTTATAATAGTTATATTTTTAATAGTGCACTAATTCATACAAAATATAATTGTTACTATAAAATTATAGAAATAAGCGAGGTTAATTTTTATTTATTAATAAATCTTATAAATGTTAGTAAACATTATTTTAAATGTATTATAATGATTGATGAGTCTAATTTATTACATTTAATACTAAAAAATATATATAAAATATATGGATTATTAGATCCTAATGCAAATGAGTTGAAATGTTGCTATTTTTTTAAACAAAATAATATAATTTTAAATATTAAAGAGCTATACAAAAAAGAAAATAAAAAAATCATATTATTTGATTTAGTCGCCTCTATTAACAACTGTGATACCATAGAGTTTATTAATGGTTTTTTGCTTGTTTTAAATAAAAAAAGTTATATTAATATTGAAAACATTAGTTATAATAATATATTAATTCAATATTTATTGAATAATTCCTTAACTGCTTTAAATATTTCTAAGAATTCTTATTTTTTATATAATTATATTAATAAACCAGTTATTTCTAAAAATATGTTAATTATAATATAGCATAAGCATAAGCATAAGCATAAGCATAAGCATAAGCATAAGCATAAGCATAAGCATTATTATAATTAACGAACATATTTGCCTGCTTTAACAAAAGAGTCTAAAACATAAATAATAAATACTCCTAAAAACACATATAATATTAGTTCTTCTGTTATTAAATGATTTTGGTCATTTTTCTCTTCTTCTAAAAGATATAGTATTTTGTCTAAACGTTTTATAAGATCATTATTAGAGCAGGAACTGTTCAATTGATTTGAATAATTTGGATTGTATAATTCTTTTGCGGTTGAATTATTATAATTATTGATAAACTGTTTATAGATATCATTGTCTTTAGACATTTCTAATTTACTTTTATCAACTGCTTCATCGTCATCTAATAAAGGATTATAATGTGTATTAGTATTTAAAACTTGTTGTTGAATATTAGCATTTTGCATTGTTTGTTGAACAGGAACAAAATCTCCCATTTCATAATTATCATCATTATTAGAATTGTATAATTGTTGTAGCATTGCTTTATCTATTTTTTGACTATTTTTATTTTTATACGTTTGATTTTTTTTATAATTTACATTACTATTGTTGCTATTGCCATTGTTGCTATTGCCATTGTTGCTATTGCTATTTTTGCTATTGCCATTGTTGCTATTGCCATTGTTGCTATTGCCATTGTTGCTATTGCCATTGCTATTATTGTTGTTATTATATTCATCATCTAATGTAGCAGCAGTAATTACTAAAGAACTCATACTAATAAAAAGAGAGAATAAATATTTATAAATCTACACTTTATTAATTAATTTTTATTTTTATATTTTTTATATATATATGAAAAAAAAATATAATTTTTTTAATACATTTTCAAGTAAGTTTTTAAAACCGATTAATAACAGCAAATTGCTTGCTGGATTAGGACTTATTATTTTAAATTATTTTTCTAAATATGTAGTATTAAATTTTAGTAAATCACAAGAAGCCTTTATCAAAAATACAATTACTAGAGAGATTATAATCTTTTTAACAGTATTCACAGGAACAAGAGACTTATTACTTTCTTTATTTTTAACAGCAACTTTTATAATATTATCTGGAACTATTTTTAATGAAAATAGTCAATATTGTGTAATACCAGAAAAATATAAATATTTATATAATGAAGTTGATACAAATAAAGACGGAAAAGTCACAGATGAAGAAATTAAAAATGCACAAAATATTTTGTTTAAAGCACAAAACAATATTTAATAATATTGGAATATTATAATATATAATAATAAAAATGGCTCAACCTATAAAAGAAGAATATGGAAGTATGGAATTTTTAATTACTGATACTACACATATAACAAATCTTAAAAAAAAAATGAAAACTTTGATTTTTACAACTGATCCAAATGATAGATTATATTCATTTGAGGAACAAAAACAAAAACAGCCTAAATATTATTTACCATTTTATATAAATATATTTAATATTGGCAAAACTAAAAACGTTAATGATATAATAAAAGTAGAATTAAAAGATTTATTTATTAAAGAGTTTATAGAGTTCATTACAATCACATTAAAACAAGAATTATCACCAAAAGCCTGTATTAATTTTATTAAGGATAAATCGTTAGTAACAAGATTTATAAGTGAATATAAAACAAAGCGTCCTCGTGAGTATGAACAGAATACTAGAGATGAAGACAACGAAAACAGATATAAAACATTTTTTGAAAATGTATATATATATCTTATTAAAATTATATTCACTCCTGCTGGCAGTTTTATATATCAAAAACCGTCAGCCACAGATACCGAGGCGGATAAGGTCGCAACCGAAAAGAGAAAGCAAGAGAAGGAGCAAAAAATAAAAGCTGCTACTGCTACTGCTGATGCTATCAATCAAAATCCTAATGCTACCCCTGCCCAGAAGGCCGCTGCTGCTGCTGAGGTTGCTGCTGCTGATGCAGACGAAGATGCTGATGAAGCGGATTCTGCTAAGCCAACTGAGATATTTCCAGCGAGTGATACTAAATATATAAATACTTTAATAAGAGATTTTTTAAAAGATGAAACAAAAAAATATTTTAGTATAGATACAGCTAAACGTATTAAATTAGCAATAAAAGAAACAAAAAAAGAAAGAAGTTTAACTAAAACTATTTTAGATAGTACATTTGAAAAAGAAAAAACAAGACTTTTACAACAAAAACCATATGGTTATGTTAGCGAATTAGATTATAATATAATATTAAAAGATCAAGTTTTAATAGCATTAAATAATGAAACAAAAGCGTTCTATAGAAAAAGTGAATATAAAGTAAATACAGATTTAAACAACCTAGTACAAGCATTAGTAGAAACAGTAAAAGAGGAAATTCAAAAATTAAATAATATTAAAAAAGAAAGTACAATTATTAAAAATGAGATTGATATACGCAAAGATATTATAAATCTGATTAAAACTTTTTATATTGAGAAAAAAAAAAATGAACTACAAAGAGAAAAAAAAATAAATATTTTAATAAAATTAACCAAGGATATAATTTCTGATGTAAGTATTACAAATAAACAATTTGTTGGCACTTCTACTGCTACACTGAGTGATGTTCTACTCTTTCAAAAAAAAATCAGAGAAGAAATTTCTAAATACGTAAAAAACTGTCAAACTCCTAAAGATATAGAAGATAACCTTAAAAAAGAATGCAATAATATATGTAATCAAGATAAGCCAGATTTAAAAAATAAACTATGGTGTAATATATGTGAAAATTATATTCAATGTGTATATGATAAAAAATATATAACGATTGCTAGTAAGGCTGCTAAAGCAGAGGAAGCTGCCGCTGAAGCTAAAGCGAAGGCAGAGGAAGCCAATAAAGCTGCTAAGGCGAATCCTAATTCTGCTGCGGATAAAGCGGCGGCGGCTGCCACGAAAGCATTAGAAGAAGCTGCAAGAAATGCTGAGGAAGAAAAAAAAAATAAAGCGACGTTTATAGCAGACGTTCAAAACAAAACTGCAGAACATGAAGATAATAAAAAAAAATTATTTTATATTAACTTTAAGAATGCTGCTGCGCCTGCTCCTGCTGCGGATCCGGCCGCTGCTGCTGCGCCTGCTCCTGCTGCTCGTGGCGGTGGTAGCGGGTTTCAATATAAAACAAAAACTATTTCAAAAAAATACTTACTTAAACCAAAGCGTAAAGAATCTTTTAAAATATTGAAATAATATTTAAATAGAAAGATTGGTGATATTTGTCATAAACTCTAATACTAAATCTTCTGGGATTTCATTAAAATCTACTAATTTTTTATTTCGTTTATAAATCTCTTCGCACCCTTGTAACCGTAGTTGTTCTTCAAATAATGTTTTATCATTATAATATTTGACAATCGTTGAATGATTACATTTTTTAAAAACAGGACTAATATTATCGCTTTTATCTCCACTAATTATTTTATTAAATAAATCAAAATCAGGACTTCCAGAACAATGTTTGCTTGTAGTAATATCTTTATATTGAAGAGTCATTATTTTAACTTTTTCTGAAACTAATTGTAAATAATCCATATCACTTGCAATTATATAAATCATAATGTTATTATATTTATTTAATAAATGTTTGCAAATTAAAGCATTAATATCATCCGCTTCTAAATGGTTATGGTGAAATGTTGGAATGTTCATTTCTTTAATTATATTAATTCCAAGCTTAAAGAATGGCCCGCCTAGAAATTCGCTATTATATATACGAGTTTCTTTGTAATTATCATAAATATTATTTCTCCAAATATCATTTCGAGGACAATCTAAAGAAGCAATTATTTTAATATTTTTATTTTTAATATTTTTTATTTTTAGTTTTGTAGGCATTTCTTTAATTTTATTAATGCACGTTTTTGTAAATTTACTAACAAACTCTTCATTCTGAATTGGATTTCCTAGCGGAACTTCCGGCATTGCTAACTTCCACCAATTTACTAAAGCATAATACCGATAAAATATAAAATAACTAGTATCTAATAAAATATAAGTTGTTTCTTCACTCATCTAAGTAGTATTATTATACTAATTATAATAATTATTATAATAATTCAATTTTTAACTTTATATTGCTTAATATTGCTTAATATTGCTTAATTATAAATCTAAACTAATTGTGTTTTTTTGACTATTAGATTGTTTGCGGTTCGATTTTGGTTGCTTTTGACTGTTTAATTCTTTTAACTCAGAAATGCTGACAGTGCTTGGATCTCTTTCTTCTCTTTCTCTATAATCGGGAATAGCAACCGATTTGCTTTTTAATCCAGATAATAAATCATTAATATCGCGTGGTCCTTTCATTTCTTGTCTTCTAGGGGGTGCAGGAGTTTTAATATTATCAGATGAATCAAGCGAAGCAAATCTCTCTTCTATACTAATTCCATTTTGTTTTTTGGAAGACATTAAATCTGGTCTATTTTTTGGAATAGCATATCGGTCACTTTTTATAGTTTGTGTTTCAAGCGGGGGCGGAGGGGTTCCAATATTTGGATTTGGAATATTATTATTTCCAGGAATAAAATTATTCATAAAGTTTCCAAATCCCGGATTAGATTCGCCCATTGAGTTAACAGCTGCCTGTGAAAATTGTTTCATAAGTTCTGGATTTTGTTTCATTATATCATCAATACCAGGCAATGCGGACTTAAACATTGTATTTGTCATATGTACCATTATAGCGGAACCTCCTAATTGAAATAATAATTTTAATTCAGGAGCCATTTTGGCTTTTGATTTATATTTTTCGTGTAATTCAGAAAAAATTTCATCATAATCACTAATATTTTCATTTACTTGTTCACCCCAACCATCCATTTTAAGATCAAATGGGTCAAACTTATTATTTAAAAACTCAAGCCCAGTAACACAAGCCATTAACATTTTTCCTTGAAACTTAATACTGTTGCTTTTTTCTTTTTCAGAAATAATCATTTCATATTCACCTTGAAGTTCTTGTAGAGGGGAGTCCATTGTATATTTTTTTGTTAAAGTAGCTCCTTTTCTCTCTAAATCTTCTAACCTTCTTAAAAATTTAAATTTTTCTCTAACCAACTCTTCTTTCGTTAATTGTGGTTCATCTGCATCATTTGGAATTGGATGTACTTTTCCATATCCATCCCACGTTTTTGTATTATTAATATTGCCAAATGTTTGTTTTCCTAAATTACTTTCCTCCGATACAGTTGGATCTTCCTTCTCTATTGTTTTATTAGTATCTTTAAAATTAACATTTATTGCTTTATTAAAAATATTATCTCTAGTATTTTCTACACTTTTTTCATTAATATTACTAGACAATTCATTTAATTCATTTTCAAGTTCGCTTAAGTCGCCTAATGTTTTATTAGAGCCTCCACGTTTTTTATCATTCATCAATAACTCTATCCCACCTCCAAAATTAATAGATGATTTAGCATTGATACCCGAATCATTTGTTAAAGATATTTCATTTTTATTATTTCCATCTAATTCAATAACTACCGGTTCTAAAGAATTCATTATAATTAAATTAGAACATATAATTTTAAGTATTACGAAATTATAATTAATTAATTATTTAATAAATATTTATTAAATAAATAAATAAATATTTAATAAATAAATAAATATTTAATAAATAATTAATTTTCTTTAAGAAACCATATTGCTTGCAATAATGAGTCAGCTAAGTCATCTTTTTTACTATGCGATTCAAAAAAATCAATATAGTTTGTATCAATATTTTTTTCAATAAGTATAGCTTTAGCAATTAATATACTTTGTTTTTTTCTCTCGCTATAACTTGTATTTTTTTCTATTAAATTTTTTAATTTATTAGATGCGGATACATACTTAATATTATAAAGTCCTTTCATTATAAAATATTGAGTTAACATTCCTTGAATACTATTCATTCTATTTGCAATGGGACCTATTTGATTTTCAATTAATATATAATCAATATTCATAAATAAATTAATTGATTCATTTAAATTATCTAAATTAGTTTTTATTGATTTGCCTATTTCTATTAAATTAATAGTATTACAATTTAATTTTGGCAATGTTATTAAACCATTTTTTTCTATATATGTATCAATGGTTTTTATTAATGCACTTTTAGTTAATTCAGAATATTTAATATTGTATTGATTGCATAAATTAATTAATTCGTCTAATTTAAGCGATTTATATTTAGGTATTGATTCTGGCAATAAATAATTTGAATTTTTAGCATGTATTTTACAAAATAATTTATCGTCTTTAAAAAAAAAAGCTGGTTTAATACATTGTTTTAGTATTTTTTTTGTTAAAGTACTACAATTACAATATTTTTTATCTTCTGAAAGATTTATAATATTCCAATAAATAATTTTAAATTTTTTATATGCGTTAACATTTAAATCTATTGTTTCTATTGTTTCTATTAGACAAAATGCTAAGTTTTTAATACCAACATCAATACTTAATATTTTCATATATATATTTTTTAAAGTTTTATATCTATATATTATATAATATATATATATATATTACTATGTCAAAGTCAGCTGAAATTAAAACATACCTTGAAAGTTTAACTGATCCATTAGAAGAAATGATTGATAGTTGTAATAAAATAATAGATAGTATAGAAAATAACACCACTATAGAGGAGTTTAAACAAATTGGAGATACAATCCAGAAAAAAACAAACGAAAATGAAACTTATAAAGATAATGAAAAATCAAATACAGGCAAACTAATTAATGCGCTTTATCAGGCACCTAAGCAAAGCGTTAGAGGACTTTATAACTTAGGCAAAGGTCTTTTTGGAACAGTGGGGCTTGTAGCAGGGGCTACGACTGCTGGAGCGGCAGGAATAACGGCAGGAGCCCTTGGTGGATTAAAGGGAGCCGCAGCGGGAGCAGTTGGTTATAATAATAGTGGAATGTTTAAAGGGGCAATAAGAGGCGCTAGCAACGTATTGCCACTTCCATACTTTACAAGGACTAAGCCTAAGTCATCTGTTGGTGGCGGTAAAAAAACAAAAAAACATAATAAACATAAAAAAACAGAAAAAAGACAAAAAAGGCAAAAAAGGCATAAAAAACAGAAAACTTACAAAAATTAAATAATATATAATCTATAATATATAATATATAATTATGTCTAAGGATAAACAACAAATACAACAAATACAAAAAATAAAAGATTTAGCAATCTATATTCTCGAATTAAAGTTCTCTCTAGAAAACTTAAAAGAAAGTATTGATTCTGATAAATTGGATAAATACATAGATACTATAATTGCAAATAAAAAGAATATGGGTTTAAGAATGCTTGGTCCAACTACAACAACATTAATGAAATCATCAGCTGATCTTGTTGTGCATATGAAAGATTTTAAAAAAGAACTTAAAGCGCTAAAAGATGAAATTGAGGAGCAGTCTAACCCTAAACCTTAAAATTAATAAATCATATAATATAATAGTTTTGTATAGTAATAGATATTATACCAAATAAATAACCAATCCAAAAATAATTTATAATATTTAAATATACTAATAATACTATCAATATTATTAGTATTACTAGTATTAATAATAAATCATATATTAGGCTTACATCATACCTCGCGTTTGGAATAATATGCTGTATAAGTCTTGGATAGTTATCTGCGTTATTACAAGTAAAATAATAATAGTATTTAGCTATTTCTTTTTTATAATAATTTGTGCTAATTATTAAATTATATGGTTTTATAGTAATTTGTTTTTTATTTACTGTTTTTTCATTATATATAATAAACTCTTCTGGTTGATATCGTGAATTACAATATTTTTTATATATTCCTAAATCATTGCACATTATATGTTCTTTTTTAATTCTTATAATATCAAAATCGCAATTATTGTTAATAACATTAAATACTAATAGATTATCAGTATTGCTAACTAATAAAATAAATAATTCAAACATCGTATACAATTTACAATTTAATTACTCTTTTTCAATTTTAAATAATATATTATTTATTAACGGGTTGAAGTAGAAGCTCGCTTGTCTGAATCAGCATTCATTATTGTAAAATTCCAAGAGGGACGCCCTTCTTCTTGAAACGTAACAAAACAAGGTTTTAAACATTTTATAGAGCTTTGCGAGAATGAAGGTATATGTTTATGTACCCAGTTAATAAATGTAGGCGGTTTTGTTCCATTAAATCCAGCCTTTGCATATTGTTTAATTATTTTATCCACTATTTCTTCATATTTCTTTGTATTATCTTCGATTAGATTACCACTTGTATCACAAAGATTTTTTAATTCCCGAAATATTTTATAGTTGTTATTATTTTTTATCAGATTTTCTATAGTTGGTTCTACAGTAGGTGATTGTGAAGCCATATATAAATAATTAATATTATTATTAAACAAATTTAATTTATATTATTAATCTATTATTAATCTATTAATAATATATTAATAATTATGATATTTAATTCTATTGAAAAACATTTATATACAATCATTATACTCCACGGGATGTTTCAGACTTATAAAGATTTGATTCCTTTAAAAACGGCTATTCAAAAACATAATAAAAATATGAAAGTAATATTACCAACGGCACCTTTGCGTACTATTTCTTGGTCTACTCAACCGCTACATAATATCAGTTCATGGTATGATTATTATACACAAAAAAATGGATTATTAGAACACGACGACATAAATGAAAACCATTTTATAGAACAAACCCAGCGGATTTATAAAATTATTGACAACGAGAGAAAGAGCATAGTGGCGCAAAATATAATAGTCGCTGGAATAAGCCAAGGCGGAACGATTGCTTTTAATGTTGGATTACATTATAAAGAACCTTTAGGGGCAATTATTGGGATTCATACTATTTTTTTAAATACAATTATTCCTATTGAATCC
>Ga0214923_10001992_pt1 | contig 28023 bp, 40 predicted proteins | sample LL1510_MetaG_FD_177993 | JGI IMG/M metagenome (GOLD analysis project Ga0214923, IMG submission 177993) | Freshwater microbial communities from Lake Lanier, Atlanta, Georgia, United States - LL-1510 | ecosystem: Environmental > Aquatic > Freshwater > Lake | place: USA: Georgia | collected...
GTTAAATGTTCCACCTATCTGGGAGTTTGTTGGCGAAGAAGACGTCCGTATTACGCAGTGGGATGGCAATTATTATTTAATTGGTGTCCGTCGTGATACCACGCCCAATGGCCAGGGTCGCATGGAGTACTCCAAAATTGAGTTAGATAAAGAGAAGTGGACAGCCACTGAGGTGCAGCGAGTTCGTATCCCACCTCCTATAGATGTTAACTCCTACTGTGAAAAGAATTGGATGCCAATTCTTGATAAGCCTTATCACTTTGTTAAATGGGCTATGCCTACTGAAATTGTTGTGGCTGATCCTGATACTCCTGATTGTAAGCAGGTACAAGTAAAAGAAACTCCGCCGATTTTTCCTGATCAACGTGGTGGTACAAACGTAATTGCTTGGGGCGATTATTACATTGCATTTACTCATGAGGTTAAACTGTGGAAAAATTACTTGAATCAAAAAGACTCTGTGTATAGACATCGAATGATTGTCTGGGATAAAGAGTTTAACTTTGTTGGAGTTACAAATCCATTTGCATTTTTAGATACTCCTATCGAGTTCTGCGTTGGCGCTGCAGTTATAAAGAAGAATTTAGTATTAACTTTTGGCGTTCAAGATAACTGCGCCTTTGTTCTTGAGGTTCCTAAGAAGGTTGTTAATGGAATGATTACGGAGGCTATGTCTTATGGACGTTAAAGAGTTTGCCTTACAACTGGCTGAAAAACCTAATGATCCTCAGATTAACTTTGATCTAGCATCTGCTTATGAAGAGCAGTTACAGTATGCATCTGCAGCAGGGTTTTACTTACGAGCCGCTGAACACGGGTATAAAACCCACCCATTAATTGCCTACACATCTCTGTTAAAGATGGCCCTATGTTGGGGTGCTCAAGGAGATAGAAACCGCACCGTGTACAACAACATCATGCAGGCTATCGCTTATTTACCAAATAGACCAGAGGCGTATTTTTTAATGTCTAGAATTAAAGAACGTAATAGAGATTATCAAGAGTGCTACACCTATGCAGAGTTAGGTTTACTATTTGCTACTAATGCTCATAACCAACCTCTTCCAGGGTACGTTGAGTACAACGGAACATACTGCTTATTATTTGAGAAGGCTGTTGCAGGTTGGTGGATTGGGCGCAAAGATGAAAGTCAAAGTTTATTCCAGCACCTACTAGATGACCATAAGATGACACAAGAGTATGTCAGTGGATGTCTTAATAATCTGAAATTGTTTATCTGATGTTTCCTAATTGGTTTAAGGATGTAGAGAAGTACTTCAGACATGTACCAAGTGTTCCACTTCGTGCACTGCAGATCGGCACCTACACAGGGGACGCTACGGATTGGCTAGTTAATAACCGAGAGATTGAATACCTACATGATGTTGATACTTGGGAAGGTAGCAAAGAGACTGCCCATGAATCTCTGGATTTTTCTTCAGTAGAGGCTTACTACGACTCAAGATTTAAAGATAACAATAAGATATTAAAGTACAAGATGAGTAGTGATGAGTTCTTTTTAAAGAGTACGGATACATATAACTTCATATACATCGACGGTGATCACACCGCACTACAGACCGCTATCGATGGCTTAAATGGCTTCAGGCACCTGGAACCAGGTGGGGTGATGGCATTTGATGACTACCTGTGGAACTACGGCGGTAAGGAGTACCTAGAGCCTAAGAGGGGTGTTGATTGCGTCCTTAACGTCTGTAAGGGTGAGTACAACATCATTGAATCTGGATACCAAGTATGGATTGAGAAGTGCTAGATAACGCCTGCTTTGAGGTCTTTCATACTGATACTGGAAATGAACTAAGAAACAAATCTTATGAGGGCATTTTAAATTCTATGTCCTTCTTGCCACGCCTTGGCTCTGAGACTATGTATCTAAATACAGCAGAGAAGGCTGAAGCATTTATTAATCAAACCCCAGAGTTTAAAGTAAATACGGTTACTGACTTCTGTAAGCCAGGAGAGACCTTCCCACCATCATCTGGAGTTATAGGAGTTTGGGCAAGTACTTACTTGGCTTATAAAAAGTTTTTAGAGTCTGATAAAAAGTTATTAATACTGTTTGAAGATGACATAGTCATAAGTAAAAACTTTAAAGGTATTGCAGAGTTATACATGAGCGAACTAATGCCTATCTGGGATTTCTTTTCTTTTTTTGTTCCTGATGATTCACTCTTTGCATATAATGAATCTGAACATGATTTAAGTGAAGAGCACATCTGCAAGTCTTATCAACAATGGTCTTGTGCAGGATATGCGGTAAGTAGACGTGGGGCAGAAAAAGCAATTGCAGATATTAGATTACAAGGAATTAACTGCCCTATAGATTGGTATATATTTAACTTTAGAATGAAGCAAGAAAAAAATCAAATGCGATTTAATACCTTTACAATAAAACCACAAATATATAAACCTATAAAGTTTTTATTAGAAGCGGCTCAACACAGCCAAATTCACAACGGCAGTACAGAACTACTTTAGTTACATTCCACCATACAACAACACTGTGGTTGTTGGATCTGCAGCAACTTGTCCAGTAGTTCCTTGTGTACCTTGAGTTCCGTTAGTTCCACCAATACCTTGCGTACCTACAGTTCCTTGAGAACCAGTTGTGCCTTGGCTACCTACCGTACCTTGGCTACCTACCGTACCTTGGCTACCTACCGTACCTTGGCTACCTACCGTACCTTGGCTACCTACCGTACCTTGGGCTCCATTAGATCCTACAAATCCAGCAGTTCCTTGCGTTCCAGTAGTTCCTTGGGCTCCAAGGGTACCTTGAGTACCTTGAGTACCTTGTGCACCTGTATCACCCTTGTCACCAGTACGAGCAAAGGTAATTAAAATATCATCAGAGTTAAGTAATGTTCCATTTCCAGATACATAAGAACAACCAACTGTAAACCAACCAGTATTATCTGTAAGAGATGAAATTGTATAAAGTTTAAATACACTTGTATCTAATTTCTTTGATACACGGAAGTGTCCTTTAATAGTTGAAGTAGAGTCATCAATTGTGTTTAAAAATGAGGACAAGTCTGTTACAGAGTCATCGCTTGCATCAATATACATAGCAGTTGCCGTTGTAGGAGATGCGTTAAATCTTAAATTTCCAGTTCCTGGATCAGCATTAGTAGTACTTGTTAAGAAAGTGTAATCAAAGGTGGCTCCACCAAAACTACCAACAGTGCCTTGGGTACCTAGAGTTCCTTGAGTTCCAGTAGTTCCTTGAGTGCCTTGAGTACCCTGAGCGCCAAGTGTTCCTTGCGTACCGTTTAATCCCTGAGTTCCCTGCGTTCCTTGAGTTCCTTGAGTTCCTTGAGTTCCTTGAGTTCCCTGTGTTCCTTGAGTACCAACACCTACAGTACCTTGAGTACCTTGAATTCCTTGTGAACCAACAGTACCTTGAATGCCTTGAGTTCCCTGTGTTCCTTGAGTACCAACTGTACCTTGAATTCCTTGAGTACCTTGAATTCCTTGAGCACCCTGTGCTCCTGTTGTACCTTGAACTTGAGTTACAGTTGTATTAATTACCTGTGTTCCAGCATCGTAGGTAAATGTAATACCTGTTTTACTGCCGCTATTTAAGGCATTTGCAATACGTGAATTTGTAGCATATTTATTTACAGTACCTTCAGAAAGGTCATCTGTAGTATTTAATGCTGAACCTGAAATAAGTGCGGCAATTGCATCTTCATCAAGAAAGTATGGCAAAGTAGCATAAGCAGTACTACCATCACCAATTTTAAATTTATTATTTGTAGTGTCGTAACAAACTTCACCAGCATATGGTGTTGGATTATTTGCAGTCCATTGACCAGCAGTTCCTCGTCGTATTTGAATGCGTACTGATGACATTAAATTACTCCTCCACCATCATAAGTAAGGGCATAAACATCTGACCCACCTGCTTCATTTCCACCATCAATTGTTGCTGAATAAGAATCACTTCCTCCAGCCTCATCTCCGCCTTCAAGTATATCTGCTGCTGCACTAGTAACAATCTCAAACCATTGCACCCCATCAAATACAAACAGATTCTTTGCATCTGTGTTGTAGTAGATATCACCAGCGTACCTGCCAGTAGGCGCAGTGCCTACGGCAAGTACGTTGATAGGTACTAGGGCTCTTTTACTCACGTATTAAGCCTTTACTACGACCCTGTAAATTTCACCTGATTGTGGAGCAACTGCAAATCCGATAGTTACAGCAGATGTAGTTGATGCAATTACATCAGTGACTACCTCGTTATAAGTAGCGTCTTGAACAGTTACTAACACATCTCGTGTTCCAAGATTGTGTGTAATTGTAAATGTTGTTGCTGAGTATGGAGATACTGGAGTAATAGTCTCTGCATAAGTTCCAAGTTGACCAGAGGTACCTTGGGCTCCCAGAGTTCCTTGAGTTCCTGTTGTACCTTGAGATCCAACTGTTCCTTGTGCACCAGTTGTACCTTGTACACCAGTAGCACCGTCTAAGTTGATTGACCATACAGCGTAGGTTCCTGAACCTCTAACGTCATTGACGTTTACAACAAGGGTGTCAGTTCCTGATGTGTAACTTACTACAGTTGCAGACATGTTGTTGTTTACATCGTAAGCAACTACTACGTCTTGACCTACTGAGTATGAAAGATTTGGATCAGCCAGTACAAAACTTACGTTATTTGCTACTGCAATTGAACGTGAGGTTGTAGAGGTTGTCTTGTAGCGATCAGATTGTCCCTGAACACCTTGAGCACCAAGTGTACCCTGAGTACCTTGAGTACCAACAGTTCCTTGAGTACCTTGTGCACCTACTGTGCCTTGAGATCCAACAGTACCTTGAGCACCTACTGTGCCTTGAGCACCGACAGTTCCCTGAGCACCGACAGTTCCTTGAGCACCAACAGTTCCCTGAGCACCAACAGTTCCCTGAGCACCAACTGTGCCTTGGCTACCAACGGTACCTTGAGTACCATCTGTGCCTTGAGTACCTTGGGCTCCAAGAGTACCTTGAACGCCTTGAGTTCCTTGAGAACCGACTGTACCTTGAGTACCAGTAGTTCCTTGAGTTCCTTGTGCACCAGTTGTACCTTGGGCTCCAAGAGTTCCTTGAGTTCCTTGGCTACCGACTGTTCCTTGTACGCCTTGGGCACCTAAAGTACCTTGAGTACCTTGGGCTCCAACGTCACCAGTACGAGCAAAGGTGATAAGAACGGCATCGGTATTTGATAAAGAACCAGCACCAGATAAGTATGTAATATCTAAATCAAAGAAACCTGTGTCATCAACCATTGAGTTGATTGCATACATTGCAAACACAGCCGCATTAGATTTCTTAGATACTTTTACGTGACCTTTAATTGTTGAAGTAGAGTCATCGATAGTTGCTAAATATGAAGAGATGTTTGTTGCATTTACATCTTCATCATCAATTACAAGATGAGTTGCAGATGCTAAAGATGCATTATTAAATCGTATATTTGTTGAACCTGGGTCTGACATTGCGGTGGTTGTACTGTATGCATATTCAACAGTTACGCCGCCAAAGTTACCTTCTTTACCTTGTATACCCTGAATACCATTAGCACCTTGAGCACCAAGAGTTCCTTGTGTACCCTGTGCACCAAGAGTGCCTTGAGTACCTTGAGAACCTACAGTTCCTTGTACGCCTTGAGATCCAACGGTTCCTTGAGTACCTTGTGTACCAACACTTCCTTGTACACCTTGAGTACCATCAGTACCTTGAGTACCTTGGGCTCCAACAGTTCCTTGAGAACCTACAGAACCCTGTGCACCAAGAGTACCTTGGCTACCAACGGTTCCTTGAGATCCAATTGTTCCCTGTGAACCAACGGTACCTTGAGTACCTTGAGAACCAACAGTACCTTGTGATCCAACGGTACCTTGGGTTCCTTGTGAGCCAACTGTGCCTTGTACTCCTTGAGAACCAGTTGTTCCCTGGGTTCCTTGAGCACCAACATCACCTGTACGAGCAAATGTAAATAAAAGTTCTTCGCCATTGGTAAATGTTCCGTTACCAGATACGTAAGCAACTTCTATATCAAACCAATTTGGTGCTGAGTCTGTAAGACCAGCAATTGTGTAAAGTGCAAAGACAGATGTATCAAATTTCTTAGATACTTTTACGTGACCTTTAATTGTTGATGTTGAATCATCAATAGTCTGTAAGAAATTAGAAATATCGTAGTTACCATCAGAAGGATTATCATCTAATGCAATGTGTGAAACTAAAGTTAAGTTAGCATTGTTTAGACGAGCAAAGTTGTCGCCTGGGTCTGACATAGTTGTGTTATTACTATATGTATACTCAACAGTAATACCACCAAATGAACCTTCAGTACCTTGAGTACCTTGTGTACCGTTAAGACCTTGTGCACCTAATGTGCCCTGTGTTCCTTGAGCGCCAAGAGTACCTTGTGAACCTAGTGTTCCTTGAGTACCTTGCGCTCCTAATGTTCCTTGAGTTCCCTGTGAACCAACTGTACCTTGTGCACCTAAAGTACCTTGGGTACCTTGTGCACCATTAGAACCGTCTAAACCTTGTGCACCAGCAGTTCCTTGAGAACCTACTGTACCTTGTGAGCCAACTGTGCCTTGTGCACCAACTGTACCTTGTGAGCCAACAGTACCTTGACTACCTACTGCACCTTGTGTACCAAGCGTTCCTTGGGCTCCAAGGGTACCTTGAGTACCTTGTGCTCCAGTAGTTCCTTGCGAGCCTTGACTTGCATTAATCCATGCAGTGCCATTCCATGTGCGTAAATATAGTAATACTGTGTCAAAGTAAACTTGACCAACTACGGGAGATGCTGGAGCGGTCGCTAAATTTTGTATTCTAGCATTTTGTAATTCTAATTTGTTTAAATCAATTGGGGTTAAAAACTTACGGGCCATTTACATTATCTCCTTAAGATAAATACGCTTTTCCTGAAAAGGCTTGAGAGAACGAGACCGTAAGTGAGTTCGAATTAGTGTATGTTATTTCACCTTCATATATTGTACCCCCAGAGTCTACAACTGTAACGTTAGGCTTAAAGCCTAAATTATGAGTTATAACCCAAGAAGAACTAACTGCATTTTGGACATGTTCATATGCTAACGCCTGTGGTTCTAAAGCGTTTTGAGCAGTTCCAAAATCTTGAGTTCCAGAAGGAGTTGTAATAAGGATGACATCATTTACTACAATGGGGACCGTAGATCCTGGGCGAATGTACTGACTCATACTTCTGTTACCTCTTCCGTCTTAAAGATCTTTCCTCTAACGTATGTGTGGGTGACTCCGTCTTTTGTTAACTGTACGTCATAATAAGATGTACTAGGTAACATTCGGGTCTGTGTTCCAGTGAGCGCTAATTTTAGAGTACGAAGGCCTGCTCCGTCTGCTGTACCGACATTCGGATATGTGATTGTAAAACTAGTAATTACTCCAGGAATACCTACTCCTAAAATCTCTGACTTTGCAGTATAAGTATCTACTTCAAAATCAAGAACAATAGTAAATTCGTAGGCATCTCCCTCATAGACAAAGAGGTCCTGAGTAACAATAGGTACTGGAGTTTCTACATTGCCATAGGTAGGGGTAGGTAGGTGGACACGGGTAGCGGCTGAACGGTCATCAATTTCTTGTGGTTGAAATATTGGAACATAATGATTTGTAGTTTTAGAAATTCTTCGGAAACTAAAGACATCTATCTTAAACAGACCAATACCAAGTTGAGAACACAACTCTTTGTATTGTTGTTTCCTTGCTTCAATCATTTGCATTAATTGTTGATAACGTTCAGACCTTGGGATAGTAACTCCGTCTGGAGCAAACACGTTTATATCAAATGCAGCATCATTTGCTAACGCATATAGGGCAAGAGTTGAAGCGTAAATAATTACTGGGTACTCTTCAAGCGTTGGTAAATTTTGTAAACTGACACTACGGCCATATGCATCGGTATGGAAAGCGGAGTGTTCAAGGAAGGCTGTACTTATGTAAGTTTGAACTTCAGCAGTTGTAAAGTATCTAAAGTAGTTTCCAGCAACAATTATATCGTCACCATTAGCAGGCACATTATCAAAAACAAGATAGCCAGTTGCCTCTTCAACCTCTACATCCGCAGAAATATCTGAGCCATTCTTATTTACTATTAAATTTGCTCCATCAAGAGGAGAGTAGGGAACTAAAAACCTATTAGTAGTTCCATCTGTAGTAAAGGTGTAGACAAAAGATTTAGGAAAGTCGCCAATTTCAGATCTTAAACGATCTGCAAGGCTTGAAATTGTGGCCACGTAACCTCCGTTAAAATTCTATGCCAATCATCTCGTGTAATTTAACTTTATTCAGCGCAAAATAAAAAAGGTCCAACTCCCAACTGGGAGGAGGGCGGGAACCAGTTGAGAGTCGGACTACTAGCGACGGCTAGTCTTTAGTTTGGCCGCCAAATGTAACCTAGTTGTTCTAGGTAATCAGCGAGTGATTTTGGAACTCTGTACTTAACTCCTGCTTTAAAGGTATAAGTATTTCCAACTCCATAACTCATATCATCAATGTCGGTGATTGTGCGAATGACAACCATGTCACCTGCAGTTGAAACTCCAACATTCTCGATTTCATCCAGTATTAATGGAGCATCTGGTTTTTTAGGATCAAAGACATCTTTTTCTAGACTCTCTGCCTCAAGTTGAGTAGCGATAGAAATTTCTTCTTTACGCTTTTTTAATGCTTCTGCATTTTTCTTTGCTGCTTGTTCCGCTGCTTTGCCTGTTGCATCAAGCGGACTTGTCTGTGTGTTTGCCACGGTGTTTATTCTCCTAAGTTAGTTAATGATGGCTGGGAGCCAAAAAAGGAGTAAGGCTCCCAGACATCAGGTAAAGCGATTTATTAGTTGGTGTAAACCTTAACAATTGCTTGATCGGTAATTACGCCAAGACCCCAGATTGCATACCAAGCAAGAGCGTGCTCACGACCGAAGTCAAGAACGCCACCATCACGAAGTTCAACTGGAAGAGAGATTGCGTGACCAAATGCGTTGTCACCAATCATGATTGATTCGTAAACTTCAGCACCGTTACCAGTTGCTGATGTTAGGTAACCTTTTTCTGCTGTGTAATTTGCAGACTCTGGGTTTCCACCACTTCCTGGAGCAGTGTTAGCCTTAACAGGAACTTCAATTTGAGATGCTGGAATACCAACAGAAGTTGAAGTTGTGTATGCAGCGTTAACTGATAGTTTTTTAACCTGTGTTGTTTCGATGAATACTACGTCGTATAGACGACCGATTTCACCTAGCATGAAGTTACCTGGAGCAGCGTACTTAGTTACTTCGATGAACTCTGGGTTCGAACGAATATCACGTGACTGCTTTGGGTGTACGAACTGTACGTATGTCTCGCCTAAACGAGGGATGTTCTTACCAGCAAGGGTAAGAGCAGCATCCTTTACAGCACCAGTTGATAACTTGTAGTTACCATCAAGGTCTGACATTTGTGTTGCTACTGTACCTTCGTTGTACCAGTCATTAACACCTTGTACTGATGAACGGTCATAACCGAACACTGCAGAAGTTGCTGCAGATAGAGTGTTACGTGCTTGTACATCTAGGTATTGCGCCATTTGGCGTCCTAGAAGACGAGATGCTGAAGCCATTACATCATCAAATGATGCATTAAGTAGCAACTCAGAAACAGCAACGGCATAACCGTGTTCTGCTACTGTGATTGCAATCTGCTCTGCAGTAAGTGCGTTTGTTGTCATACGAACGCCTTCTGTCAAAGGAGTTGGATCTACTGCGAAGTTCTTGTAACGAAGGAAGTTCACACGAAGACCAGGTGCTACACCTAGTTCAGTCTTCTTAACTGCAAACTGTTCGAAACGAAGAATTGGCATTGCCTGGAACAAAATTTCTTTTGACCAGATTGTTTGAATTGCTTGGTTCAGGCTTGTATTTGAGCCTGAGTAAGCGGTTGGGGCGCCTGCGAGTTGCCCTGTACCTGTAATTGCACTTGCCATTTAGGTCAAGTCCTTTCCTAGTAGTTGTTTGGGATTAACCGAACAGTCCCTGACCACGATTGCTGGCTGCTGTGCCAAGTAATTTGGCTCTTTGTTTCGCATAATCCGCCAATGACATTTCCCTGATCGAATCAGGTGAGTACGATTTTTGTTCCGAATCATTATCGAGGGGTCCTGCGGCAGGATTAGTAATTCTTGTTCCTGCCATTTGTTGTCTTGCACTTTGCATTGCCTGTTGGGCAGATGCCAAGATTCGAGCAGATTTTTCTTTTAACATTGCGATGCTCTGCTCAATTTCATCTGCATTGTTTCCGTCAATTAAATCAATCAATTCAGGAACAATATTTTCCCGTTCTTGTTCAACTCTCTGTTGACGATAATTCATAACTTCTTGAAACTTACGTTCTTGATCTAGAAGAGCAATAGCACGTTCTCTTTCAAGACGTTCAGCCTCTAATTGAGCCTGAAATTCTTGCTCCTTCTTTTTTAGGAGTTCTTTAAAAGAAAGTTCAGATTCTTCTTCTTCTTTCTTTTGTGCTTCTTTACGAGCCTCTTCTTCAGCAATTCGTTTTTCACGTTCTGCTTCTTTTAAGGCTTGTTCTTCACGAGCCTTCTTTAAAGATGCAAGTTCTTCTTTCATCTTTTCCATTTGTGGGTATAACTTTGCTTTCTCTTGCTCACGAGCCTTAGCAATGTCATCTGCGCTATACACAGAACCTACCTCACTTGGATTTTCTTGTGCTGGAATTGCAGCCAGAATTTCTGGCGACAATAGATCAGCGGTTTCTACTGTATTTTCCATAGTTATCACTTATCTTTCTTGGGTCGTTGTCCGAATGCCTTTCGGCGTATCACTGGTTTTTAACGAGATAATTGCATTCTATTAGAATGCATATGTCTCGGTAAAATCTGATTTTACATCAGAATTTTAATTAATCTCTGTCTACTGTTCTTCTTTGTGGAATTTTTGTTCCATAAGCCTCAGTAACAAGTTTGTTTCTTATCTCAGCCTCTGCTTCAACTTCTATGCCTTTTATTTCTTGACTTGCTGGATTTAAAGGATTATCAGCATCTTGAGGGCCCTGCATTCCATCACCTACGACATCTCCGTCGCCTATAACGGTAGGCTGCATTGGAATGGCACTGCTGCCATCTGGTCCTGGCATCATGCCAGTCATGTCCATAATTTGTTTTTGAATTTGAATCTTTATAAGTTGTAAAGCACCATCAGCCTCGGCATCCGCCATAAGTTCTTTACGAATTTCTTGTAGTTTTTCTTCAGGGAATTCTTCACCAAGTTGACGTAAGGCACCTTCTTTAGACTCAAGTCCCATGCCTAATTTAGTTTGAATTTCATTAAGAACAATTAACTTATCAAGTGGAAGTGGCTGCGGGAACTGTGCATAATTGATGTAAGTAACAGGATCATTTGGGTCTAGTTGTGGGTACTGCCCATCTTTAATGGGTCCATCTTCATCTGGATTGTATAGAAAAGTTTGAGGTTCTTTAAATGCAAGAGTTTTTAAAACTAACTCATTTATTTTTTCTAAACCTGTTCCATATTGTGCAACTTTTTGAGAATAACGATTCATTAGAGGTTGATATTGAATAGAAAGAGCAACACCTGATGTATTTGAAATTGGTTGAACTTGTCCCAGTGCGGTTTCTGGGATGTTCATTAGTTCATGCATTGAGCGCTTTAAAAGTTCTAGGTATTTCAAGGCTCCATCTATACCTTGTGCACCACCTTCTAAGTTGAAGACTTGAGCATCTTTTGGAAGACCGCCCCAAACCTTCTTAGCGCCTTTTTCTAAGTTAGAGGCTTTAGCACCCACGATTACCGTTACTGGTGATGCGTGGTAGTTAATGATGTCTGCAACATCAGTGCTAATTTCGTTGTATGCACGGTTTATAGTGATGATGTCGTGTGCGTCCGAGAGACCCCACGGAGATCCTGAAACAGGAATATTAGGAATATGAACTACAGGAATTATGCCCAAAGGATTTGGACGTGAGTCTATTAGTTCATCATTTACGTACTCTTCAATAACGTCATCAGTAAGAATTTCAGTGTAAGTAAATACTTGACGAGTACCTTCTAGAGATGTTCCCCAGAAACGATACTTTTGTTTAAATCTTAATAATCTTGTTCTATCATGTGGGTGAAATTCTGGGAAACAGAAAGAAGAGTTCATAGGAAGAATGCGAACACGACCAGGATGTAATAGTCCTGCAGAGTCTGTCCAAGGTTCTTCGTATGCTACTTTAACAAAACAATCGCCTGTAATTCCGCCTTGCTGTCCCATTTCGAGTAAGACACGCATCTTGTCATTGTCTACCGTCCAAACACGTTCCAACCTGTCAGGTACAATCGCTTCAGTCGCTTTCGGAGACCTATAATGAACCCCACGACCAAAAGTAAAACGGGAAAGATAATCATTAAACGCCCGATAGTAGTTAACAGCGATTTGCATTTCGCCTTGCTCACGACGGTACCCCCAATGGTGTCCTAAATACATCGCCCAATTAAGCGAGTAACGATTTAAACGAGGTCCATGAACTTCAAATCGTCAGAACTCTTCATCCGCTAACTCTACTAGTCCGAGTGGACTAATTGAAATAGTTAGGTCTGAAGAGGCTGCACGATAAGACGGTGGTGAAAAGTCTAAGAATGACATGTGCGATTACACCCCCAATCCGTCCCGAACAGGAATGGTATGTTCCTGTGGAGTACGTAATGCCCGTACTTCTTCAGCAATTGCATTTTTTATTTTGTCTGTAAAAGGCCATGTTGCATTTTTGCGAGAATTGCAAGGATTACACGATGGACGTAAGTTACTTAACGTGTGTGCGCCCCCCTTAGCAAGGGGTTGTACATGATCCCAAAAGACTTGTGTTAACTCTACTTCGCATATCCAACATTGGTTGTTGAACTCTGCAAGAATCCTTTTATAATCTTCTTTAGTAACTTTTTTAACCTCTGTTTGTGCCTTTTGAGCACGACGTTTTTGACTGCTAATTAGATTAATTTCACGGCGATATTCACGAAACTCAGGCTCCAAAATAAGGCGTTCTTTAACCTTAGCATATCTACGATCTCTATTTTCAACATGCCATTTTTGTTGAAATTGTTTACTCCAATCAAGATTAGCAAGATGGTACTCACGAGTTTTATTAATTTTCTTTTTAGGATCTTTAGCATATTTTTCACGAAGACGTGCATTATTGCACTCTCGACAATAGGTCTCAACGCCATCTAATCTGGCTTTGTTTTTTTGGAAATTTTCAAAAGATTTTTCAATGCCACATTTACTGCATGTTTTTACAGTAAGTGTATTATGCATGGTCATTACTTCTTGCCTTTATCTTTTTCTTTTTTAGAATTTTTTGTTTCTTTTTTACTTTCACGTTCTTTGTTTCTTGCGTTTTCCTGTTTTTTCTTAGCCATATTTGCTCTACGACTTGCTTCAGTTGTTTCAACATACTGCCCACCTGCTTGTTGATACTTTTTGCTTACCCATGCGGATGCTCCAGGATTTGGATAGTTAGAATATTTTGCTCGTGCTTGAGCAACAAACATTGCATATAGTTTTGGGTTAGCAGGCTTACGCATTTACGTCTCCTCCGTAGATGACCGATCTCCGTCCATACCCTATAGTATGAACGGAGTTAGGTGTTAATAAGTAACTTAGTCGTTTACGACTGTTGGGGACTGACGTTGAGTCCGTCCACCTGAACGAGCAACTGTTTCAATTTGTGCTGCTGAGTAGTCGTTCATTGTTCCATGAGCAAACTCTCCAAGAAATGTTGGTGCTTCTGTCCAAGATGCAGAGCCTACGTGAGCACGTTCAGCAAGTGTTTCAGCAGCAGGCTTTTGCCATACTGGTGCATTGCGATTTGGACGTCCTGCAGCAACGGCTGAACCTTGTTGCATTCCTAATTGAAAATCATTTGGAATGTCGGTATCAGTTGCGACACCTTCTTCAAAACGAAGTGGTCCACGACGAGTTGCATTGTCTGCACCTTTGCGCTCATAAACCTGTGGTGCACGCTCTGGAAAGCGAGGTGCTGGTGATATTGTCATTATGACTCCTTAAGGATTAATTTGGGAAAGGCCTTTTCCTTGGTAATAGTTTCCACCCTTTTTTACCTTCTGTGTTGTTTAACTAGAAAAAAGGATTGCTAGAGGCTACTACTTCAGGCATTACTAAATCTTGAGTTAATGAACAGGCAATTGCTAAAGAATCTACAAAATCATCATGGGCATAAGATTCGTCAGGGGCTGCTACAAGAAAATTTGGACCCTTGTACTGCACCTCTGCATCGACCATTTGTTGATAAAACCGTTTCCATGTCCGTAAGCGCCTAGTTTTTGCATGAGCAGGCCATGCAATCATTTTACGCTGAACTAGTGCTTGCAGATGTTTCCATCGTTTTGACTGTTCAGATGGACTAGAAGTTAAAGACATGACTTCTGCTCTTGGTAATAAAAGTTTTAGACGTTGAGCAACAGCGTCACCTACACCATTTGCATCTACACCAACAGCAAGAACGTCATAGTTACTTAAAAAATTTACTATTTGATAGTACTGTTCTTCCCAATCATCGCCTTGCATTTCTAACCAATTAAGGATTCGATGATCGAAATAACCAAACTCATCAGGACGATCCCAATCAACCCAAACAACAGTAACAACTGTACTATCAGTTTTGCGAGCAGGATCAATACCTACAACAACTGGAGTCTTGTGCCATACCTTAACAAGTTCTTGAGAAGTATCTCCTAGATCATCCATAATTGATGAAGTAATAAACATTCCTCTTTCTAATAACCATTTACAGTTATAAGACATTTGAAACTCATCGGATTCTTCTCCAATACGCAACATTTCTTTACGAATAAACTTTTCATAGTTTGGATTAAATTTAGATACATCTTTCCAGTCCCATTGAAAATGATTTTGTCTATTACCTTTAGTTGTTTGACGTCTACGATTTAACTGAATAGATCTATAGAAATTATTTTTACTTGTAGTTGGTGTTCCTGTTTTTACCATTGTTCCTGCATAATATGCAAGCATAGGTGAAATAGATTTAGAAACAACAAAATCATCTGCTTCTTGACACTCATCTACTACAATCAAATGAAAAGATTTAGATTCAATTTTTGCTCGTGGATTTGCAGTCATCATAGTTATTGTTGATCCTGATTTTTTTAATTTAAGTTGTCTAGTTACTCCACCTACTCGAATTGCAGAATCATCAATTTCAACATCTCCCATAATATCTACGGCTCTTTCAGATGTTAGTCTAGTTACAGCACGACCAAATAAAGTTTCAGCCTGAGATTCAGTTGGTGCAAATAATCCAACCCAAACTCCATCTTTAAATTTTCCTAATAAATCTGGATATAATTTTGCAAGACGAGGCAAGAGAATCATTAAAGTTGCGACAGTGTCTGCCACAGTTTCAGATTTACCAGATTGACGTGAGGCAAGAGCAGTTATTTCTTCGCCATCATTAATGATTACTGATTCCATAATACGACGGGCTAGAGGTTTTTGATAAGCATGTAAGTCATGTCCTACAAGAACTTTTAAAAAGTCCATCATTTTATCTATTAAAGTATCTACAAATTTTTGAGATAATTCATCCAATAAGTCTTCAACAGGATCTTCAATAGGTTTTTCTTCAGCCTGATAGAACTCGGGATTAATTTCCTCAAACTTATCTTTATCGTATTTAGATTCCATTATGTTCCTATTAAACAGCGAAACCCACCACTAAGGATGGGTTAACGCCTGACCTGTAAGAGAGTAAGACAGTTAATCATAACACAGATTTAGATCGGCGTTTTAATTCTTTAGCAATTGCATAGAATGCTTCGGCACCCAAAAGAACCTCATCAAGATCTGCTTCACTCTGTTGTTTTTGCCAAATCGTAATGTGTTTTCCAATCGTATACATCGATTGCTCCATCCATAAAATCAAATCTGGAGTAGCGATTGTTGCCACCCGCTTCTCTATCCGAGTCTGGGGCTGGTGTCCATCCTGCTTCTTCCGTAAAATCATCGTAAGTTACTTCCCGCTTTCCTAGTGCCATTGTTAATGCTTCTTCTTCATTTTTTGTGCCAGTCCATTTCCCAAACACTAGCGCTTTGTATCTTGGTAATCGTACTATAAAAGGAGTTGATGTGCGAAATGGGTGCTCAATTTCTTGAGTCCAACCACGTACAAAGAACTTAAAACCCCATTTAAAAGGAAAGTTTGTTAATTGTATAAAATGTTTTGGTCCGACTTTATGTACCTTGGGCATTATGTCCTTTTCTTAGACTGACGTCCTCCATAGTGTAATTGAGCAGCACGAGTAAACTTGTAGAAAGTTTTTCTAGCATTTGCAGATAAACTAGAAACATCTGCAGCACCACGAGGTTTATAATCTAAAAACGTATAGATATAACGCCCCTTAGATACTACAGATTTAAATTTTTGCCAATCTCCTGCTGAACACTCGTAGTAATTGTAGAAGGTTCCGTCTCTAAACACAACTGTAATAACCTCACGATTACGGTCGTAACCTGCAGCCACAGTTCGTGGCCGTGCTGGATCAGTTGTGCTAGTTGGAACAACTGTTATAGGAGCAGGAGCATCAGACTCCCCAAATTGAGGACCTTGTTCACCTGGAACAATTAATTCACCCGTATCTTCATCAACATCATATGACTGACGATAAACAGACCTATCAACATAATTTCCATCTTTGTCTATATAGTAAGCATCACTATCAATATTTGGCGCTAATGCTTCTCCTGCTAAATTTGCAACTTTGTTTGTTCCAGTGTAGTAACGCATTGTGTCATTTGCTTTAGTTAAAGAGATAAACTCACTGTATTCACCAACAGAACTTGCTGTTGGCAGACCAGCAAACATACTGGTACCTGATCCTGTTATCTTAGAAATTCCTGCGGTTTGTTTAGAGCCTAAACCGTAAAACGCTCCTAATAATTCTTGAGCAGAAGGAAGAGCAGCCCGTCTATTACGACGAGCCGCTCCCCCACCTGATATACGTGCCATTTAGGTAGTTAGAATCCGATTAGGATGCTGCTGCCCAAGGTGTAATTGTTACTGCTGCACCTACAGAGATATTGTTTGCTCCTGCTGCAACTGATTGGGTCTTAATAGTTCCTGCAACTCCAACAACAGTTCCAGAAAGACCAGACGCATTGTATGCAGTGGTTGCAGTTGTTGTTACGTTAATTTGGTTTGCACTTGGAACTGTAGTAACTGAATAAGTTCCATTGAAATCAGCACTAAGTCCTGCAAGTGTTACCTTTTGACCAATAGCATAGCCGTGACTTGCTACAGCAACTTGAAGAACGGTTGTACCTGCAACACGTTGCAGAGCAGTTACTGTCTTTGTAGCGTTTGCTGCTGCTGCTGCAGTTGTTGGAACAAGGCTTGCATCTTTCATTGCATCAGTTGCATCTGCTGTTACAAAGCCAACTACGCTTGGTACAAGTACATAATCAGTTGGACCTGCTACATCTTCTCCTGCACTGTTTGCGGCAAATAAAGGATATCCACCCCATCCAGATAGAGCGGTGATGTGATTATCTAATAGTGGATCAAGACGACCTGGTGTGCCAACTGCACTTACGGCATTTGGACGAACGTCGTTTGGTTGCATAGGAAGATTCCCCCATACAAAATCAATTGCGACTTCACCAGCGGTATCTAAAAGATTACCGTTGTTATTTACTGCCATGTTTTCTTCTTTCTCTAGAGAGGTTTAATTTCCCCATGCGCTTAGGGGACCTTGAAAGTAAGTATCCAAGAAGATAGGTAAAATGTCAGGGTTTAGTCATCCCACTCATCACATTGGTGTTCCTCTAACTCTAATTCTTCTAAAATACGTTCACAATCTTTGCATTTAAAAAACCTAACATCATCTAATGCCACATGTAAAGAATCAGCATGTTCAAGATCTTGCTCCATTTGTGGTCCTGCTAAAACTTCTGGAGGAAACGGACCCCTAGGAGTATGAGAAGATTTTGGAATAGCATGGCCTTGCACTGCAAATTTGCGAATTAACTTCATTTATTTTGCCGACTTTTTAGATGTAGCCTTCTTCTTTGTTGTTTCAACAGGATCAGGAGTTGCAGGTGTTAATGCTGCAAGGGCTGATGCTTGATCTTCTTTATACTCTTCAGTAATAGTTAATAACCCTGCTTTTTTACGCTCATTTAAAAAGGAAGGCAAACACTTGCCACAATACAAAATAGATTCTAATTTTGAGATCTTATACTCAAACATTGCCCGTCTGTCACAATTGACACATTTCATTACCACTCCACTCCATGAGAAAACTGTTTACCATAAACATCTATAGGTGCCCCACCAGTCATTGGTCCTGGACGTGATGGTTCAGAAAATATCCTAGACAGTTGTTCTTTAGATTGTGGGTCAACCTCTGGATGATCTGACAGGTTTTGAGCACGAGTCCAGAACTCAGGTGGATACATACCAAAATTACGAAGTATCTGTCCGTGAGTCTTTATTGTTGGATTTCTTGATGTTCTTATAGCAAAATCTAACATTTTTTTATCAATTGCAGATAAGGGTGCTTGTTTTGATTCAACACCAGAATTAAAATCATTGTAAGACTGATGGCTTTTATCTATTGCACCAGCCATTATTGAACTTTCTTTCCGCCTCTTACTTTCTTAACAGGAACTCTTCCTGGTTTTGTTACAGTTGGCGTTTTGGATGTGTAACTTGCAGATGCATCTCCATATTTGATAGATACCTGTGTTCCTGGTTGTGCAAAAGCATGAACGCTCTCTGCAAAGTGCATTGTTCTTCCATGACTTGCTTTTGCCGATCTTTCAGCAAGACGTGCTTGTTGAGCAGTGCTTCTGGTTGTGGCCTCATGTTGAGCCGCATGCATTGCTAGAGTTGTTTGAGTTAAATGCATTTGATCAGCGTCACGTTGAGAACGTGCACCTTTTTCGTATAATTTTCCAACAAATCTACTTGCTATACCAAAAGGATTTGGTCCACCTGAATAGTTCTGCATGCTCATTGGTATATCATCCCTTAAACTGATTCTTTAGACTTGTTAACTGTCAGAGATTCTTCAATATTTATAAGTCTTTCACCCATCTCAACAAAGGCTTCCATAAGGATTCCTTGGTTATCATACAACTTATTTACTATATCTTTTGTTGATTTTCCGCCATTACTGGAAAGTTCTCCATCTAGGCGATTTAATCTCTCCATAACTCCTGGAGTACGATCTCGGCCTGGAGACTCCTCTTCTCCAGACCAATCTCGTTTAAAATCCTCAAACCAACTAATGACATTTTCAAACTTTTTTTTGTACGGTTCTAGTAATTGACGTATTCCTAATAAGGCTGCGGTTATTACTCCAACAGTTGCAAAAATAGTAAGTATCATGTTATTGGTCATCCGACTTATTTGCCTTTCTTGGAGTTACTTCTTAGCACCAAATCCATAGGACGGATCCTTTGGATTGAGTGCTTTGGCTAATGGGCCAAGAAGACCTGCAATAAAAGCATTTGCTAAAGTCTTTGGGTCCGTAATACCGCTCATATACAAAGCGGCAACTGCAGCCGCTGCTGCACGTAGATAGGTACCTGCTGCGGCTTCAAGTGTTTTCTTATCCATACTTCTCCTTACAATGTGCCAACCTCAGAGTAAATGGTCCCTTAATCTTCTCGATTACGCAGTGGATACGTAACTGTCCATGCAACTAAAGTTCCCAAAATTGCATATCCAACAACAGTTTTGGCACTTCCATCAAGAACTACCCAAGCAATGAACATTCCTAAAAGTGTCCATAGTTGGTCAGCCATATCCTTTAACAATTTAATCATGTTTCTCGTCTTCTCCTTATACCCTTGCTCTCAGATGTGCCTCCGCTACTTCCACCAGATGGTGCTCCACCACCTGTACTGCCTCCAGTTCGTGTTGCTGTTGCTGCACCGACTGCGTTTAATGCTGCACCTGAAGCAATAACAGTTGCAACAACCATCTTTGTTGCTTCTTCTCTTTCTTCAGGTGACATATCAGCACCGATATTTGCTAACGCTGCTAATACTTCGCATTTTTGTTGTTCAGTTAATTCTGCAGTAACATCTTGCGGAGTAATGCAACTAAAAATTCCACTAATAAGTGCTGCTGGACTTTCTAAAAGTTGTAAGGCTGATGCTACTTCTGCAGTAATTATAACTTGATTACCATTTTCATCTTGACGAACTTCTACAGGAGTTTCTGGTGGTAAGTCACTGTACTCAAGTCCTGCTTCTGCAATTGCTTCAGCGGTAACTGCTTCTCCATCTGCTGATGCAATTAATGCTTCTGCAATTAAATCTCTTTCTGCCTCTGTAAGAACTCCATCTTCTGCAAGAGTTTCAGCAAGGTTAACTACCTCTTCTTGAGTAGTTTCCCCATCTGCATCTAAAGATTCTAATATTGCTTCAGCATCAGAGTCTGATATTTGACCATCATCTGTAAGATCATTTACGATAGAGTCTTGTTCTTCTAAGGAGATTTCAGATGAATCATCAGGAGTTAATTCAGGCTCTGGAGAAGGCTCAAGAACGTCTTCTGAATCTTGCTCAGGCTCAGTCTCAGGTTCTGGGGTTGGTTGTGTCTCTTCTTGAACAGGTTCGTCAGGAGAAGGTTCAGGCAATTGCTCAACAGGTTTTGGTTGAAAATCAGGAACTTCTACAAAGATTGGCTCTGGTTGAGGCTGAGGAGCAGACTGAGGTTCTTGAACCTCGGGAAGTAAACTAATTGCGGCAGTTAATGCTGCTGATTTAGTATCTAATTGTGATTGAAGATTTGTTTTTGTTAATATAGCAGTATTTAATGTATTAGTTAATGATGTTGTATTAATAGTATTTATGGCTGATGTATTTAAAGTATTTTGAGTAACAACTGGGCTAAGACTTTGATTTAATTGTAAAATAACAGCATTTGCTGCATCTACCGACGCTTGAACAGTTGATATATTTGGATCTACATAAGGAGTAAATGCTGCACCTTGACTTATTTGTCCAGCAAAACCAGAACCAGTATTAGTATCTTCAATTGGAGTAATTGTTCCATTAGTAGTTGGTCTATAATTAAATCTAGCGCCATTTGGTATTGGTCCAGTAGCAGTTACATTTGCCATCCAGGCACCATCAGTTGGATTAACATCAGCATTAAATCTTATTTGAACCATCTGTGTTGAAGCATCCCATTGTGGATATGGACGAACATCCCATGCAATATCTAAAGAAGTTCCAGTTGTTGAATATGTAATTCCAGTTCCAGTGCTCCATGTAGTCCAGTCCCATCCAGCAATAGATACTGATGGGGCATTTGGTGTTGTGTAATATACCCAACCTTCATCTACACCAAAAGTAATTGTGGCATTTGAACCAACATAAACATTATTATATAAAGTTCCACCCATTTGTAAACCAAATGGAAGATTCATACGAATACCCGCATCATCTACACCAGCAAGAACATTTGTTGTAGTTCCAATAGTTGCTTGTAAATTATTTACTGCTGTTTGAGCATTATCAATAGCAATATTTGCTTGAGTTAATTCTGTCTGTGCTGTGGCTTGTGCTGTAGAGGCTGCTGTTCGTGCTGTTATTGCTTGAGTTAACTCTGTCTGTGCTGTAGTTGTATTTATATTATTTATTGCTGTTTGAGCAGTTACTACAGTTTCTTTTGCATCATTAACAATTTCAGAACCTTGATTTATTAAAGGTGTAATTAAATCTGCAGCACTTATTGTTGTAATTGCTGTATCAACTAAAGCAACGCTTGTTTGTGCAGCAGTAACTGATTGTGTTACTTGAGTAATAGCAGTAGAGGCTTGACTTAATTCTGTTTGTGCAGTAGTTACTAGTCCTGCCGCAGTATTTGTTGCATCAATAGCCTGTTGAACCTCTGTAGTTGCTGTAGAAAGTGCAGAGTTTACTGCTTGTTGTGCAGGACTTACAATTACTTGTTCAGAACTTGTAGGATCTGTTGCATAAGCATCTTGAGACATGCCAAAAATAAGGAATAGAGTAACTATTCCTCCACAAAGTAGAAGTCTTCCAGTGTTTAATGCTACAGATAGTGCTGCGAATGTACGCAGTTTTATCAATTATTCCCCTCGGAATATTAAAGCCCAACTATATTATAGCGGTTTCCAATTTCTATTTATGATTAACTTACTTGCATTATTTTGTGAGTTAACAGATTCTCCTTGTACACCTTTACCACGAGATGCCCAAGATACAACGCTTGGATTTGCTTTTGATTTAAATCCTAAATTACTATTAAAATTAAACTCTTGTTTTCTAGTACGACGATTTGGATTAACAGTTAAAGGTTTACGATTTAATTGTGCCATTAATCTAATCCTCCAACAAATCCTGCAGCAGTTCCACCACTTCCTAAACCACTGTTAGTTGAAGCAGATTCTTCTGAATTGTTCATTCCTTGTTCTCTTGCAGGTATAGTTTCTTCACGAGGATCAGTTCCAGAACCCATTGCCCCAATCATGTAAGGATAATTGCTAAACCAGAATCCTGCGCCAGAATATCCTGATTCACGTTTACGTTTAAATCTACGTCTTTGAACTTCTTCAGTTTTTTCTGCCTTACTAAATTGAGATGATAAATTACCTGCCATTTGACTTACTCCATATCTTCCATATGTACCACCTGGTCCGCCAAATATTCCTTTGCCAGTACGGTAATAATCACTGCCTGCCATAGTTAAATACTCCATTGGGATCGAATACTTGAAGTGAGTTTAAAACTAACTTGTTACCTGTCTTTCTTGCATGGTGTCCACAAAAGTATAATTCTCCATTTGCTAGTGTCGCTCTAACCATTGCTTGGGCGCCACATTTGTCACAGCGCTCTGTAACTGCGATAGGTCTTTGAGTATCTAAAGCGATTGACATAGGTTAATTTTGCCTTCTTTATCAGTTACTGTATGCTCATACCGTAAGGAGCAATAATGCCAGTATATCAGTACTCTTGTATAAGTTGTGATCTTGATTATGAAAAAGAGCGCAGCATAAGAGACCCAGAATCAAAATACTTCTGTGAGAAGTGTGGCTACGCTCTAATTAGAACTTACTCTCCTGTTACCGCTGTTTTTAAAGGCAAAGGTTTTTATAAAACAGATAATCGTTAGTTGTAATCAGGATCATCTACTTTTGCTACAGGAATATCCTCTATTTCTGAATTAATAACAGGAACAGATTCAGTAACTGTAGTAACTGTAGGAATATCTACGGTTTTAGAACCGCTGTTACCAATAAGAAGACCAGCAAGTGTTCCTGTAATAAAAGTTGCTACACTACCTAGAACATTAAAGAACATTTTGTCGTTTTCAGATTGTCCAGTAATAGGTTGAGTAACAAATATAAGAGCATACATAATCCCAGCAGCAGTTATAAATAAAATTGAACCTAATGTAATTCCCAGTATAAACTTTAATCTTGCATCTAAATCTTGTGGTGATAATCTTTCTCTAGCCATTTTGTGTTCCTTCTATTTCTTTTTGACTAACTAAATCTTCTGGACATGCCCCATTGGCTGTACAGACTGGTGGTTTGCACTCTGCATTTTCCCAGTTTTTAGGATCTTGACAAGGATATCTAAAATGCCCATCATAACCACAACCAGAAAGAAGGGCTGTCAAAATTACCGTAAATAGTATTTTTTTAAACATAGACTAATTATCAGTCTTGTTGGATGCCTAGTCTTTCTAAATACCTTTCTTTTTCACTCATTATATACTCTTCAATACGTTTATATTGAATTTGAGTCTGTTCTTCAGTTGCCTTTATTTGTTCTTCAGTCATTTCTCCATTTAATTCTTTAAAGGTTTGAACAGCAAGATCTAACTGGTTTTTAATTAGAGCCGCTCTTAATTGAGCCTGATTCCATAAAAATTCAGCATGTTCTTCTTTTCTTTGTTTTCTCTTATCTTGAGTCTTAGACATGGTTAAAGCCTAGCATATATTTGAATGAGCAGTTTTTGCGTCCTCATGCTCAGGAGGCGCATATTAAGTTGTTACTCTAGAGTAACTTACTTATACTGTTCTTTCTCAATGTATGGACCTGAAGTAAAGGCTGTGAGTTTTGCGGCAATATCCATAGCCTTCATTGGTTTAGCACCCGCATGTAGAGCGCCCAAGGCATAAGAAGCACCAGAACCAACTGCATAAGTTCCATCCATACTTCTCATTACAGCCAGATCTTGATCAATATCAAATAGTTCTCCACCTACAGCCATTAGAAATTGAAATCGTAATCCTTCTTTAGATTTATCGTGATCTTCGTTAAAATCATATCCATTTTCAATTAAACATTTCCGTAGAGATGGCATGGCTTTTGCAATCATAAAGTGGTAGACATCTTTAGAATCTTTAGCAGTTAATTTTGGCGGATTCCAGATGTGCTGTGCAATATCGCATGGGGATACTTCTCCAGAACCAGCAATTAAAAAGTCACCACGTTCAGTAACCTTTGTCATTTGTGGATGCCTATAAATACGTCCACTATCATCTGTTACTTGATTATCTGCAAGTAAAATACAACGATCATCGTACTGAACCCCAATAATTGTTGTCATGACACCCCTTCAGTAGAAAGCCCTCCAAGAATACCAGATGGTTCTTAGAGGGCTATAGGGGTAATTTGTCCGATTTATAGGAATTTAATCAATTCCGCCCAAGTCTTAGGGCCAATTATACCATTTGAGTCGATATTGCCGTGATTGTCCTGAAATGCAATTACAGCCTTTTTTGTGGCTGGACCGTAATCACCATCAGACATTAACCCAAGTGCTCTTTGTACAATTTTAACTGCAGAACTCTTATCTCCAGGTTTAATTCTTCCTGGAAAGGCTGGAATATCTGAAACAGGTACTGTAGCCTCAACTTCATTTCCAGAATAATTTGGTCTACCAAAACCTACAATACTGACCATAACTTTTTTCTTGTTAGGTATATAACCTCTAACTTTTTTACAAACTTCTCCACCGTTGCGTTGATCGCCCTTTGCATTACCAGCAGTATTACCTTCAATACAGGTAACAGTTCCATCATTATTATTAGATACAACAATTCCTACATGAGAAATACGATCTACACCATCTCCTGGAAAATCAAAATAGGCTATGTCTCCTGGTTTTGGAGATGCCTCTTTTGCATCTGTCCAGGTGCCCATTTTTTTAAATGCTGTAGCACCTGCAACAGTTGAAACTGTATTAGGAACCTTCACACCTGCTTGATTGGCGCACCACATAACAAATGAACCACACCATGGTAAGAAATCGGCCTTAGTAAATTTGCCGTACTTAGTCTCATTATCTTTAGGACCTTCAATAGTTCCTACTTCTTTTTCAGCAATCTCAATAATTGCTGCTGCTGTGCCTTTATCTGCCATCACATCTCCTAGCCTGGAATAGTGTCATTGAATTTGTCCAATGGAATTCGCCAAGAATTCTCTGGAGCATAATGATACTCATCCTTTGTGCACTCTTCAGTGGGAAGCCACCCATAAACCTCAATCTCTGAATAATAATCACGATCTAATACTCTGGCTCCAACAAGAATGACCCCTGGTCTGATGTCTTTGGGAAATACTGGAATCTCATCTTTGGTCCTGACTGATTTGACCTCATAGACTGGCATTACATCTGGGAAGTCTTTTCTAAAGTAATGTTCGTCGTTGGTATAAAAGGGAAATACAAAGGGCTGCTTATATAACTTGGCCACAGCATATTCAGCCACAATAGTACGAACATTGGCTGAAATTTCAGGTTCTAGAAATCTCTTATTATCTCCAGCATAGTTAGGGCGATCAACAGAACCCCACTTCATCATCCAGCGATTTAACGCAATATCAGCGCAGGCACGAACTTCTTCTTTAGATAAAGTAACAATCACTGTCCTAACCTATCACATAAATAGTTAAGACTTTTCTCCCATACGATTCATTAAGATTTTTGCACGTTTAGAAGGTTCTTTAGTTAAAAATCCTCTGCCCTTTGCCTTCTCATATGGAACTGCAGTTGCAAATTGATCTGAAGTTGCATCAAGTATCTTTCCTGATGAATGTTTTAAAAACCAGTGACTAGTTCCTTCATGAGTTACCTGCATCGGTGTATAACCTGCGGCTTTACCACCTAGTGAATGATATACCGCTTCACTGGCTACGTAACAATGGCCAGCAGTCTTGCACTCGTGTCCACGAAACTTTGGCTTACGTAGGTCATCACTAAGATGCTCTCTAACGTTAGTAACTATCTGATGATCGTAATTATTCATTGAAATTGCTTAAAGTGTCCAGGATGAATATTTGTAGGCACGTACTCTTTGCCCATACGTTCTTCGTAACTTCCTTTATCAGTAAAGTTAGTTGTCATTGCTAGGTGACCACCTATAAATTTTTCTTTTCGTTCACCTAATCCTGGCTGACGATAAACTGTCACGGGCACATGGGAGACGCCCTCTGCCATTGCAGCCTCTAATCTATGGTGACCTTCACCAACAACGCCCCATTTATTAGCATGATCATATGCAACCATAATTGGATTGTTAATACCTTTGCCACTCTTAATATCGGCCCTAATTCCAGCAACGGTCTTAAAACTAGATGGCTGAGCATCAGCACCAAGACGTCTATGTTCCATCAAAGGAATTAGGCGCTCAGTCCTAACCATGCCAGTAGCACTCTCAGTTGGATCACCTTCAAGATGACCTTTACCGCCTGCTTTTCTTTGTTGCACGTAGTCAGGAACAGGAACACGAAATTGTTTTTGATTTAAATTAATCATTGTTCTGGGTAAATGTTCCCTTCTTTATCAGCACGGTATAGATCAACACGGTTGCTATGCATTGTGTCAAACTTTGACATAGATTTTCTATTTTGAAACTTACCCATCTTTTCTACAACAGGAAACTTTGCTCTAGCATTAAATTGTCTTTGAGTATAATCAACAGCATACATACCTTCAGTAGTTGGTACATGATGTACAAAGTGATTAGCAAACTCATCTTTGCCAGTATGGTCACGTCTATATTCAACTACATGTGATCCATGTGGCAAATGATCGTGAGCGTAACGACAAGCCCTGTCGCATTCACCTTGTGCAGATTCTTTATTTCCACCTAAATATCGTAATTGATTGTTATAAGGATCTTTTAAATCACCTGTAGCGCCATGCTCTCCACCAAGTTCAGGATGGTCTTTATCTGTAAGACTCTTTGCAATATGAGTTAACTCTCTTGGTGTATGAATTAATGGCTCTTGTTTCCAGACTCCGTGAGAAAACTCTTGACCTCTACTCATTTCAACACCGATGCCACTTGTCGTTTTACCTTAAATCCTTTTCTAGAAGCAACTGTTTTAACTATACCTGAAAATGCTGCCTCTTCTAAAGAAGTATCATTAGGAAAAGGTTCTACCTCATAAATTTTTCCATGAGATACATCCTTACTTTTATCACCTAATCCCATACCAGTACCAAGTCTGGTTTGAGTATGAGCGATTGCTCCTCCAAGACTTTCTGTAGCAAAAGCATGACCGCTCTTTGTTCTAGGAGTAATTATTGCGCCCTCTTTTATATCTTCAATACTTCCATGAAATAACTGTTTAGATAAGTTGTCTTCTGCAGCCATTACGCTTTCCACTTCCTTGGTGGATTGTATGTGCGTGTGCGATCTCTCTTATCACTTAATTTAGTAATAGCAGTTACGTGCACGGTGCTGCCCTTTTTAACAGGAATCTCATTTTCCCAATACTCATCGTAAACTTGATTCTTCTTTAAAACATCAGGACGAGTCTCACGACTCTTTTTAGCCACCTGTCCTTCAATCACAACGCCAGGTCCACGCCGAATAGGATTTCTTGCAAACCCGACGGCTCTTTCTGGATCTTCTGTCCAATGCATACCTAAAGGCTTTTT
>Ga0214923_10001993_pt1 | contig 28014 bp, 33 predicted proteins | sample LL1510_MetaG_FD_177993 | JGI IMG/M metagenome (GOLD analysis project Ga0214923, IMG submission 177993) | Freshwater microbial communities from Lake Lanier, Atlanta, Georgia, United States - LL-1510 | ecosystem: Environmental > Aquatic > Freshwater > Lake | place: USA: Georgia | collected...
CTGAGACGCTAAGCAAGACACAAATCAGGTCCGTTGTCAGGTTTTTATAGTCATAAAAATCGTGTCCTGAGCAAAACTGCTACCCCGCCCCGCCTGGGCCCTTACTTCTCTTTGTCCATACACCCTCCACACTTTAGTCCATCTTTCCACATAACCTGCTCATGTTCTTCGCACCATTCGTCTTCCTCTCCTTCAATCTCATTATAACAGTCTTCGCAGACCATTACATCTCCATCTCCAAGATCCGTTTTAAACTCCACCGCTATTTTTTTTGTTTCACAATGGGGACATATAGAATGATTGTCCTCCTTTTTCATCCAGATGCAATAGACGCCGTATGTCTGACAGTCGATTTGAAGAGGTAGAGTCTCAAACTTTTTGTAGTCAAAGAACCAGTCTCGCAAGACGCACTTGTTCAGCCACCAGTTTTGATTCTCTGTAATCGCCACATACATCACGTTTGGGTCATCTCCGATTTTTCCATCGGTTCCGCCGTACCAGAGGTTTTCAATATCATCCTCCTTAAAACAAGAACGAACTGCTGACTCGTAATCTTTAATGGCCATTAAAATACTATGGTAGGGGCTTAAAGCTTGTCAACTTTTTGTCAAATTTTGACAGAAAATATAATAGTCTATAATAGCATGAAGCTTGAGACAATCACAGAGTCTGATAAACCAGGCAAGAAATGGACTGCTGTATTTATCAAAGAAAACGGCCGAACTAAATCGGTCCATTTTGGGGCTTCTGGAATGGACGATTACACCATCACCCACGACAAGGCCCAGCGCGATAGATACAGAATCAGACACCAGAAAGACTTAGAGACTAATGATCCGACTAGAGCAGGATTTCTTTCATATCACATACTTTGGGGCGATAGTACTAATCTTATAACAAATATTAAGAAGTATGTTAAGAAATTTAACTTATAAATTTTTAGGGATGTGTTATAGGCTATCTCAATCTAGGCGAATTTTTGACCAAAGTATTTTATAATAGAATCTTATCCTATGGGAGGTTGGTCAAAATTTCGCCTAAAGTGAGATAGCCTAATAAAAAATTTAGGGGATTTAGGGGACCAATGTTAGGACCTTGAAAAAGTGACAATAAATCTTTTCAATAGATACTGTAGGAGATGTTCAATATCGATCCAGAAGCTATGTTAAAGCCTCTTGCTGACCGGACCAAGAAAGATTATCTGAGTAAGTTGAATCTGTTAGAACGCAATGGTCTTGCTAATGACCGAGCCTCGCTGAAAAAGAATGCCAAAAAAATCATTAACTTCATAGATACTCTATATGAAGGCGATGATGAGAAAGTAAGACAGAAAAAACGGTTTATCGTGTACTCTATATTCTGGGCCATGGACGAAAAGTACAAGAAACGAAAGAATCTGTATCACACTTACGTAAATAAGATTCCGCCTTTTACAAATGTTGCTACGGGTGATGCATGGGTTCCTGTAAAAGAATTCAAGTTTTCGTCCGTCCTTTAAGAGGATGAGGTAGACCATTTTTGCCATACAGATATTTTACAGTGCCTCCATCACTGTATTTAATCTTCCATTTATCATCTACAAAAACTGCCTCGTAGTCATTAATGTTCTTCATTTCTATTGCAGGAAATCGAGTCTTCAATGTACTAAAGACTAATGAATATCGAGTCCCAGTCCATGGTTTGGTCCAGTGTAACTTTTCTGCACCATTGAATAGCAGACCATCTCTTATATCATAAGCATTCTCATCACTATCTATACACAGTTCTCCACCAGTATAGTCTCCGAACCCAATAATGAAACTCTGGCCAATATTACCATGGTCTTTGTGTGGTGCACAGACGTAATTACAGTTCACTTGTATCGATGTAAATGGGATCATAACATGTTTCTTAGCAAAGACCATTAGCAGATGATGAAGTTCTGCATGGAGCCAAGACTGTCTTGATAGATCTGGTGGTGCAGAACGTTTTGAGACTATACCAAAACACTGACTTACTCCTTCTCCCACAGTAGTACGATACTTGTTTATTCCTAGGTGATGAGTCTCTAAATATTTACGGATGGTATCTAGATCTGCTTGCATGTTAATACAAACATAGATAAAAAATCAAAACAATCTTGTAGTATGGCATCTTTATCAGACATGCAAAAAATAGTACAGTCTGCTTATCCTGGTAAGACTCTGTTAGAAGTTGGCGGATTCAAGCTCTTATTTAGTCTGCCTACTATTAAATTCTATATTAAAGACCAAGTTATCATTGTTTCTATTCGAGGCACATATGATTCTACAGATGTAGCATCTTGGCCAAATGTAGCCACAGGAACATTGGATAGATCAAGCAGATTTCAGACAGATTTACAAACCTTGTTAGAATGCCAGAAATATTATCCACAATCAGAGTATTATTATGTCGGGGCCGGTCACAGTCTTGGAGCGGCAATTATGGATCGATTCCTGCAAATGGGTCTTCTTAGTCAGGGCCTTAGCTACAATGGAGCTGTAGAACCTCAGTTTGTATATAATAATCCTAAACACCATCGTATCTATAATGCAGCAGATCCTCTGTACAATATTGTTGGACGATTTATTCCAGGCGTTGAAGTCAGAAGTATATCAATTGCTACTGGATTAGCAGCACTTCTAAGTCCATTCTATACCTCTTACCAAGCCCACATGCTGAGCAACTTCCAAGGTGGATTAATACACAGAAAAAAAGTTCTAAAAAAATACGGTTTAACTGGCAGTCAAAGTCTAGAAGATCTGAGCGAAGCTACAGGAGTATCGATGTCTGTTCTACAACAAGTTTATAACAGAGGTATCGGAGCCTATAAAACTAATCCCGCCTCTGTGAGAATAAAAGGCTCATTCAAAAAAGGCCCTGCACCTATGTCTCAGAAGTTATCTAAAGAGCAGTGGGCCATGGGACGTGTGTATTCATTTTTAGACGGTAATAAAAAACACGATACAGATTTACGTTGATAGTGTATTATAGACAGCATAAAAATTACTATTCATTGATTGTAAAAATATAAATGCCGGTCCTGGATCAATAACGGCAAGTTGTTGAAGTTGAAAGTGTGTCATAATTCTGAATCCTTGATTCCATAGTTCTGTTAAGTCTACTACAATTCTTAACATTAGAATATTAAAACTAACGGCGGGAGCTGTGACACGATTGTGTTGTATCTGATTTATATTCACAGAGGGCTTATAGGAAACATTATGTACCGAGTCATAGATAGTAAACAAAGTATTTCCTGTATTTATTGGTGGAAGAGTTGTACCACATTGTAATCGATATGCTAAAGATACATTAATTGTAAAAGTACCAGTTGAATAAGGACTTTGTGTAGCAATACTCGTGGCCCATCTAGTTCCTGGAATCTGTGTAACAGGAATCAAACCAAGAGGCGGTGGCTGAGTAGCAAGACCTCCTTGAAGTGGATTGGGAGACATGTTAGAATTTTGAGGCTGAGTGCAGATAAGTGAAATAGACGGATTAACAGTAGCTAATTTAACGTCTGGAAAATTACTTATCAGTACACTTGAATTTACAGTTGCGAGATTAATTAGACCATTATTGAAAATATAAGGAGTGAGCTGGTCACTTTGATTTATTAATCCTGTTCCTGTACCCATAGATAATAGCCCCGTATTTGTAATAAGGGGTTGAATACCAGGAGATACTGTAAGACCTGGATTTGGACCTGCACCTGGAAGAATTGAGACAACACCAGTACAAGCAAGTGAAACTGTAGTTGTTCCAGTAGCAGAAATACCTGGCCCTACATTACCTATAATTCGTGTTACACCAGTATTAGACAGTGTTTTTGTTGCAGGATCCCATGCTATATCTGTATTTGGTATAATAGAAGTGAGCCCTAAATCTTCTAAAATAGGATTTAAATTAGTATTAAGATTGTTTATGCCTGGTAAAAGAATAGCGTTTAAAACTCCTTTATTAGAAATAGTCGGAGTTGTCGATTGTGATACATCTATATACTGAGAACCTTGAATTTCTTGAACTCCTACAGCACCTGCACCAAATGCATACCAAGATACGGGATTTGTTGAAGGATCCCCTCCTCCTCGTATAGTAGTTCCTGGAAAAATATTGATATACGAACCAAAATTCAATGGAGAAAGTACTATATCATTTCTATAATACACTATTGCTGGAGACCATGTTCCTCGCCAATTTACGGCTTGAGGGAGAGATGCTAATCTATTAAGAGGATCTGATAAGTCTAGTGAGCTTTGTGCTGCCATACTATAGGAGATTACTATTATTGTAAACCTAAAGGATAATAGGTCCCATTTACAGTTGTTACCATCGATGTCACATTTAGATTTGCATTAGTGTTATTATAAACTCTTATCTGACTTAGAGTCCGCATACCAGCAGTACGAGCATCGGCTACATTGAAATATACTTGGCCAATAGATGTTGTAATTGGATATGGTTGGCCTCCAATTAAATATGAATTATTTAATACTACTGCAGAAACATACTCTATATTTAAGACAGAGTCAAAAAATGCTACGTAAAAAACATTTGCAAGAACTGATGAGCCAAACGTTCCAAAAGTCAATAAAAATTCTGATAAATCAATCATAAAAATACCTGTTGCATCGGGAGCACCATTCGACAAATAATCTGTAAAAATATTTGGAAGGGCAGGTGTCGATCCTATAAAAATCTGTGCAGTTCCAGGAATTTTAGGAGTAAAATCATTAGGTGCTGAAAAAGTTGTAGTAAAAATTCTAGACAACACTGGTGCAGCGGTTCTTAGTATACGATTCTGTGCAGTTCCACTGACTATAATAGAAGAATCTGCAGGAGCTATTGTTAATACACCAGCGTTAGAAATAGTCGGATTTTGCCCACCTGTCGATGCAATACCATTACCGGGAGTAAATGATTGGACTCCTGAATTTGAAATTGTTACATTGCCAATACCAGTAACAGATATACCAGGTCCCTGTAAAATAGATAATATACCGGCAGAAGCAATTGAAACAACTCCTGGTGAAACTACATTAACACTTACAGTATTGTCGGCAGCTAACACTTGTCTTACTCCTGTGTTTGAAACGATAGGAACTTGCGGATTTGTATTATCAATAGTTATTCCGGGGCCTTGTTGCAGATTTGAAATAGCCGTAGATGAAATTACAGGATTTTGTGGGTCTGTATTATCAACAAGAACAGTAACTCCGTCTCCTTGCAAAGTTTGTACACCTATATTGGTAATTGTAGGAGTTGCTGGAGGACCTGTTATATCAATACCTACACCTGGTAGAATTCCAGTTATTCCTGTCGAAAGAGGTGAGATTTCTTGATAATTTGGTGAAAGTGATGGATCTACTCCTCCTGAAAGAGCAGTTCGACCTATTAAAATATAAGAAGAACCGTTAATTGGACTGATAACAACATCATTCTTGAAATATGGCTGTGTGACTAACCAAGTGCCTCTCCAATTAATAGTATTTGGGAGAACTTGTAAGCGTTGATAAGGATTCTGTAATCCTTGTACCGACATCTACTATATAAGTATGATTAAATAGTTTAATCAAACTTATATTAATAATAGGAAAGAAATTAAAACAGACGGGCAAATGTGGCAGTTACTTGGCCAGGTAGCAGAACAACACTTGTTGCACTTTGCACACCAGCAACAGTAAAAGCCGTTGCATCTGCAGGAGCAGTTACTATCATAGAAACCGGGGATCCAGAAGCAACTGCACCAGCACCGAATACATGGTTACACGTGCGACCAGTGGGTCCTGTACCATTAGCCGTCACAGACCATGCAGTCCATTCTGTAGCAGCGAATGCCGCCGCACCAGTTAGAGTAGCAGTGTAATCGAGCTTTACAAGCCAAGTAGACTCTTGACCAAGACCACCAGCACCGGCAAAAGTCAGACCAAGGCCAGCCGTTCCACCCAGAGCACCCGCTGCGCCCGCAGCTACACCAGTTACAGCCGCAGACTGTTGCTTAACAGACTTTAAACCGTTAGACTGCGTAGGAGCCCACCCTTCAGAGGCACCATTCGAAGACGCGGGATCATTTACAGACACTATGCAAGAACTCGTATTAGCCGGAACAAAAGGGTTCCACGCAGTGTATACGTACATCCCGCCATCAGTAGGAGACTGGACCATGTCATTGATAAAATACTGAGTTGTTGCAGACCAAGTAGGATCATTGGTCAGAGCATCTGCAGACCTTAAGTTCATTGTGTACGGTTGGGCAGAAAGACTCTGTAACGCATTCGAAAGAGACTCAAGTGCCATTTATACTAAGGCAAAACAAATTAAATTTGACTGGTATATTATTTTTCAGAGACATTTTAATGCCTCGGAAATACAATATGACAGACTTTGAAATGAAAGAATGGCTTGAAACTCAGTATGTTCTTGTCGATGATTGTTGGGTCTGGCAAGGCCATAAAAATAATGGCTATGGACATTTATACTGGAAAAGAGCTTTACACTACGTTCATCGACTTTACTGGCTTCTATCTGGTAGAACTATACCAGAAGGTCTTGAAATGTGTCATGGACCAGGATGTATAAAAGCTTGTTTTAATCCTAACCATTTGACTCCTGGAACACATGCTGAGAACATGGCAGATACAATAAGAGATGGAACTAATAATGGTCCACAAGGTGAAAAGCATGGTTCAGCAAAACTAACTGAAGAGCAAGTAAAAGCTATTAGAGCCTCTACAAAGACTCATCGGACTCTTGCAAAAGAATATGGTGTCGTCAAGTCAACAATCGACAGAATTATCAACAGACAAATATGGGCTCATATCTAAACTTACATTAGACGCTGAGATAGACTTTTTTCAGGTTTGCGTTCAGACTTTTCAGCAGCTTGACGACCACCAGGACCCCTGGGGGCGTACATCATACGATTGGCCATCCGTAACATCTTGCCACCGACCATACGAGCCAGGCCAGCAAGAGTACCGGCCGGAGCCAGGGGTGCTGCAATAATGTCCTGCTCGGACAGCACACCCTTGATGATACGAGAAGAGCCACGGATACTCTCAAAGAACCCAGAGTTAGCCGTAATGATGAAAATCTGGGGGCGTACACTGAAGGGATACGTGTTCAGTACAGACAAGTTGAACTGAAGAGTAAAGTTACCTACCAGAGACGGTGCCTGGCCCTCCTGGAGAGTCAGATCAACACCGGGCTTCAGAACCAGAAAGCCACCAGTGGTAGACACAGACCTGCCACCAGCACCACTGGCCACACGGCCCTGACCAGACCACGTGTTCCAGTCCATCTCCAGACCATTGCGTACACTCATCGCATACAGCTGTTCAGACGTGTGAGACGATAAGAGACCAGAAAAGTTATCGAAGTTCACACTGAGAGGAGCTACAGACCGTGCACCATTCTGAGACGTCAGAACAGGTAGATATGCAGAACCATACTGAGGAAGAGCAGGATCTAACGAACGATCAACCGCAGTTACGGCAGGGTCTGCAGTGGCCTTTACGTAGATAATCAGCAGATCAGGAATCTGGGGGAGAGTAATGGTCTGAGACACAAGCTGGGCAGAAGTATTGGCAGGCAGAGGATTCGCCACCTGGGTAATATACCTAGGGAACTCGAGATAAGGCACACAACTCTTAGGGGGCAGAGGAATCGACAGAGAGGGAGTCAGAAACTGGACGTGTACCTGAGAGTCGCTGAACGGGCCATTAGCCACACCAGTATTATACAGGACAGGAGCAGAATACTGAGTAGGATTTGTAGAAGTACCGTAGTACAGCTTGGTCGTAGTACCTACATACTTGTCACGGAGACGCATTGCACGGTTAGGTTCACGCATGTTCATCACCAGCTGAATGTTATTGATGCCAAACAGACCAGTGTCTTCCCCATGCTCATTAGCAAAGATAAAGGGGGACAGAGATAGCTTCTCGGACGTCCTGAACTGAAGAAACACAGAGTAAATGCCGTTCACAACACCAGCACCCTGGTCCGTCGAAACGGGAATACCATTTACCACGTCCACCGTATTGCCATAGGCATCCACATAAGTAGTCAGAGGAACACTGGGTAAGAGTACTGCACCAGTAGACGTCGTGAACACTAAGTTATTCCAAGAGCCGTTGGTAGGCTCAGCATAGTCATGAGACGCATTGGTATAGCCAGAAATAGGGTCATTCTGGGCGTTCAGTGCATCTGCATTCTGCTGGTACTTGTCTAACATCGTCGGGCAAGTTCTCTGGAGCCTGTTACCACGGTAGTCAGTCAGACGCATAATCTCAGTAAGAACATCCTGAGAGTTGATCGTGGTCGTGGTGTCGTTAATGGTGGCCGTAATGGTGGCACACATGGAGTTCAGGGGAAACGCGGCTAAAGAACCGTCAACACCAAGCTCGAGCAGAGGCTGGCCAATAGGATACTGGCCACCCTGAGTATCACCAAGCTGAACATCAACACGCAGATTCACCGTCGAAGACCAGTCTACATCACGGGCAACATAGACGTTCTCTGAGGGCACGTATACGTTATACGAATGCTGGCTCTGGCTCTGGGAAATGGCTGCAAAAGGGGAATTCGTAATAGAAAGAGCACCCTTCTCCACCGCGTAACTCGGCTGAAGCTGAACAATTCTAGAATCGTAGACCGCCAGCTTGGAAATGTCAGAACTCATTATAAATAGGCCACACAAAATTTTTAGACTGACGAACGTATAGAATTTAGACAACATTCATCTGCCAAGTTTATAAATGCCTTTTCTTCTAGTCTAAGGGCCTCCGCCGTTGTAAATGCAAATGTTTTGATGATCTCAATAGTACATTGGGACCAGCCTCCCAAGTCTGCAACAGCCTTGTAGACCTTTCGGTTCGGAAACAGTGTAGATTTCTTGTAGTGTGTCAAGAGTCGGGCTTGTAGACTCCCTTTTGTGGAGCCTACGTAGTACTTGGTGCCAATGATTATCTTATATAAGATAGCTTGGGTCGGGACTATCAAAATTCTGTTCATTCTTTAATAAGAGCGAAGAGAATTTTTATAAAATGGGGCCATTGCCCTAATGAGGGCCTACTTAAGACCGGAAGTCAATCTTACGGAACATCATCTTGATACTGACATCAGAGCTGTTAGACATAGTTAGAGGGATTAGCTCTCCCGTGAGCCTGTATCGCCAGAACACCTGGATATCAATATTTCTAATCTCTTCATGACTGGCCTGCATACTTAACAGTCTATACTCTGCAGAAGGTTCATACAGTGCAAAAGACCTGTAACCTTGGGCCGCCTCAATCTGTTGATCGACGGAGAAGTCGCAAATGATTGGCTCGAATGAGCTTTGGGCCGGAACAGATTTACCGGATGTATTGTTCTGATTGAGTTCTACTGGAGCCGCATTAAACTCTTTCTTTAGAGGTAGAAGTGAACTCGTAAAGACTATGTTGGCTACAGGAGACCACATAGAATCAGTACTCCTGTAATCTTGTTTGGCTACCCAGTATAAATTCTGCTTGGATACCGGAAGAAAGAAGTATGGATTATAGACTGGAGGTGGTACTGCAGAATTATTTTGAAGAACAGGATTGTTATTTAATATGTTTCTGTACTGTTGATTAGTAAACAGAATCTCATTTATATACAGAATAGCACCTCCTGATGGGTTTGGTAAAACAGTTGGAGTCGCAAGAGTAAGAGGCATTAGAATAGATGAGCCATTTACAGCTCCAAGAAACGTATTATTAAAGTTAGACAGCAGACCAAATAAGAGATCGTTAAAGAATAATCGAATAAAACATTGACTGGCAGGAGATGCTGGGCCACCAGCTACATAAACCGGTGGAACAAATGCAGGAAGACTAGGCTGAGTACCATCAGGAAAGCCGGGCCCAGGCACTTGTAACTGACTAGACACATTAAAGCATCGAGTATCACCATAAATCTCGAATAAATTAGTCACTTCATCATAGTACAGACATGGGACATCTTGGTCTAGTAAGAATGAATCAAAGGTAGGATAAGGATCTGCCGTGGCAGAACCAGTTGCAGTAACTTGAGCAGCCCATGCCGCACCCCATTCTAGCCAAAGAGCATTCATTGCCGTTAAAAAGGCATTGTTGACGAGCTGAACAAAATGCTTGTACGTATAAATCCAATAGTATCTCGTACTCAAGTCTTGTTTAACTATTCCTGTTACAGGAGACGGTGGTAACGGGGCCACTTGAGTATTCTGTGTTTCTGGTATATAAATTATTGGTGTAGAAGGAGGGGTTAGAGTAATTATGACTGTATTTAGTGTTACACCATCAGCATCTGTATAATTCCATTCGCGCTGGTATGCAAGAGATGCATAGTAAACCGTAAGATTTGGATCGGTTTGAAGAGGAACAACATTACCATTCGTCTGGATTAACGGTATAAACAAAGGAAGATTTTTGCCTGGCCCGTTCATAGCGAAACGGACAATAGAAAAATAGTATTGACTTGCATCTCGAATAATAGGTGCATCTCTTGACTCATTGAATCTTATGGGTGCTTGTACAGGACTCAAGATCATATCTGAAGTCTTAGTAGCTGTTAAAGTCGCATTGTAGTAGACTAAGTCCGAATCAGAACCACCATCTACTATAGATCGAAAACTATAGCTCATTCTATATAGATAAGTTATTATTTTCCAAGAGTTTGAACTGTTTCTTTAGTTACGAATTCATCAGGAGTTAGACCAGTAGATTTTATCATAGCTCTGTAACGAGCTATCGGATATCTACAATAAAGAAGTCTACAAACACAATGGCGACCACAAGTCTGTACATCGTCTTTTGTTTTTTGAAGTGCAACTTTGTTATAGATTACTCGGTATCTTGAGTTTTCTAACAGATTAGTGAGAAGAGGCCTATCCATTCCAAGTTCCCTTTGCTCTTGTCTATCAGGTTTTTGGGTATCCGGATACTTGCCATACGAATCGAAAAATTCAATCTGTCTACCATCTCGAATCATGCAACACCAATGTCCTACAGATGGCCCATCCTGTGGAAAGAATACAATAGCTCTTCCTTTTCTATCAAAAAGTTCGTTTACATCACTGATATTTGCAAGATCAGGGTAACTTGTTATCTTGATACCAGGCAGTAGGTGTCTAATATCATCATCACCCAGAGAGTAGCTTTCGGCTTGTTTTTCCTTCATTTTTGCATGCATATATGTGCCAGCCATTTATTTATAGTTGTTATAATAGTAATGGATTCTACTCAAACATCTATTGTTGCAATTTTTGGTCTTGTAGTCTCGGTTTTTGGCTCAGTATTAGCTGCTATAAATCATCGCAGAGTCAGAAGTAATTGCTGTGGTATTCCTCTTGTCATGTCAGTAGACGTAGAGTCGACAACACCCCCTCTTTCTATTAAAATTCCTGATGCACAAAAGAAGGAACAAGCTACTCTTAATTTGGCAGTAGACTGATATGCTGAGAGACTGTGGTACTGGTCGTCGTTGGTCCATAAGAAAATCCAATATCTAAGACAACATAGCCAACAGCTTGGCCCGTAGCTGTAGTCTGTGTTACAGTGATTCCTCCTATTGGTTGGTCGGCAAAAGACGATGGTTGAGGAGATATTAAAGACCATCCGGTACTAACAACTCCGTTTACCATTGGTGCTGTTCCCACTACGGGAACACCAGTTACAACAAAGAATAAGCCATTGTAATTTACTCCTTGGCCAGCGAAGATAACTGTTGCACCAAGAGGATAGACTCCAGTCGTAGTCCACGTCTGATAGTATGTTCCATTAGTCCAAGGGTTGAATGCTACAATACAGTTCTGAAGCGGAATGTGATTGACATCAGTATAGATATCATAGGGATCACGAAGCCCAGCAACTTGAGCATCTGGAACACCAATTGCCGATGTGTTAGTAATACGCGGGCTGTCATTGGCATATAGAAGATAAGTATATCCAGCATATAAATTTGTTCCAGTTGCTCCTGCTACGGCACCGGTGCTATTACTGTAGGCCCATCGAGTATTAAAAAAACCAGAAGTTGGAGTATTTGTATCATCAAAAGAGTAAAGATTAATTGCAAAAAGTCCTGCTGAATATAGATTAACTGTTGGTCTAATCAGAACCCATGCACTTTGAATTTTGCTTTTAATGTATGGCAAAGGTGGAAGAACTGCTGGTGATATAACAATCCAGTATAATGTATTAGGAGGCTGTTGATTTATATTTGCTAAGATACACTCATATAAAATACCACCTTGAAAAACTCTGTTAGTAGGAACATAATTTATGAGTGCAGACCACGGGCCAACACCAAATCGCGGATTGTATTGATACCAGTTAAAAAATGCTGCGGAACCATTTGCTTTTGAAAATCCCCATCCGCCTTGAACTGCCCCTACGGTAGGAACATTGACTGGAAATGAACCATCTGGAACAATAGCAGTAGGAACTTGATTATTTACTGGTTGAGAAGAAGAGGCTGTGGTATAAGGCAGGGCAGGGAATGCATTAATTTTGTTTAAGAGACCATTTAGATCAAATACAACTCCAGGACCCGTTGGGCCACTAGGTCCAGTAGCACCAGTAGGACCTGAAGGACCACTAGGTCCTGGTGTGCTTATTATCAAAACAATTTGATGATTGTTTGCAAAACTTGAAGTTCCACCTGTAGTAAATAAAGATATAGGATATTGTGCAAATCCTGATCCTGTGTTTGGTATAGGTGGCCCATTAACTAACCATTGTTGAAAATTGCCTGAAACATTAGCATCTTGCAGAATCAGTGTAGAGCCTTGTTGAATCAAATTCAAAAATATATCTACATCTACACCATTTTGATCTATATGGTTTACTTTGATATATGTCGATAATGTCTGCTGTGTAAAATCAGACCAAGTAATATGGCCTGTTGATGGATTTGTACCATTATCTGCTTGATAAGGAAAATAAGTACTTGATTGACCTTGGACTCCTGTAGGACCTGTAGGACCAGTAGAACCTACTCCTGTAGGACCTGTAGGACCTGTTACTCCTGTTACTCCTGTAGGACCTGTAAGACCTGTAGGACCTGTTACTCCTGTTTCTCCTGTAGGACCTGTTGGACCAGTAGGACCAGTAGGACCAGTAGGACCAGTAGGACCTCCACCTCCACCTGAGGTCGCAATTGTATAATTAGCCTTTGTTCCTGTTATTGTAACTCCTGTGCCTTGTGTTAATTCTAAAACACCTGTGTTAGATACAAGAGGAATTGCTGGAATAGTATTATCGACATTAATACCACCTCCAGCACCTATAGAAGTCACTATACCACCTCCACCACCACTAGAAGGAAATGGTGCCCAAGAGGCATTTGGAGCCGGAATAGGATCTTGATTAAGAGATGTTGGAACACCACAAACATAAGAAACATTTGTCGATGCTAACACAATATCTCCGTATTGATATAATGTTATTGCTGACCAGTCACCGGCCCATCGTAAAATTCCATCTGGAAACGGTGCTGCCATTACTATCATCACACATTTTTAGTTGTATATATTCATGATGCAGGAAGACCTGACTGTATGAAGCCTGTACTAGCTACCGTCCACGGGTTTCCAATTGTTGGAGAGCTTGCTGTGCCTTGTAGTTCAAGTGTATAGTTTGTATTAGTCAGAGTGCTAATAGTTCTAGAATAAGTAGCATTAAAACCTATTACTTGGCCCACCGCACCAGGTGTTCTAAAAAAATAAATCTGTCCAAGATTCTGCTTCGACGGAGATCCCGTTTCATAATAGAATAACTCTAAAGTGCATAGTGTTGAATCTGCTACAAAACTGTTACCAGATAAGTTGATTGATATAATTGTCGTACATGCACCTCCTTCACCTTGAGGGGTAAATGGAAGAGTCCACAACGGAACTTCCGTACCATCTACATTAATGAGACCTGTCTGTACTTCTATAGTTCGAACTGTAGATTCCAATGTGATAGCCGTTGAAGAACCAGTATTAGAAAGACCTGACTCAGGAGTAACAGTAAATGAACTAATAGGTGGTGTAGGATAAGCTATTGTTAAAACAATATCATTATCTTCTGTAACAGTGTATGCACCATTTACACATGACTGAGTAATGACACCTTGGATACCAGATAAACTAGTAACTCCACCACCGCCTCCACTTGGAGGAAACGGGAACCAGTCTGTAGACGGCTGTGTAGCCGGATCGACATTCAATGATGTCACAGCTCCACATGCATAAGAAACATTTGTCGATGCTAATGCAATATCACCATATCTGTAGACTGTTGTTGCAGACCAATCTCCGGTCCATCGAAGTACTCCGGTAGGGAATGTGTTTGCCATACTACTATATATACCGTACAAAATTTGACTCGATATTATTTTTCTAAGACATTATTAATGTCTCGGAAAAGAAATATGACAGACTCTGAAATAAAAGAATGGCTAGAGACCCAGTATGAACTTGTCGATGACTGTTGGATCTGGAGAAATGGTAAGTATAAGAATGGCTATGGGCAGGTAGGTTGGAGTGCAACTACGCGCATAGTCCATCGATTATACTGGCTTTTGAGTGGCCGGACTATACCAGAAGGTCTTTTATTACGTCATGGTCCTTGTCATAATCCAGCTTGTTTTAATCCAGACCATTTGATTCTTGGAACTCATAGTGAGAACATGGCAGACAAGATAAGAGATGGGACTAATATTGGTCCACAAGGTGAGAAAAGCGGTTCAGCAAAACTAACTGAAGAGCAAGTGAAAGCTATTAGAGTTTCTACTAAGTCTCAAAAAGCTTTTGCTGAAGAATATGGTGTTTGTCATCCTGTAATCAGTAAAATCATTAACAGAAAATCTTGGACCCATGTATGAGCTCTGTAAAAAATGCAAAAGACAAAGCCAAACTGCAAGAAGAATTTAAGAAACCAGTGTTGAAAATCAGTCTTGGTACTACGAAAAGAATACTGTCTAAAGAGGCCTGTGAGTCAGACAAAGTCTGGCTTAATGGGTACATACAAAACAAAGTTGCTGGAGAGTGTCTGCCACCAACCCTTTATTCTAACGAATGCAGTAGTATTTTAAAACGAATCTATGGAGTTAATTTTGAACATGAGCTTGAGAAAATTAGGGCCGACTGGAAGAATCAGAATGGATACTAATCTTTAATTAACATCCTAGCATAGTTAGCAGAAACAATGTACTGCGGATATGTTTTTTTGACACATATCCACCGGCCTAGTTTTCTCAAATCACGTACATCTTCCTTGTTCATGCCAATATAGTTTTTTAGTAAGTAATTGAGTGCATGTGCAGAAGTAGACATTGGATACAGAACGAAATGTGTAGATTCTAACAGCATCAATCGACTCTTTTTGTAGTTGTTAAGATAGTGCGATAAAATCAAAATAGAAGTGTTTGTATGACGGCCCATAATTGCAATGTCTTCTATCAGTTTTAGAACTGCCTTTTCTTCTGCACCGCCAAATGTGTCCCAGTCGTCTGCAATCACCATACAATTTTTAAATTCTTCTAGGTCAGGATAAGAATCGACAAGACTCTGAACATTTATTCTTTTACATGGCTTCTTCATCTTGTCAAGAGTGCCGGGATCAGCATTCAATTTAGAAATTAGATAAACAGACCTATCCGGAAACAATTTTTGATAATATTCTGCCAAACCTTTGGCAATATACGATTTACCAGAACCAGAAGCTCCTGCAATATAAAATACGTCTCTTTTCTTGGGGTCGGCAGACGGTAACAGTTCAAATTGGCCCGATTCTAATGAAATATCTTTTGATAGACTTGCATCTGCAAGAATACGCTCATACAACTGTTTACCGATAGTACTCTCACCAATGAGTTGGTCTGCTTCTAAACCTTTATCACGGGCTTCGGAGAGTCTAACAATCAGTTTAGTTCTTTCACCTGGTTTAAGACTCCTAAGTTCTGTTTTATATTTATTGGCATCTATCGACTCTCCTTTTTTACTAGAACTAACAGTTCCTTCGTGTAAATAAAGAATTTTAGAATTATTTTCTCCTCCACGTACTATAGCAATAGGTACAGAATCCTTTTCTGGTTCAAAACCAAGTGATGCCATATTCTACTATAGTTGTACTTTTTTTAAAGTAGTCTCATTAAGAATTTGTTGAAGTTCAGTGTGTAGACTAAATACAGCCGGTTTGAGTCGTTTCGGAGACATTTTTTTCATCGATTCTATGAGACCAATAATCTCATGTTCGGCTTCAAGAAATGATTTTAAAGAATAAATCGAGCCCATTCTAGCCCTTAACTCGTCCAGATTCTCATGAACTTTTGGTAGGCTCGCTACATTCATATCCAGTAGCATATGAATAGTAGCAAGATCATTAATGATAGCATAAAGACGACCCAAGTCACTGTTCAAAATTGGACTTAAATACTCTATCTCTTCAAAATTTTTAGTGATTTTTGCAAGACTAAATAATCTTTTAAGAGCCTTGAATGGATTTATAGTATTGTAATATATTATATCTTCTTTTAATGAGTCTATTATATTTTTTGGTGCCTCTGTTATAAGTTTTTTATTAAGATATAGATTATATATCATACTAAACTCTGTAAAACGTTCATCGATAGACGCAATCAAGTCTAATTTAATTAGTCCACCGGAGAAGATTGCATCATTAAGAGTAATACTACGACCTCTTATTTCTTTAACACCAGCTAATACTTCAGACGGTAACCATCTTAAAATATGAAATCGAATACCTTTACGGGCCTTTATAAATGTCAGAGGATTTTTGATAGCTCGTAGTAATCGTTCAGCACCCTTGTACTCTGCTGGTGAAATGATTTTATCGGCTTTTAGTTTATCTAACACAGACAAAGACTTTGGAAGACTAAAATCAACTTTATTTTTGACTATGGCCCCATTCATAACATCCCATTCCTTAACATGACCAATTTTAAAGTCTGTAATGTATGCAGGACTTACTCGTTTAATAATATCTTTGAATTTGGGTGTAGGATCTTCATCTTTTGAGAGATATACTGTACATTCTGCATCAAAATCACCTGCGTACTGTTGGCTTCGAATAGAAGCAGACCCTAAAATTTTTACATTCAAATTGTTGTTGAACGATGCGCTTTTTAGAACATTAAGTACTGAGTCACTGTAATTATCCGGAAACTTTTTTTCTTTTATTAAGTCCATATTACACTATAGCAATATTTTAGCTAGTTCCGCCTCTTGTTTCCGAGCCTCGTTTAGACGGACAGATTTATTACCAGATTTTAAAATTTTCAATAGAGCTTTGTGTTCTTTAATAAACTCTTTCTTAGGAATATAGACACCACCAATCAGATTGGGGACTTGTCTATCTGCAAAACCATAGAGACTATCAAAATATACTTGTCTATCTAAATCAGCCATATTAACTTGGCTGGTGATTTTTTATATTTCCCTTAAATATAATGGCTCGAGCAGCAAGAGCAGCCCTGGCAGATGCTCGTGCAATGGAAGAACAGCGATTCAGACAACAGATGCATGGTGGTGCATTTTACGGTGCTGGTATGGTAGGGGGTTCTGCTACTCCGTCAATGGGCCTATCTCAGTTTAGAGGAGGGGCCTGTTCCTGTGGTAAGACCTGTAATTGTTCTGATAGTGAGAGTGATGAAGATACTATTCAGCATGAAGGTGGTGGCATTGTTTCTTCTGCAGTAGCAGCACTTGGTCGTCTTGGTAATCTTGGCAAAACTGCTGCTCAAATTGCACAAGAAGCTAAGTTAGCGGCGGCCGCATCTGCCGCCGCAAAGACCGCGGCCGCACAAGCAAGAGCTGCCATGGTTGGACGTACTGGTCAACTTGCAATTCTTGATGCACCAATTACTACTCTTGCACTAAGACCTGGTGCATCTGGTGCACTTGCAGTAAGGCCCGGTCTGGGGGCGTATGATGCGGCTCTTGATTTGAGAGGTCTTACAGGAACCACCACTGGTGCTAAGCCTACTGCTACTATAGCTAGTCGTCTATCAAAACTAGGTGTAACACCTGCTCGTTTAGCCGCTGCATTAGCGGCAGGAGTTGGTATGGGAGGTCTGGTGGCATATTTTGAAAGCATGAAATCTGAGTTGCCCGGCGGTACATACAATTTTCCTGTTGGTCCTCGTGGTCCTAAAGGCCCTGGTGGCCCTGGTGGACCTGGCCCTGGTGGCCCTCCTATTCCACCTTATGTTACTATTCCTAATCCAGATGATTTAGTTCCTGGTACTCCTAAACGGGTAGTTGCCGCATATCTTCGATCTGGTAACGTGCCTTCTAAATACTTGATTGGTTCTCAGGCTGCCAAAATGGCTATGGCAAAAAGTGAGAGGGCCGTTGGTGGTTCTAAAAAGCCGTCTGCACGAGGTGAAAAAATCAGGGCTGTAATGAAAGAGCACGGTTTATCTCTGGGTCAGGCCTCCAAATACATCAAGGAAAATGGTATTTAAAATGTATTGTAATAATAAATGGGTAAGCAGAGCGGAACCCAAAAGGGCAGAAAAAAGGTACTGAAAGGAGGTTTGTTAGGTGCCATCTTTGGTGCAGCAGCAAAGACAGCAGCGCAGGAAGCCGCAGAACAAGCAGCAAAACTCGTAGCAAAAGAAGCCGCTGAGAAATTAGTGAAAGAAGCTGCAGAAAAAGCCGCCGCTGCGGCAGCCAAACAAGTCTTAGAAAGTGCTTCTATAAAAGCTGCAAAAGAGGCTGCGGATGCAGCAATTATTGCCGCGAGAACTCCGGCAGAAAAGGCTGTTGCAGAGGCAGCGGCATTAAAAGCAACACAAGAAGCTGCAAAAGCATCTGAGGCAGCGGCCGTTGCGGCGGCATTAAAGGCTGCAGAAGAAGCTCGACAAACAATGGCCGGTCGTCTTTGGGCCCTTGCACAGCCAGTACTTGGTGCAGCTACAATTGCAGGTATTGGTACGTCTATTGGTTTACCAATTGCAGATTCTAAAGCTACTGCAGAATCTAATGCAAGACAAGATGAAGCAACAACAGCACAGAATCTAGCAACTGCAGCAAGTACAGAATTAGACAAAAAAAATAAAGAGTTTTATGATACTCAAACTGCAGAAGCTAAAAAGAGAATTGAAGAAGCTAATATAAAAATAGCAGAAGCTATAAAGGCTCAAAAAGACTATGATGATATGATTGCAAAACAACAAAAAGAATTTGATGATTGGTTAAAAGCACAAGGAGAGGCGAACAAAGCTGGATTAGCAGAATTATTAGGTATAGGAGCATTGTTAGCACCTACAACAGATCCACACCCACTTACAGTTACTCCTCCATCTCAACCTTCTGCTTTGCCACCACAAATGCCTCCACAAATGCCTCCACAAACGCCTCCGCCTAGACCTCCACCACAAATGCCACCGCAAATGCCTCCGCCTAGACCTTCTCTGCCTTCACTTGTGCCTCAAGCACCTCAAGCACCAGGCCCAGTCAGACCTCCACTTCCTCCTGGACCTCCTCCGCCTCCAAAACCAGCCAGACCTCCTCCACCTTTAAAACCAGCCAGACCTCCTCCCCCTAGACCTCCGCCAAAACCTCCAGCAGTTGGAACAGCTAGGCCAGTTTATAGACGAGGTGGTTCTAAAAAGGATACTAAAGAATTAGCATTGCTTCTCGAACTATATTCCAAACTTTAATTACCTATCTCTATTAGATGTATGAACTTGAAAAAGTTGGTCGAGGCTATTATGTAGTCAATATAGTATCAAGGAAAAGATACTCTATTAAACCAATGACGAAAAAGGCTGCAAAAGCCCAACTTCGAATTCTAGAAGCTGCTATGGAGTCAGAAGAGGTACCGACATTGAATATTGTTGAGATGATCAAAGAACCATTAAAAGGAGGTGAATGGAATCCTTTTGTAGTTACACGAGATAATGGGCCTACTCAAGAACAAGTTAGTAGTGAGTTTGATACAGCCATGACAGTTCTTGGTTTTGTTCCCGGTCTTGGTGCAGCCTCAACAATTGCAAGTTTAGCAACAACTATTTTACCAATGATACCAGGTTTTAAAAAAGAGGAGACTGTAATTACTCCTAGAACCCTTACTGCTGAAGAAACAGTTATTGCTATGGCTAATGCACAACAAGAGGCAGATAAAAGGATAAAAGCTGCTCAGCAAAATTATGGAGTCTATATTCCTAAACACCAATTATCAGACCAAGAATTATTAAGTACTCTAAAATCTTACAATACACAATCTATTGTTGAAGCCCAAGCAAGACAGAAATTTGATTTACAAAATAAGACTCTTCAATCAAAATTAAATGCAGAAAGACAAGTAGCCAATCAAACTGCCATTAATCTACAACGCCAACAATACCAGTCTGGTCTTAATACACAAAGTGCCGCTGTTCAAAGAAGTGTTACGTCTATAAATGAAGCTGTTAAAAAAGCTAAGATTCTACAAGCACAAAAGATAGCTGATCAACAGTTATTTGTGACCAAAGTAGCAGATATTAATCGAAAAAACTTTTTTGATAAAGAACGTGTAGACCAAGAAGCAAAACAGGCTCTTCTTAATGCTGAACGGCGTAGACAAGCTATTAAAGCTTCTGTTGCATCTGCTTCTGCTCCTGCTCCTGCAAATGCAACTGCAACTGGTATGGTACCGACTCTGGGCCGTCCCTTAAATCTTCCACCCAGTGTTTTATGGTTTGGGTCCCATTAGGGTAAGCAAAGCGGAACCCATTAGGGTAAGCAAAGCGGAACCCATTAGGGTAAGCAAAGCGGAACCCATTAGGGTCTAAGTAAATTCATAAAAATCCATGATTATTTTATATGGACTAATTAAATGTCTGCGGTAGCAACTATGAAACCCGGTGCTCAAAAAGGAGTTCAGTTGACTTTTCCGTATGTCTTTCAACAGAATTTTCATGCAGGAACCAGCTACTTCCCATCGGCTTTAGGAGAATCGATGCAACTAATGACAGGAGAGACATTTCAATCAGATTACCACAGACAGAAACGTGCAGATGCCATCCAGAATGTTTATAATGGCATTACTAACAATGCTTCTAAAGAACTTAAACTTCTAACAGGAACGGCAAATTACCATCTGCCTAAACCTGTTCTTGGTCAAAGAGTGTTTGCGAATCCTTCTTTGGGTGCTCTTTCATTTTCGAGTGCAAGACGTGATGGCCGTCTTGCTCCTTGGACTACTATGGAAACTCCGGAGAATCAGTTTCCTTCCTCTTTTGATTCGATGTCTGGTGGTGTAATGAAAACCAAAGAGGGCTTTGACTATTACACAAGAAATTTACAGGCCAGAATTGGTCAACTCAATGCAATGAATTCCGTAGCTACGGGTATGCCCGTTCCTCGCGGAGCTATTATAGCAAATCCTTCAGACTCTACTAAACAAGGTCCACCAAACAAGGTAGAGTTCTTCATTCTTTTACAAGGGTTACAAGATGCAGTAACGGAAGGTGATCTGACCCGATTTACCTTTGAAAATCTCAAGCAGATGATGGGCGCTATATTTACCTTTGGCCCTGTTGCCGAGCAAGAAGATTTTCAGGACATGGAAAAGTCTATAACATCGATATTAACGGATCTCAGAATGGGTGTAGATAATCCAGACAGAGAGAATTTCTTTGAAAAACCAGATTATGCACAGACACTGTTAATCTACATGGAGGGATTAAAGAACTATGTTGATGAGATGTATGCAAATATGAATCTTTCTACTACTGATAGAACAACACTTTCTAAAAGTCTTATTAAAACACTTGGATTTTCTAGGTTAGCCAAAAAGAAGACACCTGCAGAAGTTATTGCAGAAGTCAGACCAGAAAATGAACGCGTCAATCAGGCAGCCGAAGACTTTGATGATGCGTTTGATCCCAATGATGGCGGAGATGGCTTTTTCAATCGTCCCGCAGAAGCTCGTGAAGATGATGAGCAAGAAGGTGTTCTTAGAGGTGCATTTGCCGCCGTAGGTAATGGTGGTGATCCTAACAGAGATGCATGGGGTGCTGTTCGTGCTCCTGGTGCTCGTGAACAGGAGTTTGCTTATTTTGGTGCAGAAGAAGAGGGAGAAGGCCAAATGGTAGAGCCTTTGGCCCAAGCAGGAGTAGCACCTGAGCCACAAAGAGATGCAGGAGATATGGCAACGGCAGTGTCTAATTCTATTGATTCATTGTTACCTGCTCAAGGTGCAGGGCCTGAAATTCCTAGAATAACTCTGCTTACAGAAGCAATAGGTAGAGGCGAATTTACTGATAACAATGATTTTGCAGAACAAGTCGCTGCGGATGTCGAATTAAATGATGGTACTATAACTCCTCAAGACATTGCAATTGGTATGGCACAGATTAATGATATGCCTGGCGTTTTTAATCAGTATATAAATACTTTTTCTAGACCTATTAACTTTCCAATTCAACCTGGTGGAGCGGCGGCCCTAACATTGGCAGCTCAAGCTCAAGCCCAGGCCCAAGCTCAAGCCCAGGCTCCTGCACCTGCTCCTGCTCCAGCACCTAAAAATCTCCGTCTTAGTTTTACAAGAGAAGAGCTTAAAAAACAGTTAAATACTGTAGCAAAAGCTGTTGCATTTGCTAATAAAATGCCAGAGACGATGGGTGGCCCATATCGTCCAAGAGCATCTTCTTACCTTAAAACAATTGTGAATGAAATTGTTAGGAGGATTCAGCGTAACTATCCTGACTTTTAGATATCTCTCTTAGTTTCAAGTCTGCTAAACCATTACGTTTCATTATCATTTTTACTATAGGTTTATATATATTAACTAGAGAATCTAATTGACTCTCTCGTTTTTCTACACGGCCAACAAAAGGTATTCCACCATTAGAATTAAAATATGTAGTCTGCACTCCTATCCAATTAAATCGACGAACAGCTCTGCCTTCTTTTACTTCTCCTAATAGTCTACCCCAATCTTCTACAGAATCACCTTCATCCCATTCTTTGAGTCGTGGATCATTCTTACAAAAATAGAGTGCTCCAACACAGAATGCCGGTTCAGAAATTGTCTCACTCATCCAGCTCTTATTAACAATTGGATAGACACCCCCTAACAAATCTATTCGCTTGAAAATATGGTCCGCTACTGCATTTATATCAGTACAATGTCTCAAACCATTGGGGCCTTTAATTTTTATTGCAGTGATATCATCATCTATAAAGACAATTTCAGTATTTACTGGTACGTAGGACCTAAAGGCCATCCTTTGTTTAACAAGTCCTCGTTCGGCCCCAAGAATAGTCACAAATGTATAGTCTTCTAGCGATTTTTTATACGTCTCTACCTCGTCATGAGGAACAACTACATGCAAAATAGTCGGGGGCAAACATGCTCGTATCAGAGTCGTCAGAGTCTTTTTAATTAGTTCTGGTCGACCAGCTGAACAGCAACAAAAAGCTCTCATTATATTTTATTATAAGATTATTCTGCTGTGGTTCTAACATTGGTCCCCCTAATCCCCTAAATTTTTTATTAGGCTATCTCAGTTTAGGCGAAATTTTGACCAACCTCCCATAGGATAAGATTCTTTTATAAAATACTTTGGTCAAAAATTCGCCTAGATTGAGATAGCCTAAAATGACCTTTAAGAGTCATATTATATCTCTTTCTTGATTTCCACACATTTAGAAAGAGACGTTAAGAGACGTAGAAGAAGTTTTTAGGGGACCCTAAATAATTTATGTTTTTACCCCCCGGTGCGCCTAAAAAATCCACTAAGGCTTAAAAATAAAATGAAAAAATCCACCTAAGGCTTAAAACAAAAATGTTATACCATAATATAAGATGCCTGCTAAACACCAACAACTAAAACAACTCCCTGCAGTTTATGACGATGCTTACAATCATACCTATACGGTCTGCCCATTTTGTACAAAAGGTGTTAGAACCGATAACTATCCGAGTCATTTGAAAACGGAATTGAAGAAGTTAGAAGTCACCGATGCTGACTCTATGGAGAAACATTTGAATCAAGATCCTAATAATTTATGGTCATCTTTTGGTACATTAAATATCTTGGTTCAGACTACTACTCTTTCTAATAATATACTTCATTATCACAAAGGTGTTTGTTTTGACTGTCACAGAGTTATTATGAATAAGCCTACAACTCTTTCTAATACGGAAGTGTTTGAACAACATGATTGTGATAAACGTAAAAGGACTAAGACTACCGCTACGCCTGAACATGTTAAGACTACAGTAACTCTATCTGATGAATCAAAATTATTAAAAGATGTTATTACAACATGTGAGAAAGTTGTAACAAAACACCAGTCTCTTTCTGATGAGCAGAAAACTGAATTGGCCTATGAGTATAAAAAAGTAAAAGAGGTAGAAACAGAGCAAAAAGATATTTTACTAGGTTTGTTCAAGCATACTTTACAATACTTTATTCCAAAAATTAAGGCTCGTACTGCTCCCACTTCTGATGGGTGGTTTGAAACAGAGACAGTAATATTTAATGCATTTGATGGTCTTGAAGATGTTTCTGATATTAAAGAAAAAATTATTGAGCAGTTAAAATTAGCAGAATCTTTTAATGAAGAAAAAGAGAAGTTACGAGAACTGATGGAAATACAAATTACTAGAAATATACGTCAAGAATATGACGAGCAGATTCATGAATTACAGGATCAAGTTGCTAACTTAAAAACGGAATTAAAATATGCGTGTATGAAGAAATATTAAAAATATATCTATAGAGTATATGTTAAAGACTTGTTGGGGTATGCATATGATTCTAGACCTCAAGGGATGCCGTGCCTCTAGTATCCGGTGCAAGGGCCACATTGGATATTTTGCAAAGGCTCTTGTTAATAATATCAATATGACAGCTTATGGACCTCCACAGATAGTAATGTTTGGCACTGGAAACAAAAAAGGCTATACACTAGTTCAACTCATTGAAACAAGTAATATTACTGGCCACTTCTGTGAAGAGACGAATGATGCATATCTTGATGTCTTCAGTTGTAAATCGTTCCACAGCAAGGACGTGGAAGACATCGTAAAATCATTCTTTGATCCTGAAGAAATTCATTCAAAAATGATTCTACGAGGAGGCTACAAATGTGACAAAGGTCTTAGAGACCCTGTTCTTGTATGATATGTCTAAAAGTCAGGATACTTACGCTGAATCCTGACAATAATTTCATTCACAATCGTCTTAAGGTAAGAAGAGTGCCTTGGACGATACGAACCACCCATTGACTCTGGCAGACTATTTGCAAATGCAATAGCCTTGGCCACAGTATTTAACTGTGTCTTGAGTTGGTCTCTTGTTCTTATTTTTGGGGCAGGAGGAGAAGGGGGAGTTCTGGCGTGTACGGCGTGTCGGGCAAGTGCATTTCTGGCAAATGGTGTGTCAGCTATCTCGGTGATTACTAGTTTGATCATCTTGTCTTCAAGATGGCTACTTATTATACTTTAGTCTATAAACCTGTCAACTTTTATAGGGAGCCCCCTTGCCCTTCAAAATTAGCGTCATAAACTAACCATCAGATGATTAGTTTATGTCTCTATTAACGATTCTTATCGAGTAACACAATCTGTTAACGGGCCTTTAGTGAATGGAATTATTGGAGTACCGTCCATTTCTTTTGTAACAATCTTAATCTCTTCTTCTGTTTCTGACGTAGATGCAGAAATACGTTTTTGTATCTCGACCAGACGTTGTTCCATACGTCTACTTTCTGCATGTAAAAGCCCAGCTTTGATTTCTGGCCAAGACTTAGTAACTTTCCACGAAATTTTGTGTGCTACAGAATAATCAGCCTCCGCCTCTTTGCCTTCAAACTTATGTTCTTTACCGTCTTTGTCAATGACTTCAAGACGACCCCAATCTACATCAAGAGCTTGTACTTCATCGGCATCTATCTGTTTAGCTAACTCTTCTGGAACATTAATTTCAATAAATGCCTTGTACTGGCAAACTAAGATCCGGGACATTCTACTATTGAAAGATAATTTTAGGAGTCCGGTCATCTTTTTTGAATTAAAAAGACATGTCTTATTAAATGATTCCCTTGAATTTCTATTTTACCTTTTACAGAGGCGTTAAAAATTGGTTATGGCGAGACATTCATACTCTCTGTCTAAAATCCTGTAAACGGAATACTGGAGCACAGTCTATAACAGTATTTTATGACAAAGAAGATGATAGTCCAGAATGGTTAGAAGCAAAAAAAATTCCAGATATTATCTGGACCCAAAAAGATTTTGATACGACTATAAATGGACATAAATTGACGGATCAACGTCTTGTTAATGACATTGCTAGACTAGATATTCTCCTTGAAAAAGGAGGATTTTACTGTGACTTAGATTTTATATTTCTAAAGAATTTTACGTCTTTAACATCTAACAAGGCTGTAATAGGGACACAATGCAAGAGTAAAAAGAAGATGAATTGTGCTATATTAGGAGCTGAAAAGGGCTCTGAATTTATTAAAAAGTATCGAGAACAGTACGAATCTTTTCAACCTCACCATGAAAAAGAATTTTGGATTTATGCTAATATTATCCCATGGAACTTACAACACTTAGATGTTAGTGTTCTACCAACAAAGGCATTCTATCCAATTTCTTGGAGCAACAAGACTTTTTGGACTGGCAAGGCTACCTGTTTAAAAACATCTTATGCTGTACACCTATGGGAATCATTACATCCAACTTTGTCTGTAAATGATTTATTAAAGACAGACTTGAAACCATTCGTTGAAGATGTAGTAAATGATATACCAGTAGGCTTAGTTCACCGAGGCCCGGCGGTCTTTTTACATTTTGACTAAGCCAAAGGCCAAGAACTTTTATTCTTAATCTGTCAACTTTTTATTAGTTAATCGTGTACCTATCTCTAGATGATCTGGATTAAAACAAGCTTTACTGCATCCAATATTATGCCATAATTCATGACCATCTGGTATTACAAGACCAATTAAGTCCCAGTAAAGACGATGAACTGGATATGATTTTGTTTCCCATCCCACTTGTCCATACCCCTTTTTACTTATAAAACCTTGCCACACCCAACATCCGTTACCGTCTATAATGCATTGAGTCCGCATCCATGCAGACATTTCTACATTATTCATATTCTTAGGTCGATAAGAACGTGACATTGCCTTTGTATTTAGAACAATACAAAGTCAACTTTAAATATATTATAAGTATAAGTATGCGTGGTGGAATAACACGGGCCAATTTTAAAAAAATTAAAGAAAAGTTTCCAGGCACTATAGGATGGGAAGATAGTGTAGAATTATGGATGAAATTAAAAGAAGTATTTACAGAGGCTGATAAAAAAAAGTTAGAGTCTACAATAGTAACATCAGACCAATTTGGACAAATACCTATTGATGATTGGGTAGAAAAGATGTATAATAAAATAGGAAAACAAATAGAAATTTTACGTGAAGAACAAAAACCAATATCATCAGATATAAAAAAACAAATAGACGAACTTATGTACGTACTTCGTGAAGTTATTCGTTCTACTAAAGAAGATGAAGACGAAGATGAAGACGAAGACGAAGACGAAGACGAAGACGAAGACGAAGACGAAGACGAATATGATGGGATTGAAAGAATTTTTAATGAACGTGAGGGTGATGAGGAAGAAGAGGAAGAGGAAGACGAAGACGAAGATGAAGAAGAACGAGTAAGTTTTCCACCACAACCAAGTCGATTTGGTTCTGGTTTGCGTCGTAGAAAGTTTGTTGATAGAACTGTGTATTTTCCTGGGTAAGGGCCCAGGCGGGGCGGGGTAGCAGTTTTGCTCAGGACACGATTTTTATGACTATAAAAACCTGACAACGGACCTGATTTGTGTCTTGCTTAGCGTCTCAGGCCCAAATCGACAATTTGACGCAGAAGTTTTCAGGTCTCTTTTTAAATTCTGAGTTGTGAGTTTTTTCTGCACTCTTTGTGACCTAAAAATAAAATTATTTTTTGGTTTTATAGAGCTCTCTAGGTCTCTTTTTTTTGA
>Ga0214923_10001994_pt1 | contig 28012 bp, 21 predicted proteins | sample LL1510_MetaG_FD_177993 | JGI IMG/M metagenome (GOLD analysis project Ga0214923, IMG submission 177993) | Freshwater microbial communities from Lake Lanier, Atlanta, Georgia, United States - LL-1510 | ecosystem: Environmental > Aquatic > Freshwater > Lake | place: USA: Georgia | collected...
CAAAATCTCTAAAAATCCCTCATCAGATTTTCGATGCTGATTTTCGTCGCTGTGGTAAATCAGCGGCAATTGTTCGCGATGGACGTTTAGAAAAAGAATGTACAATTGCCATTATATTTCAAGGAGCACGTACAACACGTTATGATCTACTAGCAAATCGTCTAGTGCGACGCGGTAAACGCGTATTCTTTATTACAAATAGTGGAGATATTGAAGATCTTGTACTAAGCTGATAATGTAACTTTGCGTTTACTTAGTAGTGCGCGATCGCACATTAAGTAGAAAAATAACATAAATGTTGTGGCAAGGCCACCAATTAGCAGACTTTGAATGCCTATTGAGATCTGTAAGACACGATTACCTTTTGCTACAAAGAGCATTATTACAAAACTAATTAATGTCAGACCCAATAGGACAGCATATACAACAAAAAATACATAATAAAAGTTACATATTGTGTCATTTGTTATTTTATTCATCCATTCAGCCTCATTAGGATATTGTTGTTGATCCTGATACTCTTCCATTTTTTCTATAATAGATATAGATAATGGTAAAACGTAATCGCCGTAATACTCGCCGTAATACTCGCCGTGATCGCCGCAGTCGCAACAGACGCAATATGACAGGTGGTGCAGAAACTATCCTGAATCCAGCATCCGTTTCGTATAGCTTAGCAGAAGACTGGCCATCCAAGGCATCACTCCGTCAGGGTGCTGATTATTTCAAATACCATACGGCACAACATGGAGGTGCTGGTTATCAGGAAAATTCTACTGGTGCCCCAATGTCTCAGATTACGGGTTCTGTTTTAGATTCTAAATTAGCACCTTCTGCCCATACTCAGGGTCTGAATCGCGCGTATGCTGAGATTGCAGGATTAAAAGATGGTGGCGATACGCCTCTAATTGTCCGCCCTATAGGTCAAGCACCCGCATCAGCACCAACAAGTGGCGGTAAACGTAGCCGTCGTACACGTGGTCGCCGTGAACGTCGCAATCGTCGTCGTACTATACGCAACCGCAAACGTAATGGCGGTGCCCTAGGATATTCATCTATTAATGCTCCAGCCATGTTATTGGATGCCCGTGGTTACCAAATGGCAGGTCTCAATCCTGAATATATGAAAATGCCATCATCTGCCGAAGGAATTGCTGCCCGCGCACGAGATAATGTATTATAAACATCTAATATAAAAAAATTGACAATAAAATATTACTAATAATTCTACTAGTAATATTTTATGTAAAATGGTTCCAACAGATGCTATTAGCTTCTGCTTTGTAATATTTGTATTCTCAATATTTACTGCCATTAAATTTTGTAAATATTGCTGTGAGGACATTTGCTATTGTAATAATTCACTGGGACGTCCCCGCTCGCGTAGTGGAAAATATTGGGATGAAGACAAAGATGACGATTTTCCATTACCTGAGATGGTCTAAACACCAGAAATTCCAGCTAAACTTGATAAATATCCCGTGTCATTAAATTCTGTTTCAGGGCCAATTGTAACTTTCCTGACACGGCTACTAAAAAGTTCTTTTAGACTTGGACCATTTTCCACTCTCGCCTTAACAAACAATAATTCTCTCTCATCACTCTCAGGACTCACAAATATTCTTACATATCCTTTTCCAAATTTACCACTTTGACCAACTATTGGCATACCAAGGTCCTCGTAACAAAAAACATCTCCATTAATTGCTCCTGGGATCCGTAGAAATAATCCCTCCTGATAACCTGGATGACCGTATAATTGTACGGCCAATCCTAGCAATGATTCTGCCAAATTAATGGTCAGCTCATAAAGGAGATGTTCTTCGGCTTGACCAATACGGCGCCATCCTCCTGATGTTTCCTTCAAATGAAAAATAACATGTAAATCTCCAGGCCTATCAAATTCTATCATTTCAGAACAGACTTCGGATAGAATAATAGTTTCGCGTGTTTTCATACCAGGAACTAGACTAAAATTTATTTTTCTCTTTTCAGTAAGTTTTGCCGTTCCTGAACAATCACTACATACTCCTTTTGCCTTCCAGCCATTTCCTGAACAAGCAAGACAAGGACCAGTACTAATCATCTGCATATTTCCCATCATCATTACTTGCTGTTTTTTACCTGAACCACCACATTGAGAACAATTTTCTTTTGAATCTGCTCCAGTACCGTCACATTTTTTACATATTTTTTGACGGTCGAGGTGGATATTGAAGTTTGCTCCATTATAAAACTGACGAAGATCCATATACATATTTTCAACTTTTGGTGGCGGTTTACCTAATTTACGATTTCTGCTGGATCCGCCACCACCGCCACCACCACCGCCAAACATTCCAAATAATTCATTAATATCAAAGGCAAATCCAGGCGCACCTCCAGGCATTCCCATACCAAAAGGAAATCCCTGAGGCATACCTCCTCCAGCATTATCAGGTGCCCCATTCTCACCTGGCACCTGCCCTGTCATATCATAAAAACTTCGCTTTTCAGAATCAGACAGGGTTTCATAAGCCCGCAGAATTTCCTTAAAAGCTTCAGGATCACCACCCTTATCAGGATGAAGAACTTTGGCTTTATCAAAATAGGCTCTTTTTATATCTTTCGCTGAAGCATCTTTATCTAGACCCAGTACACTATATAGATTAGAGGAACTTCTTCCTGACATTACTTTTATGTACAATTGCGTTTATTTTAGACCCTTATTTGATAATTTTATCTGGACAACCTAAAAATTTTAATTGAATATTTTTAGTTTGTATGGACCTAATTGGTCAGGAAGAAGCCTGGAATAAATTGATAAAATTAATCGATGATCCTCTTTGTAAAAATTCACATATATTCATTACTGGTCCTGTTGGTTCAGGTAAAACAACTCTTGCTCGTGAATTTCTAAAAAAATATGCTCGTTCAAAGGAATTAAAGGATGCTGAGACTTGGGGCGAGGAATCAAATGAAAACTGTCTATTACTCACAGCTGATAATGATCGTGGTATTCAAACTATTCGTGGACAAGTAAGTATGTTTATTCGTCAAATTAGCTTACCTAATATACACCGTTGGGTTGTAATTGATGATATCGATACCTTCCCACAAATTAGCCAACAAGCACTTCGTCGCCCCATGGAGGCCTATTCCCATATAACACGTTTTCTTTTTATCGGCTCGTCATTCGAGGATTTAATATCTGCCATACAATCACGATGTATTCATATACCCCTTGCTCCAGTAAATATTATTGACAATACTGATAACATTCTTAATAAGATTGGGTTCACTGATCGTGAAAAATGTCAATTTACACCTGAAATATGGTATATGATAATTAATATGTGTGGTAATAATATTTCAGATATTTTCCGCTATTTAACATTAATTAAAAACTATGTTCAGGTTAACAATAAAAAAATTAGTATAGAAATAGTTAATCATCTTTGTTCAGTTCCATTTTATAATCTTTTTGTCCCGCTTGTATCAGCACTAGTAAATTTGGATCAAAAGAATGGTTGTAAGATACTAATTGATATATGGAAACGAGGGTATACATTTGAGGATATTCTAGAGAATTTTCGTCAAATATACAATATTTATGGATCAGGAACAAAGCGAGATAATCTTATTTCAAAAACATTTCTCTTAAATGCCTGGATTGAATATTGTAGTGGAAACACTTCGCTATATTCAATCCAAAATGTTTTGTGGAGATCAATTCATGAATTAAGAAGTTTACTTGCGGATATTAATCAAGGAGGTCTACAGTAAATATTTCACGGCCAAGTCAGATTGTTTTATTTGCTCCTCACTCATTCTTAGAAACCATCCAAACATTTCCCGTTCTCTTAACTCTGTCCAAGGGACAGGTAGGTAGATTGCATCTTTTGGAACATCAAAAGGTAGGCGACCCTGTGTTCCCGCTGCTAGAATATCCTCCAATTGTATACGTCTTCCACCACGTTTGCGCGAAAGTTCTGCTGGTATATTCACCATAATTTCATCGGAATAAGCACGAACTATTTCCTGCCAATCCCAATTTACATCACCACGAATCTGTTCACCACCTCTCTTAGGATATGGCTCAAATGGAAATCCTGAAACGAGAGCCTCATTCGGATAAATTTTCTCAAAAGGGGCTATGCGGTGTCGGCATGATGCTTCCCATGCTCGGAATAATGGCATATTTGCTTTTGGAGCCCAAACACAATAGAAAGAAGGAGGTACATCGGATTTTTCAGCAACATATGTTTCATTTGGATCCGATCCAAAAAACACCGCCTTATTTTCAGGTAATTTACCAAATGGTTTCAGTGAAACTACATATGGAGATAACCAGAGTCCGCCAAAATTGGACAATATTGTTGACCGAATCCAGTTTCTTTCTGCCTCATTTACAGGAGCAATTTTATCTCTTAGACCGGAAGGAAGATACTCCATTCCACCAAGTAATCTTCCTAGATCAGCTAGGCCTCCAATGACTTCAATACGATAGTTATTGCTATTATTACGAACAATTGTCTCATAGCAAAGATTCAGAAAAGACATATTCAGAGCACGAGATGAACGGGCACCAAAATCCGCCCACCATCTGCTATTTACATCACTAACGTCGTAGTATAGCCAAATTCTCGGTTTCTCATCACCTTTTATAAGAATATTTTTCTCTTTCCAGGGATTAGTATGAACTTCTTTGCGAATATATAATACACTGTATGCCGCTACCAATAAAAGAACAATACCCGATGTTAAAATAATTTTAGATTCAATCATGGTATTACCCTTTTCCCCTACTTAGTTTATTAAGATTTGCTAAGATTTGCCAAGATTTTCCAATTTTACCAGCGGACTTGCTTTAATCTTCTGCCACCTATCGTAAAGACTTATGCGGTAATTTTCCCATTCTTCAGGGGATTTATAGGTTGTTATTGATGAAAGTATATTGACAGCTTCCTGAAAAGATGATATTTCTAAAAGCTCTGGAAAAAGAACTTTTAGAAATGACCAGTAAATTTCATCGTAGGGTTGTCTTACATACAACGGAATTGCTCCAAATTCTAGGGCTTCGTAAAACCGAAAAGTCTCAGGGTTACAACCACAGACTGTTGGAACAAATTTTGTGTTTTTTAGAAAATACTGATACTCTTTTGGTCCCAAGGCATCAGGTGATAGAAATTCATCTGTTATATGGCAATGCGATGGTTGAATATTTTTATAGAAAGATAGTTCATATTCTCTTCCAAAAAATCTTCTTCCTATAAAACTCCAAACAAATGTTCTTTCCTGAAAGTTCGGAAGAGAATTTTCCTCATTAAAATGTAATGTTCCAAGAGGAAAAAAATATATTTTATCTAGAGCCTTTTCAGGAAACTCTTTACATTCATATGGATAGCAATAGTTCCTGATAATTTTATTAACAGCAGGATGTTCATACAATTCAAAAAAAAGTTTTCCTCCAAATTCATCTCCCAATTGAATTAAATTAATTTTTAAAGATTGTTTTTGAAACATATTCAAGATTTTTGTCAGGTAAACAGCTATTTCCTCCTGTTCATAAATATCCCTACATACAATTATATTCGGTAATCCGTATCCATTTTCCTTAAAATATTTCAGGAAGAAAAGAGGTGAGTCATTAAGAGTATATTCAATATATTTACCTCTAAAAACTCTTTCTAGCCACGGGCGTTCAAGAGTTATTTTTTTAAGAATAAAAAAAGAAGGTTCATTCATCTTGTAATTAAATAAGAAGATGAATACGCCATAATTTCGCAGATTACAGGGCATATTTTAGTCCACCCATTCCTGAATTAATTTCAACCCAGTTGAGATTTTCAACATAGATTGTTATATCATATGTATAGGCTATTGTTGATGTTGGTTGAACAAGTGGTAATGGCCATGGATTTAAATCTACTTGAAATAGACGAATACGACTACTATTTACACTGCCATCAGGTTGCGTATTCGGTGATGACAGTCCAAATGGATAGACATAAATACCACTTTCTGGTATGCCCGTAAGATATTTCCAAGGTACAACAGAATTAAAATAGGAAACGGGTTTTTCTTCCTGAAGTTCATTACCATCGCCTAAAACACGTAAGGTTCTTAAAATATCTTTTTGTCCTTGCTGAACATACCGTCCCGTCATTTGAAAATCTGTAAATGCCTGGGGGTAAACTCTTGCCGAGGATAAAAAGGGTGCTTTTTTTACATTTATCCAATTGGTAAAATTCGCCACATCATTCCGAAACTGTATAGCATCACTTCGTCTACCAAGTACTATAAGACGATTGATTGGATTGTGTGTTTGGAGCTCCACAATTTGCCTATTAAATATTGATGGGAATTGGTAGGTTGTCACTTGTCTCACAAGATAGGACAGAGACTGAGTAGCAAATTGCTGTCGCTCTTCTTCAGTTAAATATATGTAAGTCATTTGAATTCGCGGATTAAGAGGCCATGTGTTTAAAAGGGGTGCTGGAGTTCCCCAATCAGTCAGAAAATTGCGGATATCTTCACCACTGAGTGACTGCGTTTGTGAATATTGAATTATCATAGGCTGACTTGGATTTGTAGGAAATGCTTTGAAACCTGGACGAACAATATTGCCTGACGGATCAAGAAGACGATATAGTTCTTGAATTGGGCGTAGTGTCAACTGAATCTCTGCTTCATGATATTGGAGACCAATTAGCGGTAGAGATTCAAACGTACTTTCAGTGAACCAGAGAGGAAGTGGTACCTGTATGTCTCGGCCAAATATGGAGGGACGGTTAAAATTACCACCTGATGCGTCAGGAAAAACAATAGGATAGCCCACTCCTAGAGCACCCCCTGCATAATCTCCATTTGCTGGATCCACGAGCTCTGGAACATTTCCAACGAGTCTCAGCCATTTTGAATACTGATCCAAATCATAATCACATTGCGCTTTGGCTATCATATATGTCCCATCAAATTCTTGAATTTTTTGCCCTCCAATAAAAAATGCGCAGTTTTGAATTATATAAGCACCAATATAATTAACCCAGGCAAAATTTTGCTGACAATCTCTCGTTGTATTGAGAGTTAAATCTATGAAACGGCAGTAAATATCAGGTAAAGTAAATACAAAGTATAAATCCCGTATTAAATCAGCTAACCGCGGTATTTTTAGGCGAATTTGAATTGGCTGATCAAAAAACAGTTCTTGCGGACCATCCATCGGTTGTGTTACAGATTCTTCAGCAAAATGTGAGTATTTTTTATATTTTTTATACCACCATGTAAAATCTGGATTGCCACTTAGAAGCACATTTTGTGCTCCGTATGAATCAAGGCAAAATAGACCGCCACCTGGCATTCCCTACCCTTTTTATCAAAATCATGAGTGATTCATAGGCGCAAATTTTTATCTGTTCTAACTCCCTTGCTTACTCTCTGCTTTACCTTTAATTATAACGAGTTGTCCACCAAGTATCAATCAAATATGGTGGTGCTGCACCCATTGATTGTCCCTCCATACGACTTGAAGGCCCCTCCTCTAGTAACTGTGTAATCTCATTATAGCCAAGGCAATAATTGAAATACTTTAGACGGCTTATCATACCCGTAGCAGTACCCAGAACTGTAAAATTCTGTCCATTAAGTGAAGGTATTTGAGAAGCTAGCAAGTTACCACTATAAGGACTGAACACATAAATATCTTGGTAATTTTGATATACAGACGTACCCTCCAATGACAATTTATTAGTTAGATTGCCATTTACAAAAACCTCTACCAATCCATTACTAGCAGCAATTACAACATGGACAAATTTACCAATTGGAAAATTCTCAACTTCTACAAAATTATTCCATGTCTTATAAGAATTCACATAAATTCTCATTGTATTAGTGTCATTTCGCATGTAAACACCTGGGCACAATAAAGGGTACTCTTTGGGATATCCCTTATGCATAATATGTTTTAGACCAAATTCATTACCAAATGTACTTGGATCAATATTTACAAAGAAACTGTACGAAAACTCTGGCCCAGTGCGTTCATTATCGGATAAGTAGATTGAATTAGCATTAGGTACATTAGGATTCATAACAAGTTGCTTAGTACTACCAGAAGAAAGTGTATCATTAATTAAAATTGTTTTTCTATGACTAAAAATGACTAAATACTTATACATTGCTTCAACAGCAACATTAAATAAATATAATACAACTAATACAACAGTACCAATTAAAAATTGCTGGAAAATAGACTTACCATTTAAAAAACCATTTGATGACGCCGTATTGAATTCCATTCCCTAACGTCAATATCTAAAATCTTATTTGATTTTTATGCAATTAATAAGAATATGTAGACGACACATCACTGGGGACAAAAAAAGATTTTAGATACTCCGTTAATGATGTTGGAGCATTAGGACCAGCCATATATTTATGATATACCTGATCTGGTGGTAATGCCAAAGAATAAAGATTGAAATTTGCTACTTTACCTCCAAATCCACCATAAGCTAATACGGTTGCTTCTAGATTAGCAATATTCTCCACCTTGAAAAAGGTCGGTAGCACACATGATCTTGCTAATTTACCATCAATGTATGTATCAACTGAACGATTATTCATAGTTACAACAATATGAATCCAACGCTGTAAATCCAGTGATTTTACATCACACATTGGCATAGCCGATGCTAAAAGATCTTCCACTTGTATGCTATTAAAGAATGTTTTACCATCTGTTGATTTACTGGATGTTAAATACTCACTATAGGCAGCAGGATTTTGAGAAGGCGTGTTGGATGTAGTACCAGATTGGGAAGTTACTCGGACCCGGAGATCAGAACTTGTTGGAGCTAAATATACTCGTAGGGTATCAAATGTATTTCCACCAAGAGAGAACAAATGTTTGTTTTGATTCATTTTTGTTGAATAATCCCGTATGTATATCCAGCCTTCAAATGACATTTCACCGCCAGATGCTATGGGTATTGATACTTTCTTGGTGATAGCATCAGTTGGATTAGCATCAATAATCGTTGATGGGATTAGATTTAATACAACAGATGTTGCTGTGCTACCGTACAGATATTGGTAAAGATAATATAATCCAACAAGAAGTATAAATAATACTAAAATATTAGCAATAGCATTCATGGCTATATCTGAACTTTAATAAGATTTTCTTGTAATAATTTTATTCGTAAGGACTTGACCAAGCTTTCATTGTATCATTTGGAGGAGCAGTTGGTTGATCTAGACTGTTTGTCATTTTAAATATGGATGTAGAGGATGGTAGAAATGAAAGACCTGGAATAGGCATTGACACATCATCAAGTATTACTTCATTATTTGTATTAACAAACTCCATTCTAAGATTATTAAATTCATAAATTGTTCGCCTATCAGGTAATATAAAAAAATGTATACAATTTCCAATAAATTTTGTTCTACTTTCGTCGCCAGATGGGGCAACAACTACAGGACCATATGCCTGATTTATAAAACTACCTACAAGTCTCTTTGATGCTACAATTCTATTATCATAGACTACATCCAATCTTCTTCCATCTCTCAATATACCAATACATATCCATCTTTGTAGAGGTATACTTGGAAGTGGGATTATTTCCGTAGTATATTGACCATTATTAATCGTAGTCACCCGTAATTGTGCTGTCGTAGATTCGGATGATTTCACTTGATTATAAGAATTACGAGCTTCTGAGTAAAATTTACTAGGAACTGGTGAAGTTTCAAGAACAATTACACTACCTAAATTTACAAGAGTACTCATAGAGCCATCAATATTAGGTGTTCGTTCTGCTGGACTTAACTTGAAGAATCCCATAAATGTAGCAGATGAGGTTTTAAAAAAATTATTTGTTAAATCAACAGTTGTACCTACATTTGTTGTTTTCGCGAGAGATGTTTTTTTTGGAAGATAATCTTTGGGAGGGGATTTATAGGTGTAAATATAATATGATATACTTAGTGATATAAATAAAATAAATATAAAAAATATTGAACCAATCACAAGATTCATTCTCTAACATTTAGACTTAAATTTAGACTATCGGCAGTTTTTATTAAATTATTAATAACGTTAGTTGGGGAATAGCAAGAGGACATTGTAGAATCAATATTCGTAAATTTTGATAGTGATGGTTCTATGTCTCTTATTTCAGATGGATTTAGAGGACGTGCCCATACATGTAAATTACGTAAGGATGCTGCCATAGATGATGTTTGTGTTGGAGGATTGAAAAACTGAGTAGATGCTCTAGGAGGTGATAATAATGGTTTTGTTATTGCTAAGCGACCATTCATATAGACTTCAAATAATCTATCCATAACAACAATGACTATGCGAAACGGTTTCAATGTTGGGACATTTGCCAGTGTGGCATTTACACTGCTACCTATCAAATTAGTAGATGAGTTCATAATACTAACAGTCAGATCATTAGTGTCTTTTGATAGATAAATTGCAAGATTGTAATCTCCTGGTAGAGATGACATTGTCACCGATGTTTCAGAATAGTTTAGCGGTGGACCTCTCCAAAATAGAACTCTTGGACCAGAGGAAAATACAGCTGGATTTTGTATTAAAATATCAAGTGATAATGTATAATTGTAGGCCATATTAGCTATCACAGTTTTATCTTCAGTACGAGATGATTCTAATTGCCATAATAATGTCCCATCATCTCTCCTGGGTATGGGTATAAAACCGGGACCACCTGCCTTGAATTTAAAAACAGGTGTTATAAATCTATCGATAAGCAAAAGAAAGATAAATACTATAATTATAATAATTATTAGATATATCAGAATCGCCCGCCAGTTTATAGAGCTGGAGGACTGAAGTACTGATGTTGATGTTCTTTCTAAAGAAGATGCTTGCTGATTTATTCCATTGTTAGCACTTTGAAGCATGCCAGGTGGAAGAATTCTTTGTCCCAAATTACCTAAAAAACTCATTGTTTTCTTGGGTATTACCTAACGCTTATAACTAAATTAAATTACTTTGGAATTTCCATATTAATTACTTTTTAGTAAATAATATTGAAAATATTGAAAATATTGAAAATATTGAAAATATTGAAAATATTGAAAATGTAAGTGAAAATAGTTTATTAGCCATTGTCAACAGGCAAATGGTCTAACTTTTATATTGAGTTGTAAAGTAAACCAGCCCCCCTATAATTCCTGCTGCTACAAAACCATATGTAATACCCTGGATAAATGACCGCATATCTCTTTCCTTAAAATCTTCAGATGTCCATACTGGTGAACGATTTCTTTCACCAAGTTTTTTATAAAATGCCACTGCTTCTTGTTCTGATACATATGACTTTCCTAGAGTTTTATTTACTTCATTATGAAGCATAACTGTCCAGCGGAATAAATCAGCTCTTTTATCTAAAAATGTTGATATAGGATTATTTTTAAGATGTTCTGTATAATGATCTCTACAGACAGGACAAGGTATGAGTGATGCCAATGATTCAAAAAATTCTTTGGCATGACGTTTAACACCGTAACTTGGTTCTTGTATTGGATAACTCAATGCTACTATGTGAATTACATGCCAAAAAAGAGGCCCCCATACTTGAGGTGAAATAATCATTGTCTAAAAATATATTTGAATTATATTTTGAATAAAGGATACACGATTAAGTTGATTTGCCACCATCGTCTAAAGAATGAATAATAATTTAAAACAAGTAATTTTTGTTTAAAAGTAGAATGAATAAAAAGGATAATTCAAATGATTATTGTTCAAATTGTGGTTATGAAGGACATTTGTTTAGAGACTGTACATCACCAGTTATGAGTTATGGAATCATAGCAGTTAAATACAGCTCAGATGATCTTGATAGAAAATCAAAGATACTCTGTTCTTCTAAATCATTAGTAACTGGTGTTGATGAAACATGTAGCCTACAATTTCTACTAATTCAACGTAAAGATTCGTTAAATTTTGTGGAATTTATAAGAGGTAAATATGATATCACAGACATTTCATATATTGAAAGAATGTTTCGCAATATGACAATAGCAGAACAGGAAAGAATTTTATTTCTGGATTTTGAGGGTTTATGGAAAAGTGTATGGGGTCGTGCTAGTAGAAGTCATCGTTCCGAATTTGAGCTTTCACTCGCAAGATATAATAAAATTCGTAGCCAATTGCCAGGAATTATTCAGAAAAATCGCTCATCATGGACTGAGCCAGAATGGGGATTTCCAAAGGGCCGAAGAAACTATCTTGAAAATGATATTTCATGTGCTGTTAGGGAATTTGTTGAGGAAACAGGACTCCAAAGAAATTCATTTCGTATTATGGAAAATATTTTGCCAGTAACTGAAAAATTTTTCGGCTCTAATCACGTACATTATTGTCACAAATATTATATAGCCGTGTGTTATCCTGATATTAATGTTTCTATGAACTATGATAATGAAACAATGTCTAAGGAAATTGGTGATATTAAGTGGCTAACTCATGATCAGGCTTTGGCAAAAATACGACCTGATAACATTGAAAAACGAGAAATATTACTTAATGTTATGAAAATAATGAAAAATTTTTTACCATTTGTTCCAAACACCAATCAAAGAAGCCTATTCTTTCCTGAACAGATTACATCAGATAAGGAAAAAAAATATAAGAAAAACATTAATGAAAGTAATAATGAAAAATTCATAGAAAAGTCTGTTACACTGACCTTGCCCACGATACCGTCTTCTGAAACAGACAAGTGTCTAGTCATGCTATAGGAAAATATAAATAAAATTAGGTATGGCATCTGTTGCCCCCAGTGCAGAAAGCTCACTAGGCACACTTACAGATCCTGAGATTCTAGATTTATGGAATACTGAAACAGATTTTGATAAAAGAGACCAACTTCTAGAAGAACTACAGAAGCGACGTCTCTTTCCAACAGAATTTCAAGATAACTGGGAACAATCTAGTGGAGCATATCCAAGCTTGGAAGATCCACTTTTTATTCCTAAACTACTTAAACATAGGGAATTTGCTGAAAGTAAACAGACAACTTGGAAACCTTCTCGTGATGTATGTACAACTACGGATGAATTTGAGGTAACACCTGTTCAAAGATTTGTAGCAAATTTTATGAGCCCAAGAAGTCCCTATATGTCCATGCTTTTATATCATGGTGTTGGTGTAGGTAAAACCTGTGCTGCTATTCAAATAGCCGAATCATGGCTTGATACATTTCCTCGTTCTAAGGTGATTATTGTCGCTCCTCCAACCATTCAATCTGGATTTTACAGAACTATATTTGACATAAATCGTGTAAAAATTGGAGAAGGCGATGAACCTAATACAGCTATTCAATGTACAGGTGATTCTTATTTGGGATTTGCTGGTGTTACATTAGAAAGAGATAAGGATAAGATTCAACGGCGGATAAACAAGATAATAGACAGACGCTATGCTATTTATGGATACATACAATTTGCAAACCATATTCGCGATCTATTAAAACGTATACCACCTGGAACAACGGATGAGAAAAGAACAGAAATGGAATACAAAATATTGAATCAGGAATTCAGTGGACGATTACTTATAATTGACGAAGTCCACAACTTACGTGATGTTGGAATATTACCTGAAATTGGAGATGAAAGTGAACAATCATCAGAAATTGATAATGACGGTAGTTCTGATACTGGAGTAGAATCAGGTGGAAGAGGAGCGGATGCTCCTGCTGGAGGAATACTTGAAAAAACAGCGGCTGAACAAGGTAAACGCCTGACACCTTTTATTAAAAAATTACTAATGAATGTTGAAGGCATGAAATTAGCATGTTTAACTGCTACTCCAATGTATAATACCTACAGAGAAATAATATTTCTGTTTAATCTTCTATTAATGAATGACAAAAAGGCAACCTTAGTTGAAACAGATATTTTTAATCGTAATGGAACTTTTAGGCCAGGAGGTGAAGAGAGACTTGGTAAAGTTGCTCAAAGATATGTTAGTTTTATGAGAGGAGAAAATCCTGCATCTTTTCCTTTGCGTCTATTTCCTCTGGGTGTTCCAAAAATATCCCGTGAAGAATATCCACGTATAAATCCCCGTGGAACAGTTGTCCCTGATGAAGAAATGGAATTTGTGGGTCGTCTGCCTATTGTACCAATCCCATTAAAAGGTGATGCTCTTCAAGCAACCTTGGATGCTATTCAAAACTTACCACAAACCATGGGTGGTCTAAATTATTTACAGGTTGAGTCACTTGTTGCGGCTGGATCATTTGTTATGCCAGTTCCTACAGGTCGCAATGTTTCAATCAGAGATCGCTTTGCTGCTCTGGCGTGGCGACTCCATTTTACTAGGACAAACACTGGATCTGAGGCGAGATTTACCCCTATATCAAATGAATCTGGTTCTATTCGGTGGTTATCGCAAGAAATGATAGGTAATTATTCGCCCAAATATGAATTCTTTTTGAAACATGCTCAACGTGCTGAAGGTGTGGTATTTGCCTATACACGATATGTTAATAATGGCGCATTACCACTCGCAATGGTACTTGAAGCAAATGGCTACACGCCATATGGACGAAAAACAAAACTATTGAATGCTAGTATACAATCTTCTGGTGGAAGACAATGTGCGTTATGTCCTCTTAGAGAAACAAATCACAGTACTGGTGGTACACAAGACCATGAATTTATCCCAGCGCATTATATTATTGTCACAGGAGATGAAGAGTTAGGAGGAAAAAATGCCACTAATATCTCCGCAGAAAGAGATCCAAAGAATGTTGATGGACGTATTATTAAAATCATAATAGGGTCACAGGTTGCGGCGGAAGGTGTTGATTTTAAATTTATACGCGAAGAACATATTCTTGACAGCTGGTACCATTTAAATCGTATGGAGCAAATTATAGGCCGTGGTATTCGTTTTTGTAGCCATAGTGCATTACCTCCTGAAAAACGGAATACAACTGTTTATATGTATGCCTCTGTACTTCCGCCAGGAACGATGGGTCAAGTCCGTGAAACAGGGGATTTGTATAGTTATAGAGTTGCTTATCGCAAGGCTGTTGAGGTAGGGCGTGTTAGTCGTGTTATGAAACAGTATGCTATTGATTGTAACTTGAATCATGATGCCATATTAATTCGTGATATTGATACCATTGATATTATTGACGGACAACGGGAAAGACGTGCTAGTGTACCAATACGTGATATGGATTATACTGCTGTGTGTGATTGGATTGAGTGTGATTATAAATGTATTCCTCAAGTTGATATAAACTTGGCTGAATCTTCTGATGTTACATATGACGAATATGCTGCCAAGTGGAAAATTAGTGAATTAAAAAAGAGAATAAGGAAACTTTTTGCCTTACAAACTTTTTATCGCCGTGAGGATTTTCTTAATTTTTTTAATGATGTACCTGGTATTGCTTATATAAATTTGTTGAAAGAGGTAGTGGATAATAAGAATTTTAGTGTGACATCGAAAAATGGTCAGGAAGGATATGTAAGATATTGTAATACATATTATATATTTCAGCCATATAGTATATCAGATATTCGTATACCTCTGGCTATTCGCTCTGCAAAATTTCCTATTAAGCGAGATGAATATATTGGTAAAATAATGGAAATACCAAAATTAGGTCTATCTGTCATTGATAGAGTTCCACTAGTTATTCCTAGTGCTAGTGCCACCGCTGCTACCATCGCTGCCGCCGCCGCCGCACCAATCACAGAAATGTATAATTATAATGAACCATGGAATATTTTACAGGAATGGATTAATAAAATAATTGATCATTCTTATGAAGGAACACCTGATAATCCCGAATTTGGAAAATGGATATTACATGTTTCAGGCGGAAACAGCCAATTAATTGAAAAGTGTAATAAGGTCATCGGCTACACTGTTGACTTTGTGAAATATTGGCGTGCAGCTGGGGCCATAAATCCTTCTGCGCTCAAAGAAGCACTTCTCGATCTTTATTTTGAATCTTGGTTGATTTTTGAGGAGCAAATTGACGCTGGATTTAAGCATCCTGATTGGGCTCGTAAGAGATTTGGTTCATGTTACCGTCGTTTTGGATCTATAGATGTGTATATTACTGTTAATCCTCGTGATGGTAATATTTTATATTTTTGTGATGGTCGTCCATGTCCTAAATCTGTTATAGATACAATTAAAGCCGATAAAGATAGTAATTTGAATAAACGTTCTGAAATTTTTAGGGAAAAAACTGGTGCTCTTTATGGATTTATGTCACCAAAAAAAGGTCAATTTGTATTTAAAACCGATTCGCCTCCGCCAAACAAAGGTGATAAGGTTGGACGTGGAAGTGAATGTGCTATTGTAAGTACTATGAAGGCGCATCTAGATAAAATAGATATGCTGGTTGATACAATGAATAGACATGGAGATAAATTTGGTAGATGGAATACCCGTCTGCGGGGAGATATTAAAGGCTCAATAAAAGCATGTACAATTATTGAAATTACTTTACGATTTTTGGAGAAGGTTGGTTTAGATAATAAAATATGGTTTTATAAAAGTGTTGAGGCGATGATTGCAGGACATAAAGGAACATACTAGATAAATTATATGATTGTTCACACAATGGATAAAAGTATAATAAAATTGAATTGATTTTCACTATACTTCTAGTATTTAAAGTATAGAAATGGCAGATAAACTCAAGAAATCTCGTGAACCAAAAACTGTCCGTGGCGGTGGTGGCGGTCTTAGCAAAGTACCGACAGAATCTACGAGTGAATTGTCAAAAAATGAAGTTGTTTTAGTTAACGGAGAACTGTCACCAAATAAATCATATTATATTCATGCTAAATGGTTAAAAGCATCATTTCTAAAAAATGCCATTGAAGCTGTTAAGAATATTATTATTCAAACAAACATCGATTGGATTGAAGAAGGAATTAGTATTCAAGGAATGGACGCAAGTCATGTTGCCCTTTCAAATATGTTTCTTTCTAAAAATGATTGTATCTTTTATCATATTAAAGAGAGTATAACTACTGGTATTGATATGGTAATTCTAAACAGACTTCTAGGAACTGTAGATGATGAAGATAGTTTGGAATTCTTTATTAAAAGTGACAGTGATGCTACAATTAATGTAACACTTGTGTCTTCAGATAACAAAAAGCGCTCTCATTTCCAAATACCCTTATTGGATATTGATACAGACTCAATGAATATTCCTGAAATGATTTATAAAGGTGAAATTATTCAAAAATCAAGTGATATTCTTTGTACAGTTCGTGATTTAAGTTTCTTTGGAGATTCAGTAATGTTTGGAATTGAAAATAATGAATTCCAAATTCGTGTGGAAGGTGATTATGGAAAAGGAGAACGTGCCTGGAAAGATGGTATTTTGCAGACTACTAACAATGTAAGTGAAATTCAGCAATCCTATCCTATTAAATATATGTTGATGGCTCTGAAAGGAACTAGTGTTAGTCCAGAAGTACATATTAAAATGTCCCATGGAAGTCCTATCCAAATTTCCTATTCATTTGGAAAGAGCAGTAAAATTGTAAACTATGTTGCTCCTAAGATTGAAGACATGGATGAATAAAATATTTGAGACACCAAAGCGTCATAAAAATTGATATTTTTATTTGATTAAATAGTATAAAGAAAAAGCTCTTATAATAGAAAATGGAGACAACTGCACTTTTTGAAAGAAAAATTAGTCTGACTCCAAAGGATACTAACTTAATTACAACTTCATCTATTAATGAAATTATTGTTGAAAAGTTGAGTAAAAATATTGAAGGAAAATGTTCAGAACATGGATTTGTTGTCCCTGATTCTTTAAAAATCCTATCGCGTTCTATGGGTTATTATGAGGCTGGAAATTTTACGGGAGATACTATTTATTATTGTAAAGCTGAAGCAAAAGTCATAAACTCAGTTGAGGATCTTGAGGTGGTTGCTAAGGTAATTCGTAAAAATAAAATGGGATTATATGCTGAATACAAGAATGCTCTTAGAATTATTGTACCTCGTGATTTACATCTGGGGAACGATGAATTTGAATCTGTTGAAATTGGTGATGAAATTCGTGTAAGTCTTAAAAAAAGTAAATATCAGGTGAATGATATGTTTATCCTAGTTAGTGCCCTGTTTCTTGGTAGACTAAATGACGTTAGTGGAGGTGTTCCAGAATCAAAATCAAATGATTAGGATTAGGTCGGTTGAAATATTTATGCGTAATAAAAATCTTTGGTATTCAGTACGGATAAATTAGGGAAAATGTCATCAAAATATGAACAGCGTAAAAAGTTTTTTGATAATATAAATCTTCTCGTTAAATCTGAACAGATTGATATGTTTAAAATTCTAAAGAACTCTGGTGATTCATTTACTGAAAATTCAAATGGTATTTTTTTTGATGTTATGGCATTATCTGATGAAACATTTAATAAAATGGAAAGTTTTATGAAATTTGTATTAACAACTCGGCAAGAGGATCAGGAGAGAATGAAGAAATTACATGATATTTTGGATGGGGGTAAATGTGTAACTACCAGTAATGATGTTAATTATGCAGTAATTGATGAAATGGCCTAAGGATTTAAATATATACATTATAGAACATTTAAAATGGAATCAACTGTATCCATGTCAAGATCCACGTTTACTGGTAAACAACAAATTCATCAAAACTGGTCTTTTAATCAGCTTGTTGATTTTATCAGAGATAATCCATGGAAATCATGTGAATTAAAAAATTATGCTCCCTCGCAAATTAAAAATGAGAGAGAACATAATATACTAAATAATGAAGATAATTGTAATGCGTTTGGATTAAAAGGGATGCGTCTAATTCATGTTCAACCTGCTGGACTTATTTCACTTATGGTCTGGATAAAAAACCCCCTCTTCCGCGAGGCCCCTGTACTTCTTGCGAATAGTCTAAGAAGAGAGTTTGCCACTGAGTTCCAAGATACTTTGGATTCCCGAGTATTGGGTGGACCATATATACGAAAGAAAAAGAAGATACAGGATTGGATTCATGGACTCATGAGTGAACGGGGTGTACTTGATACAGCAAATACATTTGAATTTGCTAGAATTATTCCAGATATTTTAGATATACAAATTATTTGGATTCATAAGGTTGTAAGTAATAATGAAGATGAAAAGGAGGAAACGCACGTATTCTTTTCTACAAATCCAGGTAGTTGGGTTTCAGATAAGCCGACATATATTGCTGATTTGAACGGGACATGGGTTCTAGAAGCCACTGATTCAAACATTAAAAATAATCTGTATGATTGGCTCCAGAATCAGGTAATTAAATCTAATTGGATTATTGATTATCCAATTACTGATCCAAATATGACAAAGATTGAAATTATTGAAAAAATTCGTGGAACAATTTTTGGACAAACAATTGATACTAGCCAGAAAAAGGATGCTCTGGCTAAGAAACTTGCTGTATGCGAAACAGCAACCGGTCTTGGAAAAGTTGTATATGGAGTATGATTAGCTAAATTTGATTGAATTATTAATTAAAATTAATTAGAAATTGAATCAAGTAGTATAAGGGTTTTTCAGTAAGATTAATAGATATGGAGATTTCACCCAACGAAAATAGAAAGTTGGACTCTCTTCTTGCCTCCTGGTCAGAACATTCTGAAGAAGAATTGGAGGCAACATTCGGTGGAAATAATGATGGAACCAACATTGATAGCACAATCTTTCTAGCTGTAGCAAAAAGATTGGCGGCAAAAGGGTTTCAGGCACGACCACAAGAGGATCGTCTTAATATTATAACTCCAAATCAAGTGCGTATCACTCTTACTGGTCTTGGTACAATTCAACAATACTGTAAGGATGATACTCTAACAAGTAAGCCATTTACGGCAATGATTAAGGATACAACACGTGAGGAGGCCAATCTGTTCTTAACAGAGTATGATACTAAAATTAAACTTCGTCGTGAATTGATACTTGGGCAAGATGATTTTAGACTTCGTGATACAATTACTAATTGGCCTCAACAGCGTAAAGCATTTCGCCTGATTAAAAGGTGGTCTTATGCGAGTCAAGGAGTTGTTATTGATATGTCAATTGTACGAATGACACCTCGCAAAGATGGAAAATTTATCTGGCAAAAAAGTTTTGGAGAGAAAGACTTATTTCGTCAACCACCTGTGTATGAAATAGAGGTTGAATTGGTGCGCGGAGAAGATACAAAGAATGCTAACGATGCCAAGCGTGCCCTGATTCGTGGAATAGGTGAAATTCTTCGTGCTATTCAAAAGAATTTTATTTTGGTTCGCAACTCAGTTCGTTCTGAGGTATTGCGCCAATATCGTAATCTAGTAAAAAGCGACAAATTCCGAGGAGTTCCACCTGTAACTCTAGAGAAACAGAATATGATTTATGTGCGCCCTGGGGATCTAGAGGATGAAGATAAAATACCTAATATTCGGGGGAATTACAATGTAACGGATAAAGCCGATGGTCTTCGTGTTATGCCATTTGTTGATAAAGACGGAGATTTGTATATGCTTGATATGGGCCTGAATGTCTATCGCACTGGTCTTCGTAACGGGGCGTGTAAAAATAGTTTGTTGGATGCTGAATGGGTTACATTGGATAAAGAAGGACGCGCCATCAATCTTTTATTGATATTTGATATTTATGTGGTTAGTAATTCTTCAGGAGAGACAAGGGATGTAAGCAGACTACCTTTCTGGGATGTAAATCCTGACCAGGAAACGCGATATAATACTTTAAAGAATTGGATGGAATTTTGGGTGCGTACTGAACAAATTACTTCCAAACTAGTGACGGATAATAATCGTCTACAGATCTCGATCAAAAATTTCTATTTTGCTGGTGGAGCGACATCTGCTACGACTCCTGAGAGCCTTGAAATTTTCGCACACTGTTCACGTATTCTTAATACACCTATGATTTATCACACGGACGGTCTTATTTTAACTCCTAATAATCTACCACTTCCTTCTCGTCCAGGTGAAGTTTTCCCTCAACAATTTAAATGGAAACCTTCTAATCAGAATACAGTTGACTTCCTTGTAACTTATGAAAAAGATCTTGATATTCCAACAATAGATCGTACTGTTACTGGTGTTTATCCAACGACAGGAGAGACTATTCGTTATAAGATAATGCGCCTATTTGTAGGTTCTTCAAAAGATATTTCATATGAAGATCCGAGGGCAACTATTCTAAATATGGCTAAGCTTCCTGATGGTCCTAGACGAGGAGCTCAAGCAGCTGGTGCTGTCTATAAACCAATCCTCTTTTCACCACAGGAATTTCCTGATACTATGGCCAGCACATGTTACCATACTGTTGAGATTGATAGTGAGACGGGGGAAGAATTTGTAGTAACTGAGGAAGGAGAGGCTATTCGTGATAGATCAATTGTCGAGATGCGATATGATCCAACAAGACCTCAGGGATGGCGCTGGATTCCCATGCGTATTCGCCATGACAAGACTGAGCGCCTTATGCGAGGACGCATTGAACGTACATTAAATAGCGAAAAAGTAGCAGAGAGTGTATGGAACTCTATTCATGATCCAGTAACACAATATATGATTAGCACAGGCTCTGATTCACCAAGTGAAGCCGAAGAACGGGCTATGCATCCTCAAGGTACAGGATCTACTGCTGAAGTTGGATTAAAATATTATGATCGCAAGGCAAGTGATGAAGATTTAATGGTTGTACGTGGTCTTCGCAATTTTCACAATAAATACATCAAAGAACAGATTATATACAGATCCATTCTTCGCAAACGTAGAGTATCTTTGATTGATTACACGTGTGGCAAAGGTGCTGATTTACAGCGTTGGCGACGTGGTGGTGTTAGTTTTGTTCTAGGTCTTGATAAAGCAGGTGATAATATTCGGGATAAAAATAATGGTATTTATCGTCGTTATATGGATACTCTTATTAATAATGGAAGGGATAAAGTGGCTCAAATGGTATTTTCAATTGCTGACTCAAGTAAGGATATTGTAACTGGATTGGCAGGGGGAACACAGGAGGAAGGTGATATTCTTCGCGCTGTTTTTGGTAGAGCAGAAGTTGAAGCAACAGTTCCAAAATATATTGAAACAGAAGTTGCAGGTCGCCTTCGTAATGGTGCTGATTGTGGAGTTGCAATGTTTAGTCTCCACTATTTCTTTGAAAATAAGGAAATTCTAGACGGATTTTTAGGAAATCTAGCTACAACAATTAAAGAGGGTGGGTATTTTGCTGGGTGTTGCTTTGATGGTGAGGCGGTTTTCAATTATCTTCGCGGAATAGGCCAAGGAGGAAATAGGATTGGTAAGGTGGGCGATGAGATTGTTTGGAGTATAACTAAAAAATATTCTGCTGATTCCTTTGATGCTGATGAAACTTCACTAGGAATGCCTATTGATGTAGAATTTATTACTATTGGTACTCCTCATGTTGAATATTTGGTGAATTTTACATATCTAATGCGACGTCTTCGTGATATTGGTTTTGAACTTTTGGATGAAACTGAGATGAGTGAGGCGGGATTGAAATTTAGCACAAATATGTTTGGAGCAAGTTTTGAAATGGCTGAGGGACTTGGTAGAAAATTCCAAATGGATGATGATGTTAAGACATTTAGCTTTCTTAATAGATGGTTTATCTTTCAACGACGGGGGGCGGAAGTTGTAGGAGCTGTTGCTGCTGCAGAAGCTGAAGCTCCAGTATCAGCTGTGGCTTCAGCAGCAGTAGCTGCTGCCGCAAATACAACAGGTAAAACGGTAAGTGTCCGTGAGGCAGCACCTCCTGCTCTTGCTGCCGAATTACCTGCTACTTCTGCTGCTGCTGCATCGGCTTCTTCAATTGAGGGCAGAAAGTACCTGAAAGCACAGGTGTATCAGTTTTATCTTGATGCTCCATTGGAAGTTATGGCTAAAAATAAGAAACTCAAGGATACTAGTATTAAAGATATACAGGATGCTCCCCGTCGTCTTGATCCAGGATGGCCATTTGATATTCCAGAAAGGGATGGTTATATTATATATCCATCTATTGATCACTACTTAGCAGCACAATTCCTGAAACTTGCTGCTGGAAAACCAGATCTTGCGCGTTCACTACTTTCCAAGGAAGGTTCAATACATCAAACATATCTTCAGGAAGCAAGAGATTCTGCTCGTACTCCTGATGTATTACATGATATACAAAAGAGAGAGATTGAAGCTGTACGTGCTCTTTATTATCCTTCTGCTACTCGTAAGAGAACATTGAATGGACTAAAAGTCAAGAGTTTGAATGAAGCAGCATGGAATGTAGCAAAAGATGCTGAGATTGAATATGCTGTTGGTGTTCGATGGACCAGTGATGATAAATTTCATAAAATTGTTGAGGCAGCTCGCACTGAAGGTAAATATCTCTTATTTTATATTCCTGGAAGAACTGTGGAGGAATTAGGTGGTAGATTAACAGCAGATGGGCGTATAAATGGTGAAAATAAAATTGGTAGGACTATAATGAAAGTGGCAAACTATAGCTCTTAGGATTTTAGGGTTTAAGGATTTGTAGTTATTTTAAATAGCAATATGCCGCCCGAATCTTGGCAAACTTTAGCTATAAAAAATGCTCATCCACGGGATGTTTTTATAACTTTTGATGAACCTACTCACATCTACACTATAAAGGGTTCATCAAAAGGTATTATTTCTTGTACTAAGTTTCTTCATGAATTCTTTCCACATTTTGATGCCGATGCTACAATTCGGAAAATGATGAACGGACCCCGTTGGAATCCGACCCATAAAAACTGGGGAATGACTGCTGAACAGATAAAAGAATCCTGGAATTCAAATGGTAAAGAAGCTTCTAGTCTTGGAACAGCAATGCATTTAGCTATTGAACAGTTTCTTAATGGAGCCCATGATATTATACATCAAGGTGTTAAGGATACAAAGGAATATCAGTATTTTATGAATTTTTGGAGAGAAAGGGGTGATGATTTGGAGCCTTATCGCATGGAATGGGAAGTATATGTTGAGGATATTTTACTGGCTGGTCAAATTGACGGTGTCTTTCGGCGAAAATCGGATGGAAAATATGTTATTTATGATTGGAAACGATCAAAAGAAATTAAATCAGAGGGATTTCGCGGTGAAAAAGGCTATCCACCTTTAGATCACCTAGATAACTGTAATTACTGGCAGTATTCTCTGCAGCTAAATGTTTATAGATGGATATTAAAAGAATATTATGGTATTGAAGCTGTTGAACTATATTTAGTTATTCTTCATCCTAATAATCCAAACTATGTTCGTATTCGGTGTAATATTCTTGAAGATGAAGTACAGGATATGTTTGAATGTCGGCGAAGAGCTGTTCAACAAGGATGTAAACAGGCTATTATTTTACCTATACGATGTAATGATAGTGACAGCGAGGACAACGATGGGGATAATAAACTAATGATTCGTTTTTAGTATAATAATTGTGTAATGGGAATTATGGCAAAATGGCAAATTTTAATTTCCTTGTACCACTACCTCCCTCCGATCTAGCTGGTTTTTTTATTAATCCAGGAGCTCTCTGCCATACAACTTTCAATGTAGTTGGCAGGGTTGTATTCGTAAAATATGGTCGTTCATCAGAATTACCTATCAATCCAATTGTACTATCTGGCAATACTCCAAACACATAAATTGGACCAAAAGGATCGCTATAATTTCTTGAGAATTCTATTCGTATTGGCTCTTGACGCATATCAATTATTCCTGTAGTTTTCTGTGTAAGCATCATTATTTTTTCTAATACTTTAGCATTCAATGTTAGATTTTTAGGAACAAGCCCCACCTCTTTTATTGACGTACCTATAATATTAAGTAAAGGATCCAAAGTCTGTGAACCATCTGAACTACGTGGATTCTTAATAAAAACGAGATTGGATAAAGAAACACCTGAAGTATCTACAGATCCTAATTTTGATAAAAGTATATCTGGCACTCTATTTTCTTGAGACTCCTCAGATGTTTTTTCAACCTCAGTTTTGGTTAAATCACTTGCGCTTATTTCCTCGTAAAACCTTGGTTTTTCAGGTTCAACTTTAGCCCAATCCAATCGCAGAAGTTCCAACCAAGTAACTGAATTTTCAGGAACAATATACTGATCCCCTATATGTTTTGGATTCAATACTACAGCTAGTCTACCTACCTTGCCCTTCAGTATTTGTTGACGACGTGCTGGAAATCGTATTAATTCATCAATAATGCGCTGAATAAAAAGTTCAGCACTACTTACTTTGGTCTGTGTTCCTAGGGGCATTTTTGTAGGTATATGAAGTTTACATTCACCACTACTTTCAATCCATCTGCAGGTTCCAGAACATTTATCCTTCGGTTCAAGAGTACAATCTCTTCTTAAAAATCCTTCAGGAGATGTCAGAGGTTCATCATCTGCTATTAACCATGTTGCCATAGTTGATGCTAATTTGATTTGAAGACGCTTTCGCTTTTCATATTCTGGTAGATTTCGGCTAAACACTATTTTATTAACATCTTCACGAACCACGGGACCTGCTTTATCAGATGTAAGCCAATTTGCGAATGTCATCCGAAAATGCTGATAAATTTCATCCAATTCTAAGGAGGTCATACCCTTTTGTAAATCTTCGTCTTTACCGCATTTTGCCGATTCTCCAAGAATATGATTTATATACGTTTCAGGAGTCATACCATCAATAGCTGTGTATTCCTGGATTTGTAGGGAATGTAGACGTAAAAATTCAGTAAATTCAACACCAGATGTTTTAGGTATTCCACATGGAATTCTAATACCATTTGAAAGCCCAATCATATTAAAACCATCATCTCTTTGATGATAAACATACCTTGGTTTATATCCAGGGTATAGGGATAAATAGGATTCAACAAATGACTCATAGAAAATTATTGTATCTTCTAAGCTTGCCAATGGATTACAATCTTCCCAGCCAAAATGTATATAACGTTCTAGAAATGAACCATCGTCAATTGTTGGAATTATAATAAGTTCATTTGTTTTTTCACCTTCTACCTCCTCTTCTAATTCATCCTCAATATCTGCTTCTTTTGATTCAAGTACACCACCACTATCTGATAAATTTACAGTTCTCCTGGGTTTCACCAAGTTAAATGTCACACCAATAACATGATTATAGGAATCACGTATTATTCCTTCTACTGTTTGTTTTGTCAGAAATTCTATTTGTCCTACTGGTATAATCGCCTTTGTTTTTGTTATTAAGTCTTCTTGTTGTGTATAGATGGATCTGTAAGTTGATTCACAGTTACTAAAATATTCCTGAACACGTTCTCGGACGACTGATGGCCAAGTACCAGCACGATTAGAGGGAAAAAGAAACGTTTGTATATGTGTTGGTGATGTGCCGTTTTCCTTTGCTGGAGTATTTTTTGTGTGTATGAGTACTTCATAGTAATTATTGGAGTCTTTTGCTACAAATGCTATGTCGTTACGACGATGTCTATCAGGACTAACTCCATAAATAGGGCAGAAAACTTTGGGAATTGGACCTTCAACCTCATTATCTTTATCAGTGCCTATATATTCTAAAATAATTATTTGTATACCTCTCTCAGTAAAAAGACCTGGTTCGGCTAAAAGTGATTGAAAATGTCGTATCTGTTTTGTTTTTGTTATATCATCTATGTAAAGTTTAAAATTGTTATAGGCATTATATATACGAATTATGGATTCAGTATTTGTTTCGGTTAAATTGATTTGGAGTTGGTCATTTGTGAATTTACGAAGAATAAGGTTTGATGGGGCAGGATCCTGAGGTCTGTAAAATTCATTGACCAAATTACCAAAATTAGCGGACAGAAATCTGTAGGGTGTTATTCTATTTTTTATAAATTGCCGAACTTGTGATATATAATTTAGATTTAATAATGGAGCTAGAGCACTGAAGAAATTTTCTTTTTGTCCAGGTGTTTCTTCTAATCCTATTCTTAAAAATCCATTAGCAGATGGAGTTAATTTTTGAGTAATTGCTGCTCTAGTAACCAATGATTTTGAGGATTGATTAAAGAAACGATCTAACGATGGTGGAAGAATTGCGACTTTCCCTTGATTTAATGGGTGTTTTTCTGTTCCTAGAATATACATTTTATAAAGTAGTTCTTTAACAATATTATAGGTGACAAATTCTTTTAATGAAAGTTGGGCAACAGTTGCTTTTTTTCCATCATCTTCTTCTATATCAGCTTCCATTTCAGCAGAAGTGGCTGGTACTGTTTCCATTAATTTTGTTGCTATTGGTAATTCAACTGGTGCTTTTTTCTCCTGAAAATGGGCAAAAGGAGGGCTATCAATGCGTAATTTCGCATCAAGTTGATCTCTTGATGGTAGAGTTAGAAAACAGCAAGGTAACATAAAACCCTCAGGATGAGATGTTGATTTTAAGAATTGTATATAGGCGTGATATTTTTCGGTTTTTGGTTTGTTTTTTCTGACATATACTGTTTTACCTGGTTCAGCTTTCTTTTCAGTAATGGCTTTGCCGTGGCAAAATGGACAAGAATTTTTGGGTTTTCTGGTTGTTCCATCACGCTCTTTGTCTGATTCAAAATCTTTTTCTTTAATTAAAATTTCATCTAATAAGCAATAGTATTTCGGGCAAACAAAATAGTTGGGGTTTTTTGGGTTTGAGCCGAATTTAAGAATCAATATTTGTTCAACACCTGGAATTTTTGGTGGAAGCTCAGCTTTGCGTAGTGGGAGTTCAACAAATTGTAGGTCGGCATCATCTTTGTATATTTTAATCATTCTGCGGTATTGATCCTGAGTTAATATACTAGGTTGTCTATCATCTACAGCACCACACATTGTTGGGTAGCCTTTTTCTCCTGGTTTTGGATTATAATCAAATAGACGTGAATCAACTTCTTGTAGTTTATTAAGAAACCAGGATTTAGGATTAATACCTTTGGAAACATCTTTGGGGGCAGG